>Ga0247760_1002394_pt1 | contig 14371 bp, 9 predicted proteins | sample UWRJL171409R4_FD_179936 | JGI IMG/M metagenome (GOLD analysis project Ga0247760, IMG submission 179936) | Plant litter microbial communities from Arlington Agricultural Research Station in Wisconsin, United States - UWRJ-L171-409R-4 | ecosystem: Environmental > Terrestrial > Plant litter >...
CATTCTTCATTCTCCATGTGAGAGAGCCCTGCATGTGAAAATGCGTCATAGTCCCCGTGTCGGAATCGTTCGCGTGCGGCAAAGAACGGGACGCACCACTACCGAACAAATGCGGCTACTCTCCTTCATAACGTTCGTTGATTGGTCCGTTACCCCTAGAACCTCGGCCAACGCCCTGTCAGCTGCCACTGGCTTTTTACCTCGACTTCCCCGGATTCAAACTCAGCTCCAGTTCATCACATGCCTGCAAATTGCTTGCTCAATTCCTCTTCAGAAATGGGTATCATTTGATTGGCATCGTGGTATCATTAACTAGTCCTTTCCCCTCCCACAATCAAAGCTCATCATCTTCATCATCGTCCGATAGGAAAACTAAGGTCGACCTCCTTTTCTGCTCGCCTTCGCCCTCTGCTGGGCGCGGGGTGATCTGTCTCCCCACCTCCACACCGTCTCCGGCCGGCTTCTCCACCGCCAGTGGGGCTGGCTGCCCCGCCTGCCTCGCCAGTTCGGCCAGCTCCCGTTCTAAGAGCTTCACCTCCCTAGCGCGGTAAAACGTGTCGAGACAGTTTCGCCGCTGTTCTTGCGTCCAGCTCTCCACCGCCAACGCAAAGTCGGTCGCCGTCTTGAACCCAAACTCCCTGGCCATGGAGCAAAACTGCCGCCGCATCACCTGCTCGGGGGGATTGAAGCGGTAGTGCATCCGCAGCGCTCGTCCTTGATACTCGGGCGCCTCGTCCGAGCTAACCCCACTGGCTCCATCGTCCCCAAAAAGCGCGCTGTTTCCGTCGGGATCATCCACCTGACTGCCCCGGAGAGCCGCAAGCTCGGCCCGGCGTGACAGCTGCGCCTCGACTCGGCTTGTGCCGATGACCTCGGAATTTTCATGCGTGTATTCCACCCCCGCCGATGCGAGAATCGCCGCTACCGCATCGCTCTTTGGTTTCTTCTTCTTCTTGCGGAGCAGATCTTCTTGATTCTCAGCCGTGAGTAGCTCGGCTAGCTGACTCATGCCGCTGTCCTCGTCGCCCTTGTCCTCGCGCTTCAAGCCTAGCTCGTCATCTTCTTCAGTTTCTACCTTGGTCATCTCAATGTTGATCAAGTTGACGCCCGCTTTGGCCTCGGCGATATTCGTCTTGTTGACAATCTCGCGAAGCATAATCTGGTCCGCGTTAAAGGTAAAAAGGTTGGCCAAACCAAAAATCTCCCCCTTCCTGCTGCTGTCCTTCTGCACTCCTTTGAAGTACCGCCGCTCGTTGGACGCGTTGTAGCCAATGTTGGCCTGCTGTTGTTTGTAAACCTGGCGCGCGTAGACAATCTCTTCGATCGTGCCTGCCGACACCAGCCGGAACACATCTACATCCCGTGTCTGTCCAATACGGTACGCCCGGTCTTGCGCTTGCAAGTCGTACGCCGGGTTCCAGTGTGGATCGAAAATCACCACCTTGGTGGCTGACGTGATGTTGAGGCCCACACCACCCGCCTTGGTCGAGATCAAAAAGACGAATTGGCCGGGGTCTGTGTTGAAGTCGTCAACGACACGCTGCCGTTCCTCGTAGCCAAGCTGTCCATCCAGGTAACTGACGTTGTAGCTGGTATTGTGAAACAAATGCTGCAGGATTCGTAGCAGCCGCACGCTGTGCGAGAAGACGAGAACCTTGTCGCCGTTTTCGTGCCAGAAGCGCAAGAGCTTGCGGAGAATCTTCCACTTTCCACAAAACTCGGGGTTGGCGAGGCTAAGCATCGAATCCCGATTACGATAGAGCTCTTCCCACCTGTCAGGCATGCAACTTTTGAGCCACTTAAGATCTGAACTTTGCTTGCCATCGGAATCAACGAGGGAGGGGATCAAGAGTGTGAGGTGGTTCGAGAGCTTTTGCATCGTCATTATGCATGGGAAGACGAGTTGTCTCCAATGCTCGCCTGTTGGCAGTGTTTGATAACAACACCAGCCCTGCTTCTTCTCTGACCCGCAGTCACAGGGTTCGCCCGCGTCTCTGATCAAGCATGCTTGTTCTCCATCGAGGAAGTTTTCGTAGGATTCACGCTGAACATCAGTCAGGGGGCAAAAGACGACCTTGTCACTTTTCTTGGGGAGCTGATGCGCGATCAGCGTCTTCATACGCCGGAGAAAAAAGTCCGGGAGCAGGTTGTTGACGAGTTTTTTTGCCGTTGTCCTGGCTAGGCTGAGCTGCTTCAAAGTGGCATCGTGCGACTGGCCGACTGTCAGAGGTTTGGTGATGGCGTCGTTCCATTCCCGTAGGGTCCCAAATCGGCCAGGGTTCGTCCAATTTAGCAGCGTCCACAGCTCCTCATATTTATTTTGTATCGCCGTACCTGTGAGCCCGATTCTGCAGAGCGAATTGATCTGGTCCATGGCCTTTGTGTTCTCGGACTTGCGATCTTTCAAGACGTGACATTCGTCGGCGACCACACAGTCCCATTCCACGTCGTTGACAGATTGCTGCATGTTTTTGTAAGTGGTGTACGTGGTGATCATGACTTCAATCATCCCAGCCTTGGCAGCCTGAAGAACGTCTTCCTTCCCAGTGCCGTGAAATACATCAGTGTGCCACCAACCCCAGCGGTCGAGCTCGTTCTTCCAGTTCTGGATCAAGGAGCCCGGACAGATAACCAGCACCTTTGGATACCATGAATCACCAGCCCTCCGCATCTTCCGCATTCTCTTGGCGTCGCGCTCGTCACCCGTTTTCCCGAATGCAGCCGTGAGGAAGGCGGCAACTTGGACCGTCTTGCCCAAACCCATGTCATCTCCTAGAATGCACCCCTTCTGATAAACGAAGCGCTGATGAAGGAACTTGACACCCTCGACCTGATAGTCGCGTAGGTATTGAGCTATCGAAGCGGGAATAATGCCTGCCGAGTATTCAAGCTCGATATCCTTATACGGCCGCGATGGTTTGATACCGCTGCTCTCGTTGAATTTGGGCCGCCGCTCCAATCGCTGTTGAGGTTGCTCGTCCTCGGAGAAGTAAAGATCGCTATAATCGGGGGGGATCTTCAGCCCAGCATCCTTGAGGCGCTCTCTGTCGCGATTGAAGCGCAGCCTTCGCTTTCGGAGGTAGTCCGGGATGTCTGCTTCGCCAAATTCGCCGTCCTTCTCGACCTTGACCTTTGTAGCAGCATTGCGATTCTTTGGCGGTCTGCCCCGTCGGGTTGTACCTGGCGCGGCTGGTTTCTTGCCATTCGCTACAGCGCGTCGCTTTGCCGCTGTGCGTTGGTTGAGTTTGGCGGCGTCATCAGAATCGTCATCAGAATCGTCATCGGTCCAAACGACTTGTTCCTCGAAATCAGCGGGGGGTTTGCGTTTTCCGAGTGTGTTCAGCGGCGGCGGAATGATAATCGGCTCGTCTTCATCGGTGATCTCGATTGGGTTGTCTGCCATTTTGAGCGAAGCGGCACATTATCGGCGGTGACAGACTATGTCTTTGGATTGGTGAGCGTAACGCGTTGGAGGCATCAAGTCAGGGGTCTAAAGTATCGCGACTGGAGAGCGAGATCACATGACCACTAGTGGGGTGTTTCCCCGCATGGCGATTGAAAGGCGGGGCAGTTCCGCACTTTCCTTGGCAGGAGGCAGCGCTGGGAAGCCTCGGCTCGACTAACGGGTGTGTGTCTTTTGTGAGGGTCATCTCATCATGTGTGTCAAAGATGGTAGGTCGCGACTTACTTCTCTACTACGGAGCGAGATGAAGTTCCACAGAGGATGAGAAAATGGCGAAACTGGAGCCTTCGAGCGCCAATGCAGGCTTCATCCAAAACCAGCCCATAATCAAGAATCAGTTTCATGATGATGTTAGTCTGAAGAGAGTGGTCAAGCGTGTGTGCCCTTTCCCTACTCCTATTCGATCATGCATTGACGTTGTGTTAGTCTTCTTGCCCTCAAGCATTTTGGACCGCGTCGGTCCCGAAATTGCGGAACTGGGAGACCAAGTCCTTTCACAGCAGATTTTCGACTGGGTCACAGATGCCGAAAAGAACCAGCCTTACATACGAGGAAGTGGCCGAGATGCTTTTGGGAGACCTAGATGCGAGCTTGTCGTCGCCGAAGGTTGGCGCAAGCTACAGGACTTTGGCTTCGAAAAGGGGTATGTCACCCCGACCGAAAATGGAAAACGAGACTGACCAGCCAGGATTGTCGCCATGAACTATGACACCAATTTGGGTGAATATACTCGACTTGTGCAGTTTGTGAGGTGTCATTTATGGGAGGGCTCTTGTGCGAATACCCTTTGCCCTGCTGCCATGCAAGATGGAGCAATACGGCTGCTCCAGAGCCATCTTGCCCAAAAGGACGGTCATTTATCGCCGACAGAGCGTCGGGTTTTCCAAAATGCCTACGACCATCTCACGTCGCGCGACCCGAGCAAAACATGGACAAGTGGCCAGTGGATGACTGAGCGCACAGGGGGCAGTGATGTCTCCCAGACCGAGACTGTCGCTACTTATGATCCTCATTTGGACCAGTCCAACACCCCTCTTGCCAGCGCTGATGAGGGCATTCCACTCGGTCCCTGGTCCATCAGCGGCTTCAAGTGGTTTTCCTCCGCTACCGATTCGCAGATGACCATCCTACTCGCCAGGACCCAGCCAGGAAAAGGGGTAAGCGCCTTCTTTGCCCCAATGCGGAGATATAGCCCGACTATTGTCTCGCCCATTGGGCAGCGAGGGGGCACCGAGCTCAACGGCGTAATTATCTCTCGACTGAAGAACAAATTCGGCACCCAATCCCTTCCAACCGCCGAGCTCGAGCTCCAGGACATGCGTGGCTGGCTCATCGGCAAAGAGGGTCAGGGTATCCACGAAATCAGCACCATCCTCAACATCACCCGCGTACACACTACCGTCTCCTCAGTCGGTTATCTGGGACGTAGTCTCGCCGTAGCCAAAGCCTTTGCACTCGTTCGTGAAGCCGGCGTCGGAAAGGGTCGCCGCTTACCCCTCTCTACACACCCCCTGCACATGCGCACCCTGGCCAACATCACAGCAGACTACCACGCCATGATGCTCCTAGTCTTTTATACTCTCTACATTCTCGGCCTTGAAGAGCGCGGCGAGGCAAAATCGGGAGCGACATCACCCATCTCCAACCTCGCCCCTCCGCCTCATCTGCTTGGTCCCCTTCTCCGCATACTCAGCTCCCTCCACAAATCCTACACATGCGAAAACGTCGTCCCCGCCGTCTTTGCCTGCATGGAATCCCTCGGGGGTGTTGGTTATCTCGTCAACACCGAGTCAGAACATCTCAACCTTGCCCGCATCTTCCGCGACGCCTGCGTCGGTGCCATCTGGGAGGGCACCACTGACGTGCTGGCCAGCGACACAATACGCGCCCTAAAACACCCCGTCTCGGGGAAGCTCTGTCTCGACGCTGTCGACTGGGTTGTCAAGAGTTTGCCCGCCCTTCCGACTGGATGGCAGGGTATTCAAACCACCTTGTTGCAGGATTGGGAATATCTCCGGGGTAGGATTGAGAGGTTCTCCCACGCCGAGCTACTCCCGGATGCTAGGGGTATGACCTTCCGCATTGCCGAGGTGCTGATCGGGGTGCTGTTGCTGGTGGATGTGGCGAGCCGTCCGGGGAGGGAAATCGAGGCTATGGCTTTGAGGTTTTTGTACAAGAAGAGGTTTTTGAGGGGCATCGATATGACGAAGCTGGAAGGGGCGGACGCGCTAGAGTTGGATCAGGCGATTGTGTATGGCATGGGTGGTGTTGCCGCTGCGGTGGGTGCAAAGCTTTGAGGACTAGGTACTGGTCATAAGTTTTTCTCCCTAAGCAAGGGTGTCATTTGTATGTGTGCGTATGTGTGAGGGGGGGAGGGGATCAGGTAGGTAGGTAGGCAGGTACCTAGAGCTAGTCTTTCTAGGTCTCTAGAGGCGATCAAGGCCACGATGGTCACTACCCCAAAACCTAGACCAATAAGGAAGTAATCCCCATGATCAGATTGGTATTAGATTACCTACCTACCTAGGTACCCACCAACCAAATGTTACATACCCCCGAGGCTATCTCAGTCTGACATGTTTGAGCAGCCCCCTCCCGTCCCCAGTCGGGGCTCGCTCGTCGACCTCGGAGAACCACCGCTGCACCAATATTCTCGCTACTATCTATCCTTCCCCGTCATGTTCTTTTCAGACGACATGTTGGGCTACAAAGGAACGAGACCCCGACAGAGTCCGCCGCCGGGACTGAGCCTGCATGCCATCCTTTTATAGGTATGCGCCTAGGTACCTGGGTAGTCAGGAAACTCTAAATGTGCTCGCTGGGCAAGCCTTGGAGTATAAATAAGCGACTGTACATGGATTATAGCCACCTATCAAATTATAACCAGCCTTCTCGCATGAATGCTGAATGTTTTGCAAGAGCCACGACCACCCACATACACATAATGACTAGAATTTTAAACATTCCAGGGCCGTTGCGGAAAGGCTAGCACAACAGCACCACATACAAGGTTTGTCGGGCAACTCCAGTCTCCAAATGCGCGGCGTAAAGGCCCCGCGACCCATCTGTCAAGCTAGAAAAAAGTCCTCCAAGCTACATACAGAGCGGGGATGCGCGGTGGAACCGTAGAGAAGGCTTACACCTTTACGCAACGCCAGGATACGATATCTTCTTGCCGACCTCGGTAGGTAGGTAGGTAGGTAGGTATCTTGCATCTCAACGCGTGCGCTCATTCAATGGCCGTCAAGCCTTCCTCGCCTTTCAAAATCCCATTTGTACTTGGATCCATGAGTGAGCCCCCCACCCCCACCCCCCTAATGACCAATCATCTCGATGACTGTGCCTCTCCGTGCTTGTGAGATTGTACATGTAGCATCAGACCTAAGAATGGTGGCAAGGCCGGCTGAGAGCCCTCCGCCATAGAACCCCCTCGGTGCTATTTTCGGCTATAAGTGACTTTGTGGCATCACACTTTTGCCACTTTGATAGACTCATCCTCCGGAATGAGAGGTAGTGCTCGATGAGAGATGTCTTCACTGGCAGTGAAACGTCTCACTGATCACCGAGAACGGGCCTGGGGGCAGCCGCCACTTGCTCACACAGCCGATCCATCCCCTCACCGAGTCGTATGGAATCCATGACATCAAGCAGCTACAATAACCAACTCTTCTAGCTCTGTTGCGAGAGAATACGAAAACTCGCGCCGGTACCCAGACTCGGTTACCCAGACAAAGCCAAGTCTTCCAGCAGAGCCGCCTATATTGCTCAGTGCTCAGTCGGCGGAGAAGGTGGCTGGCACACTTAACTTTGTAAGCCCTATATGGTAACTTTCCCGCGCCTCGTTCAAGTTACCTGGGAGAAACAGGAATTACAGCTCCCCTGCAAAGACGCAGATCACTTTCGAGAATTCAACCTTGCCAAAAACCAATCAGCTTCGTTTTGGAAATCCCGATCGCTGCGGAGTCTGGTTAGAGTGGTTGAGCCATGACTCCGTCGGCTTCGTGTCCGACCCAAGTACTCCATGAATCGGTCCCGCATCTATCGCAAGGAGGACCTACGGCAACATGCTCCGCCGAACATTACCCCATCCGTCCATCCCAGTCGAACTTGATTAGAAGCGAGGATCGCGAGGCACAGGGCCTAGGGTGCGCGGCAGCCACCTCCGACGATAGTCGACCCAGCAGCCTTGTTGACCTGTCGGACGCGATATTCGACAAGTTTCCACCACACCGCAAGGTTGTTATCGTCACGCTTCTCTGTTTGTGCTCCTTTCTCGCCTCCATCTCCAGCACTACCGTGCTCGCCGCTACCCCCGAGTTGGCGGCGGAGTTCCGGACCAATGGCGACGTCATCAATTTGGCCAACGCTCTGTATATGCTCGGCATGGCGGTGTCAACATTGGTATGGGGCCCGCTCAGCCAGGCTTGCGGCAGAAAAGTGGTACGTAGAGTCGGGACTCTTCTGGCTCAACCAAAAACTGACACGGGGTATCCCCCACAGATTACCCAGTTGACCACCATCCTCTTTTGCGCCTCGAGCCTTGGCACAGCTCTGGCCCCGAACCTGGCTTCTTTCTTCATCTTCCGTGCCCTGACGGCCTTCGGGGGCACAGCATTCATCCTAGTTGGGCAGGCCAGCATTGGGTAAGTCACCCCATTCAGGGCGATCCCAAGTTGGGGTCCTGCAAATGTACGATGGTGATCAGCTGGATCCAGCGGGGTGGTACTTGAGAAAAAGGGCCATCTAATTAACTTTGCCTGGTGCAGTGACATATATCACCCAATTGAGCGCGGCACTGCCATGGGTTGCTTTCTGGCGGGGACAGCTATTGGTCCAGCTTTCGGTCCTTTCATTGGTGGTATTGTTGTCACTTACACTAGTTGGCGGGTCATCTTCTACGTCCAAACTATCCTCTCGTTCATTGCTGCCGTCTCAGCTTCGACGCCCCTCCTCCCAGAAACCATCCACCACAAGACCAGCCTGGCCTCGGCCTCCCCGTGCGAAAAAATCTTCTTCCTGTGGTCATTGCTCCATCCACTTCGCGTATTATCTCTTCTCTTCTCCTGCCCCAACCTCATTGTTGTCAGTCTCTCCACCTCGGCTATCCTCTGGAATATGTATTCCCTTCTTACCCCCATACGATATGTTCTTAATCCCCGTTTTGAACTGGCAACTCCTCTACAGGGCGGTCTGTTCTATCTCGCGCCCGGTTGCGGTTACCTGCTGGGCTCGGTTCTCGGCGGCCGTTATGCTGACTACATGACCAAACTGTGGATCACTAAACGGAATGGCATTCGCCTGCCTGAAGACCGCCTTCGCGCTGCCATACCCTTCATGGGCTTTTTCATACCTGTTTGCGTGTTGGCGTATGGATGGGGCGTGCAAAAGAACTTTGGGGGAATCCCGTTGGTCGTGACAATGTTGTTTCTACAGGGCATTGCCCAGCTGTTCTCCTTTTCGACTTTGAACACATACTGCCTTGATGTGATACAAAACCGGAGTGCTGAGGTAGTGGCGGGAAACTATTTGGTGCGCTACTTGTTTGCGTGCGCTGGAACGGCTGTTGTATTGCCCGTAGTTGAGGCGATTGGGGTGGGGTGGTTTTCAACCATCAGTGCAGGGTTTCTTCTATTATGTGCGGTGTTGACACTCGCCACGATCCGGTGGGGAGAGCGCTGGCGGCAAAAGTTTGAAAAGGGGGCCGTCGAGGCCGAGGCCATCAACGTAAAGATTGGCAGATCTCTATTCGAAGAGCAGAGTTGAGGGGTATGGCAACATGGCTTCTTTTGTCGGATATTCAGATGCCGCCGTTGGGGGGCAGTCTTTGTAATATTTAATGCTGGTAGGGTGGTGTCAACTAGCATGATATTCCTGCTGCAGAGTTAGAGGTGGTCCAAAGCGCAGTCAGTGATGGTCTGGGACGTTTGTAAAAGCACTATCTGAAGTCAGCAGGCATTACCATCAAGATGGGAGCAAACAGAGCGCACGAACTCTCAAGATCTCACCTGTCAGTGTGCTTCACGCGACGCCCAGATTACCTAGGTACCTAGGTAGCAACCAACAGTCACCATTTCGTGATGGGCAGTAGCGATCATATGAGACCCCAGGGAGATCTCACGGGGTTGATGTGTTAGGCAACTGACCATTTTTTCAGCGTTCGGACTCAGGACTGAGCACTATGAACACATACCATAATGCCGTGCTTGAGATAAGCGGATTGAATAGATGAACTGGTCGGGTTCTTCGTTGGCCATGATGAGTTTTAAGAAAATCACGATTTTCGAGAGGCTGCGTGGCTCTCAGGAGTGACTGGGGTGGCCAGGGCGTGAATGGTGGCAGTGCTATGAACCTGCGCCCGCAAGTCCGTGTCTGATCACGGCCTCAACAAGCAAACAGAAGCTCGAGTGTCTGCTCCAATTGTTATCGAGGCCTATGGTGGCACGTTCGGGAACGAAACAGAATCGGTTAATCGAAGAGCTGGATGGGCAGGCGTAGACTAGGCCCGATCAGCTCTCATCGCGCCTGCTACGTCGCATCGGCTGCATCGCGACTTCCCATTTCAAGGTTGACGAGAGTGGAGATAACTCCCGAATCTGAATCTCTCAGAATGTCCGTCCGAGTTTCCAGGCGGTAACCCCACCAATGGCGTTGCTACAGCCACCCAACTAAATGCCCCAACGACGCGCAATGGAATCTCACGTCCTGTCCCGTCTCCCGAGGCTCACGGGCTTTTCTATTTATTGTTGTGTTAGGTCGGTGCTTGTTCGATGTAGCCGCTTCAGTGCCAATAAGGTACCTAACGCTGCGATATGTAGGCCTCCCGCTCGTTAGCCCGGACTCTAATTCTCAAGCGCTTCGTTATGAGACGTGCCCTCCGAGCGTTTCTTTCGTCTGCAGGTAGTTTTGATCGCGCATGGTCTCCCTCGAGGGGCGCGCCGCAAAAGTTTCGATGGATATCCCGTGCTGATGCGAGCTCGCACCAGATCAGCGAGCACAGGCGTTCACTCCTCGCTGTCCCTCCTTGAGATGCCCTCCACTCTGGATCTCGTCTTGTCTTTAAACTCGGCAGCGCTCCCTTCTCTCGCTCAAAATCTGGCTTCTCATCTTCAACCGCTCGTTTCATACACTCGCTTGGCTCTGTGCCCTATAGATCCTCCCGACGAGCTCTCATTCCTCGACACTGCCGAGCGATGGAGCGACCTTCATTCCTGACACGAAGTAAATCCAATTCTTTCTCCAGTGTGCTCTCCGCAGGAGATGAGAAGAACTCTCTTCTCGCACTTCCAGCCTATCAGCAGCCAAAGCTTCGAGTTCGGGCTCTCTTGGGCCACTGTCTCTACCGCCGAGTCATATTATGGACCCTAACCATTCTCTTCGTCGTGTGCCTAACCGTGTCCACGAGAGGCGTCCGGCTACGCCATGACACAATTTTAGACTTTGTTGATTTCAGGCAAGGTGGAACCAATAGCGCTAGTTTGAGCGAAGATGCAGTTGCGCCGGTGTCGCAGGAAGATTTTGACGATAGCTCGCGGGACGAACAGAACCGCCCAATGTGGCTCCAGTTCAAGCTGTAAGCGTTGCCGGTTCCCCTGGTGCGGGTATATAAACCAACTGACCTGTTTTTTAGTCTCAACGGCTACTTCAACGGCCTGAAAGCACTAGTTTCCTTGCAGCATTATACTCCAGAGTATCCGCGGAATCCCGGGCAAGGACCCCCTTTCCCAATGACAGTGTCTTACACAGGGCTGCCAACTCCTACGCCCTATTCGCCTCAGCCAGATTATCGCTCTGACCAATACCTGGCTCAGCATTACGGGGTCCAAACATGTTATCTGGACAAGGAGAAGACTATCCCAGTACCGGATCTCTACGCTTACCAGGGCGTTGTACAGGGTCAACCCGAGCCAGTCATCGGATCGCATAGTCTCCTCGGCATACGAGAAGATGTGTGTTTTGATAGGTTTGGGAGGTATGGGCCCTATGGGCTGGGCTACAACCACACTGAAGGCGGCCTGGATGTTGGCACACATACCGAGAGGGAGGGGAGCGAAGCTGTTTGGGCCAGGGCCGGCAAGATTAACTACAACGGCATGGATTGGGGGGACGCTCAACATCGATGCTACAAGTCCAACGAAAGGCGCTTTACCTACACGGAAGACGACAAGCTTTGGAGGCACGAGCCCGATAGTCACTCCAAAATCGCCCGTACAGCAGTGCTGATCCGGACCTATGTCGGCGTCGACTGGACACCGCATGCCATACTAAACTTCCGCGCCATGATATCCGAGCTCTCTCTACAGTCTGGCGGCGAGTACGAGGTCCACTTCTTACTACATGTCCGTGATGATGACGCTCCCATATGGGCAGACAATTCGGTCACAGAGGAAATCCTCAACGAGTACGTACCTGAAGAGTTTCACAGCATCTGTACCCTGTGGTCCGAAGCCCAGATGCGACTCGTGTACCCCGGGGACTTTGGCGACCCTTTTTCCGACCCTAGCAACACAGACCTCCATGGCGTCTACCGCAGTGCGCACTTCCCTTTGCAGCACTTTGCTATGCAGCATCCCGAGTACGAACATTTTTGGAACTGGGAGATGGACATGCGCTGGCTTGGCAACTATTACGAGCTATTTGACCGTCTTGGTGTCTGGGCTCGTAAGCAAACTCGCATCGAAGCATGGGAGCGGTCTCAAAAGTATTATTTGCCCCATTACCACGGCAGCTGGGATGACTTCACACGCCTGGTTCACAACGAGACGCTCAACAGCGGACGCCGTTCCATCCTTGGGCCTGTCAATTTCTCTGGCCGCCATCCAAGCCGCGGGGAAAAGTCACTACAAACCTTCCTTCCCCATTCATGCTACCGCGCGCGGTCATCCGACGACATGTGGAGCCAGTGCGGCGTCGGCGAGGACGCCGACCTCGTCACGCTCAACCCGCTCTTCGACCCCGAGGAATCTGGGTGGATTTTTGCAGAAGACGTCACCGGTTATGACCATGATCTCCCAGTCCCACCCAGGCGGTCCGCCATCGTCACCGCTTCTCGTCTGTCCCGCCGTCTCCTTGAAATCATGCACGAGGAAACGTGGCGCATGCGCCATGCCATGTTCAGCGAGATGTTCCCCGCTAGCATTGCATTACACCACGGTCTTAAGGCTGTCTACGCCCCGCACCCCGTCTACCTCGATCGCGAGTGGGATTTGGGGGCAGTGGATGATGCTTTTAATGGAGGGCGTGACCACACCTCGTCAGGGAATGGGAGTCCGTTTGGCTATGTGAACGAGCATAATCACAAGGGCACCACCTGGTACTATCACAGTGAGTTTGCGGGTCTGCTATGGAGGCGGTGGCTCGGTTACGCACAGATGGATGGGAGGGGAGAGAACGGTGGACACGTTGGTGATGGAACGTTGCGTGGCGGGAGTGTTGAGGAGGGGAAGAAGGATGGGACGGGGAGGTTGTGTTTGCAGAGTAGGCTGGTGCATCCCATCAAGTGGGAGCACCCGGAGGAGTTGTTATAAGATACCTGGGCATCGATTTTCGGATGGGAGTGCCTGCTTATAATGCTGGCGACTAGGGCAGACAGAAGTGATGAATGTATTCTCTCATTTTTCCGGGTTTGTTTGTATCTATCAGCATGTCGAGCGGCGTTTCGGTGAGATAGATATACTGGGAGATTTAATATATTTGAGGTAGGACTGTCAAAAGACGCATGTGGAGATGCCTGTAATAGGGATTGATGGCAAAATTGAACTATACTTCATGGTTGTTTCGTATCTGCGAATGGCACAATTGTGCGGTTGTTCCGGAGGGCTCTTGGCGAAGCGGCGGGTGTTGTTTGTTTCAGGGGCATATTTCAGGGGCAGTGTTGCGAATGTAAGCAAGCCCAAGAACCGCACCACTTTGGATTGAATTCCTTGAGCAGCATCGATGTAATCCGTACTCAACAATTAGCCACAATGAACCCGTGCCCACCTTTCCCTTCACCTCAAACTGTTGATTTGGGCTTTGTTGGGGACCGGGACCTCGGTGAGTCTATGAAGGTCTGTTCGCGCCAGCCTCCAGTCCACGGTTGTCCGACGAGCCGAGCCCGCCAAGCCTCCATTTCTTACAGTGCATACGGCGACTACCCACGAGGCCCCCACGCCCACCTGCATGCGGTATAAAAAAATACACTCGAGCCCGCTGGAGAGTGATCTGGGTCGTTTTTCTTTTGTTCCTTCAGTGAGTGTGACCAAAGATTGGCCAGAATCCCCTGGACCTTGCATGGTTTCCCGCTGCCGCGCGCATCAGCCGCAGGCGCACGAGACCTGAAGATTTTTTTGGTCGTAGTTCTATTAGTCCCATGGCTGGTTTCACTCCACTGGGTGAAGTTCCCGTACATACCAGTTTTGACGAACCCGCAGGGTTTTTCTAGGCTAACTTGGGTAGGTTTACACTACACATGGCTTCCACACCTCATCCCCACCAGAACGACCGCAAACGGGCGGCGCGGGGGCTTTCGGATGGAATGAATGGAAGGGCCATGGGAATCGTGGGCTAAGGTACGAAGTAAGGTTGTGAGACACCCACTTCCCGTCCTCGGTGGTACGGGTACTTCAGCCCTGCAAACGGAGAGAAGCTACAGCGGGATCTGGCTGGTTAGGTGGTGGAATGGAGGGCATTCCGGGCAGGTTCCAATCGGCTGTTGGACGTCGTCTGCAAGATTTATTTCGGTAGGAACAATGTGCATACCACACTGCTGTGGATTCGTGGGGAAATACCCCGGAATGGACGTCATCATTGTGGATCTGTGGCATCTCCAGTTTGAACCTGGCCAAGAGCGGCACAGAAGAGTCCACTGCGGGGGAACGGGTCGACTCGGTCGAGACACCTGAACATGGATGGTGACATTCGTTGTGTTCC
>Ga0247760_1002398_pt1 | contig 14339 bp, 12 predicted proteins | sample UWRJL171409R4_FD_179936 | JGI IMG/M metagenome (GOLD analysis project Ga0247760, IMG submission 179936) | Plant litter microbial communities from Arlington Agricultural Research Station in Wisconsin, United States - UWRJ-L171-409R-4 | ecosystem: Environmental > Terrestrial > Plant litter >...
AACCTAGGTAGGTAATAGTTGAGAAGAGTCCGTGACACTCTTCGCCCAGCCCAGCCCGGACCAGACCAGACGAGACCAGACCCGATGGAATGGAACACACTAGAGTAGAAAAGAGCACAAAGCACAATGGTAGGGGTTGGGAAAAAGCAAAAGCAAAAACGCAAAAGCAAGGAAAGCAAAGCCGGGAGAAGCCGACCGGTATGAGAAACCTGGAGAGCTAACTAACTAGAGTTAAGTTAGCGCAGAGCAACAGTTACTGCCTGGCTACGGATACCTACCTGGCTATTCGCAGAGCGTCATTGCTGGCTGGTCCTGTAGAAATGTAGAAAGCCACTTTCTTGACCAAGGCGCAAACCCGGTCTCATTGTGATTGAGGTGATGAGGTGTTCAAGCGACTGTCGCTCATCTCACTGGGAAGGGGGAGAGATCGTCGTCGAAGAGATAACAAAGTGGGCGGTGGCGGCGACCAGATGGCGGTCTGATGACGGCGGTGAAAGGCCGGAGCAAATGCGATGCGATCACATCACTAAGTTTTTTGTCTGTCTGTCTGTCTGTCTGTCTGTCTGTCTGTCTCGCCCTGCTCTCTCTGCGTGCTCTCAATTTTGTGTGCCAACCGGCCGGTCTGGACTCTGGGAAACCAAACCAAACCAGAAAAGACCCCAGTCTTGCAGTGCAGCTCGCGGCTTTGCGCTCTCGTGTCGGAATTTCACCCCGCGTCGGGATTCCAGCTCGCGCAACCAATCATATCCGAGTTTAGTCTTGTCCGGGGACGGTGTGATTTCTTGACCCGAAGATTTACCGGGTTAGGCATTCATGTGATGTGATGAAAAAAATCCGATTCGGGAAGGGGGAAGGATCATGCCCCCTTCCTTCCCAGCGGTGAAAAAGCCAAGTTCGGGGATAGGGGGGCTTGCAAATTACACTAAGGAACTGGGCGCTCTTTTTAACTCGGTTGCCTACAACTAGTATCGACAACGTCGGCGAGGTCGGGACAGGGCCCCAATTCCATGGGTTCGGATTTTTTTCGGGACGATTTCATTGGGTGACTTTCAATTGCTGCGCGGGCAGGGCTGGGGTTTACATCAGTTGCAGATCGGGATGCCAAGGATATCCACAATAACAGCACAGAAGATTGCCGCGGGCAAAAAAGTTGGGGTCAGTTTTGCGCCCGCGGAGAATTCCTATTGGCTTTGATCATCTACGCTAAGTCCCCTTTCCCTTGAACAAGTCCCACAGACACAGAGGGTTGGTTTTCCCCCTCTGTCCGCTCTCTCCCCGAAGGGGGGTTTCCATATGCAGGGTCTTCTCTTGTTGGGAAGTCTGCGGCACCGGAGTGGATGCATTCCCCCTCTTCACCGACTTCACAACGAGTCAAACCAAACCGTTCCTCCGCAACGCAATTGCCGCGAGACTGCGGCTGACGGCACGGCTTTTCTTCTTTCTTCGTATTTGTGGGGAAATCCCAGAGAGCGAGAGAGACCCCTGTGCGGCGGTATCTGTTTCTCGGGAAGAGCTAAAACTTAAGGCTAGCAGATCCCGCGCAGCACTTGCTTCGTTTTGTCCCTTCCCTTCGGATCCTGACACACACCAGACCGCACACCCCGCCCGACGCGGCCCAGAGAATGACAAGATCCCCCACCTCCTTCTTGTTTTCGCTCCAGAGTTGCCCAGCATGAGGGGCCTAGTACCTGTATTGTCCATTATTTTGGCCGCGGCAGCCCGCGTCGTGGTCGCCCAAGATCATCAACAACAGCAAGAGACCAATGCCTGGACGTCCATTGTTCAGCACTTACCTCCTTGCGCAGTGGCATGCCTGGACCCCGCTCGTCGGAAATCAACATGTGCACCAACCGACCTCGATTGCGCCTGCGGAGTGGTGTTGGCCGCCCCGTTGATGGAGGGTTGTGTCTTGACCCAGTGCAAACCCCGTGATGCTCTGAGTGGGTTTTTTTTCCCCCTCCTCTCTGGACTGGACGACACCCCTCAACTCGGTTGAGTCAATGCTGATAGCAAAACAACACAGCGGCTCGAAGTGCCACGGCCACGGCATGTCATGTCCCTACGCGCGATCGGGGAGCCGTACTCCCTCCCACGATGACCACGCTTTGCAGCATTGCTCTTGTTTGTATCGCCCTACGGCTCTTTTGTTCTCCCATGTCACAGAAAAGAAACTGGCTGCAGGTCACGGATGATTGGTACATGGTGGTGAATGCGCTGTTGCTCATTGGCATGATGACGTCTGGGAATCTTGGTGGGTTTTTTTTTTCTTTCGTCTTCTGAAGCCAGCTTCATCTTCAGCCAGCAGCAGTATGTTGACTCTACCCAGTTCGGAAAAACAACTTTGGGATGGATATCTGGGGGCTCACCATTGAGCAAGTCAGAAACATTCTGATTGTAAGTCTGTCATTTTACTATGAAAGTGTCTTTGTCGATTCCCCCAAACTGACGGGGTCTAGCTTATTTACACGATCGAGATCTACTACACCCTTATGCTCATGTTTACCAAACTGTCCATTCTCAACTTCTACCTCCGGTTCTTCCCTTTTACCGTCTTTCCCGGCTTGCGGACTGCCATCTACGCCACCATTGGGGTTACCGTCGCCTCCGGCATCGCCTTTACCGGAACCATGGTCTTTCAATGCACGCCAATCCACTTTATGTGGAGCTTATTCGATGACCCGGCCCCGACGGGAAGTTGCATCGATATCAACTTGTGCGGGTGGATTCACGGGGCCTTCAACCTGGCTCTGGACATTTGGATGTTGGCACTGCCGTTGCCGGAGCTGCTTAAGCTTTCGCTGCCGATGAGGAAGAAGGTGGTGGTTTGTCTAATGTTTACAGTGGGAGGATTGTATGTTCCCTTCCCTTTTTGGTGTCACTCGGCCTGATTTGAGGACTGGACCTCGACAAATTATGTGTGTGACCCTCCGCTGACTAAATGTCTTTTAGTGTCACGGTTGTGTCGATTCCGAGAATCATGACCATGGTGTCCTTTAAACATTCCACCAACCCGACGTGTAAGTTCCCACCTAGCTACCTATCCGCCTACGTATTTTCTGGGCATTGCCACTGACAAGATCGAATTCCAACGGATACAGACGACCAATTCAATGTCAGCCTCTGGGCACAAATCGAAGCCCCCGTCAGCGTGATCCTGGCTTGCATTCCGCGAATCAGCATCCTCTTCACTCGTCTCCATCGAAAATACCAAAACTCGACGCGCCGTCGCCAGAATTTGCGGAGTCATGGTTCTTCCACCGATCAGTTCGACAGAGGCGCTGTCGGTCACGGAGGAACTAAAGGACCTGTCGTGGCGGGGAGAGAACTCAAACATCCGATGGATACTGATTCCAGCCCGGGCGTTTCCCAGATTTCCAGGGCGGTGGATACCTCGACATCGGTGACAGAGAAGAGTGATACACAGACCGACAATGTCGGTGATATTTCGGAAAAGGTGTGATGGACGGTGTGAGTGTGGGTGTATGTGTGTCAAGACATGCCAGGTTGGATATCAGGCGTCTCTGGTTCTGTCACATTCATGTTGTAATGGATCATATTTTGGCGTTTGAACTCATGGCTTGGACACTGGCATATTAGGATGGCCTTTTGGGATTTTGCAAGGAAATTTGGGACTTTTTGGAAGATATGGAATTTGGAATTTGGAGGAACTTGCGTGGGATTTGGAAGACACTTTGGCATTTGAAGGAAGGAAAATATGGGATTCTTGCGAGAGGAACTTTTGGGAACACCCCTCCCTTTTGGAGCAAGGACTTTTTGGAATCGACCAGACCCACATCATCATACCTAATACCTGGGAAATTTTTTTTTTTCCCTCTCTGATATTTATTCCCAGTATTCCTCATCCTCATCCTCTTCATCTTCTTTTTCTTCTTCTTCAGCAGCAGCAGCAACACCCGTAGTAGTAGTAGTAGTAACAGACTCATAATTCTTTCTCTCCAAAATCCGTAATCTTCTTCTCCAATCCGGATCATGTTCCTCGGCTACCTCTCGCATCCGTCGGGCCGCCATGCCTGCTACGACGGGAACATCTTCGCCGACGTGTCTCTCTTTGGAGATTTGTTGGAATCTGTGAATCCAGAAATCATATCTGGCTTTTAAATCGCCCCCTATTTTTTTCGTCTCTGTCTCTCTTGTCTCTCTTGTCTCTCTTGTCTCTCTTGTCTCTCTTTTTGTCTCTGCACCTTTTTTTGTCCCTGCTCCTTTTCTTTTGCTTTTTCCTTTTCCTTTTTTATCATCATCTTCATCATTATTATTATTATTATTTTGGTGGAGACTCTGATGGTAAAGGAGGAGTAAAGGCCCCGTCTTGACAATCCGCCGACTTTCTTCCCCTAACCGCTTCGGCTCCACAAACTGCACACACGCAAAGTAGACCTGTTCCGTCGCACGCAGAGCCCACTGCGCCGCCACGAGGATTTTGGTTCTCCGAACGATGCGCTCGTCGTTTGTGACGCCCGAGCCGAAATCAATGGGACTTTCTAGCGCGATGCGGAACGCGCGGATCGCGAGTCGCAGCATGGGGAATCGCGGCGATAAACTCCGCGAGAGATTCAGCGTCGCGAGACGCGCGCAGAATGCGTTAAAATTTATCCAGAGCGTAAAGTTGAGAATTGTCAGATACAAGGGATTAGGCTGTTGAACTTGAACTTGCGTGTGCACATGCAGCGCGGGAGTAGGCGTGGGGAGCGGTTTCATGTCAGGAGTGGGTGTGTCGCGGGGAGTTTCCTGGGGTGTTTCCCGAGTCTCGTCGGTCATGTCCACCGAGTCTTCATCGGGGGTCTCATCGGGCATGTCGTAGGGCACTTCATCAGGCATGTCGTCGGTCATGTCATCGGTCATGTTACCGGGGGCTTCACCACAAGTTTCATCAGCCATGTCGTCAGTCATGTAACCCGGAACCTCATAGGGAGTTTCATCGGGCATGTCCTCGGCCATATCGTCGGTCATCTCATCGGCGGTTTCACCAGGAACTTCACCAGGGGTATCCGGTACCGTGTCCGGCAAAGACGACGGCGGCGCAGGAGATACGGACGGGCGGAGTGTGGAAGTAGACCGAGGGGACCGAGGAGACCGAGACCGGGGAGAGCGCAATGGCACGAGCATGACACGCGAGGGAATCGGCGGACACTCCCAGATCGGTTTGGCGGTTTTGCGTCGGGCGTGGATGAGCGCGGTAAGTAGGGGGAGAGAAGTCCACAGGCGTTGGGTTCCCTTTTGTTTTGGACAGGTTAGTTTCTTCTAGCATACGTGGCTATGTTGTTCATTGTGGCGGATACGTGTGAAGGGAGGAGAGAGCAAGGAAGAAGGTACACGAGTTAAAAGTGAGAAGAACTCACAACATGCGAAAACCCCGTAAAGGCCCCCGCAATCTCCACCGTCCCAACACCCTTCTTCTTCCGCAGCTCATCCACAAAAGCCATGGCGTGGTCCTGCGCAGCGCAATCGTGCGGTGTGGCACTGACCAAATCCAGAAATGTCGTCCAGAACCCAAATAGGAACGCCTCCACGCGGTCTTGCGATGCGAGGTCCGGATCAAACAGCTCGCGGAGCGAATGGTACGTGTACGTGTAGAGGTCTGCGGCGGCGGCGGTGGGGGAGCCGGAGCCGCTGTACAGGTATTGGTCAATGTTGATGCGGCAGTGGGATTTGATCGTGTCAAAAGAGGAGAGCTTGCGCGTGGCCGTGTTGATGGCTCTGGAGGCTTGTCTGGGGGACTGAGCGAGGAAGATGGGCTCGAGGAGGTTGAGTGCCGTTGTTTGGTAGGGGACGGGACACGGTCTTTGACTGGCCTGGAAGCGGAGGGCCTCGAGACAGTTGAGGATGGACATGAGAGCCCGGGGAGATCTGGGGGAAGAAGATCGATCGTACATGGCGACAGAAAAAGGTATTTTCTGGGTGTTGAGTGTATGGTGGTGATGGGGGAGTGAACTTGCAAAAAGATTTGAAATGAATATTTTGAACCGACGCCAATTCCGGAAATGTTGCACTCAGACAAAGACAAGCTTCTCAAAGCAGAAGACAGGGAATTGGACAAGACCCTAGAATGAGGGGGATGTGACAAAGAGAGCCACAGATCGCCAAGACCTCGAGATTATTGCCATATAATTGGACGTTATGTTGAGCCCTGCGATAACCGCCAAAAAGCACAATGTCATCGAGTAACCTCCATTTAAACGGACGCTATGTTGAGCCCTGCGATACCCCGGCCAATAGCACAATGTCGTCAAGCGTGAGTGGGCGGTTCTCGTCAGCGGCGAACAACTGTGCCATCTTCATCACGTTCTTAATCTGCCGGCCATTCATGTCCATCTCAGCTAGCTTGTCTACTGCTTCTTCATCGACATCCACAGTCACCTCATCAGTAATGGATACGTTGGTCAGAAAACCTCGCCAAATGGCCTTGCGTGCAGCATGGTCCAGAGCCGAATAGGCAAGCTGAAAGTGAATGCGACTGCGGAAGGCGTCGTCTATCTCGGAGAGACGGTTCGTGGTGAGGACCAAGATTCCTTGGTAATACTCGAGGTGGCGTAGGAAAACCGAGACGATAGCGTTTCGAGCCAGATCGGTGGTGGACCGTCTAGCCATGAAGACGTCAGCCTCGTCAAGAAGAAGAACCGCCTTCCAAGTCTGGGCTAGCCGAAACACCTTTCGAAGTCGCTGATCGATATCATCTGCTGTACTGCCCAGCTCGCCTGAGCTAATCATGTATAGCGGACGCTGCATTGTTTCGGCCACGGCTTCAGCTGTCAAGGTCTTACCCACTCCAGGAGGACCCGAAAGTAGCCCGACTACACCCCTGCCTTTGCCCCGGACAAAGTCGTCAAACCCGGCGCTATGTGAGACATGGCTCTTGACGAGGGTACGGACCAGTCGCTTGGTAGAGTCAGGCGCGACGAGAGAGTCCCAGATAGATGTGTTCCATTCAATGTCGGTGATGTGGGATATGCTGAAAGCCCCTGTTTGCCAATGTCAGCGTCCGCATTATGGGTTAGATGAGCAAATCAGATACATACCCCAAAGCTTTTCTGTCAAACTAAATCCGTACACCACAGCCGGCATTGTGAGAAGCTCATCTTCTTTCAGGTCGTCCTCATCGACGACTTGGCGGATGGTGGGTGAAAAGCTATTGAATGGCTCAATCTCCTCAAAGGCAGCAGGGTCAATGACGACGCGGCCATTGCACTATTGAAACCAAGATAAGCTCATGCAAAGCTAGGAACGGAGCTTAGACTTACACTAAACTTTTCTATCCGCATCATTCCCAGAGAGGTCACTGTTTCCTGTAATGCAGGACCTTGGTACTCGTGGAAGCGAGCCTGTTGTATACGAATGCGTCGCCGACCACGCTCAACCAATTCTTTCCGAACGCGGGCGCAGTTGTTGTGGAAGCGCAGAGGATAAAATTGAAGATCAGAAATCGACTTCTCGCCAGAATACCTGGGTATCTCCAGCTCCTCGGTGTTTGTCCAGCCGAGCACTGATCCGTTGCTGTCAACAGACCGGCCATGGACGTAATAGACGATTGACCCATCATTCTTCCGTTCCACCCCTGACCGGATAGTTCTATGCACGCGGGGCCCTCCCAGGGCATCCACAGAGTATACAAGTTCGTTGGGTGGCGTCACGGCCCACAACGTGTCGAACGTTATTCTACCACTAGCAAGCAGCGAATCGAGATTCTCTTGAGTCGAAGTAAAATCTTCCTTGATAATCTGCAGTGCTGCTTGAAGGTCAAAGACCAAGTCGCTGTTTCTTGGCTCTTCCGCGAGTGCGGCGTCGAGATGTCGACGTAAGCCTGTGGCTGCGTGGAACAGGTCTTGGTGTTCGATCACGGGCGGCTTCTCGCTCAAGCGCATACCCTCCACATCTTTGAAGATGTCCAGGAGAGCTGGTTATGCGTTAGCGTCTGGTTTCAGATAAGAGGGTCCACTTCCTCACCATCAAGCAACCCCTGGGACTTGATGTCGACCAGCGTCTCGCTCAATTCTCCGCGAGTGTCAAAAACCTGGCGAACAACGAGGGCATATTTGCTCGAGATCTTCCAAGCAGCGCGCTTTGCTGTTTGTGTATAGGTGACTCCACCATCGCGAGTGCTGTCTTCCCTGTCAAATGTCTGCTGAATTGAGAAAATCCCGTGGATTGGAGTTTGGCTCACCGGCTATGTTGAAGTCATTAGAATAGTGAACGGTGCAACCGTGGGGCCTGTGGTCATCTTACCGTTCGTCTACGCGCACAAATGCTTTTCGCGCTGGTTTTGAGTCCGCGGGCAATTTAGACTCGGCGGTGGGATTGTCTTTGCTCGGGGGTTCCGGCTCTTCGGCGGGCAGTGGAGACTGTTCATCTTGAGGTGCAACTTTTTCGTCTTCGGCAGAGGCCGTGTTTTCGGTCGCCTGCACCACCTTGATATGGTAATTCCACGGCTCAAGCCCTGTAGTCATAATTCTTGAATTCTAAAGACCAAATGGAAGAGAGCAAATGGGCTTCGGAAATTGGCACCCGTTGGACGGGCGGTCCTGAGGTGAGGAAGGAGCGGCCCCCAGTTTGGGTCCACCCCGCGTCGCCGCTTGCGCAGCCCTGAATGAGTGTTCATTGGGGACTTGGGCTTGGCAGTGAACAGTCCAAGGGTCATCGACTAAGCAATTTCCCCGGCTATCAAGAGCCTGACAAAAAAGTAAAGGTCTCGACGTGAAACTCCAATCCCTCAAGTTCTCAATTCTAGTCTAGGAATCTGTGCTTGACAGCTCACAGAAACTCACCAGCTGTTTAGAAACGGTGCTTCCCGCCTAGAAAGTCCCACACTAACAGTTTTTCAAGGTCTCGATTGTAAAACCAACGCGCTCAGCCCCTGTTTTAGGCACCATTTCCAGCCGGGTCTCGTCTGGCGACGCCCAATGCAACAGAACAAAAGAACCTCACAGTTCTCGGCGTCCTCCCACCATACGAATGCTCGGCACGGAGATGGAAGTTCCCACATGCTCCAACAGAAGAAATGGCTAGTCCGTCCACGCACCACTCGATATTTTCTACACTGCCAATCTCCCAGAGCTGAGACCAAAAACTCGCAAAATGGCGGGGCTTGAGCAGCGACAGCAAAACGACGAAGGGCTTCGCCTGCTGTACGCTTATCTCAACCAACATCAAGGCTCGGTGTCCAAGCAGAAGCATGATCTGGCGAGCAAAGAGTGGTCTCGCCCTGAGATTGCAATCGAGGAAGTCACCATTTGGGACCTTGTATCTGACGATGGCGCGACCGCGTCGATTGTTATCGTTGAGAATGGCACCCAGCCAGGAAATGCCACGGTTCGCATCGAGACTTGGACTCTCAATGGGGGAGACAAGCCACTTCTGAAGTCTCACGACACGATCTCATGCAGCAGTCTCGTGTGGCAGTCTTTAGGCTCAAGGATGAGGCATATTGACCTGCCGTCCTTGACCGAGGAGCAATCGACAGAGCTGGAGAAGGTTTCAACTACCGCGACACTTTGTGTTGCCTCGCAATTGTGGCAACGCCAAGGCCCCTTTTCGGCTGTATTTGGTGGTAACTATTGGGAGGAGATTGTTGTTGCAGACAACGTTATTGTGTTGGCCAGGCGACGAGGACCGAAGAGGCCACAAGACAACACCGTCGACTCGGACGACGAGGAGATTCGAAACATGTGCCAGCCAGATGGCGATGCGAACTCCGAAAGCGACAGCAACATGGGCCCGGAAAGTGAAACTGACAGTGACGACAATGCTCCCCACGGCTTCGAAGTCGACGCCGATCCTTCTTTTGGCGATGATCCCGACCTGAACCCACTCCTGCGATCCCCAGAGTCCAACGTCAGCGTTGCCAGCGACAGTAGCTGGAATGAGCACAGTGACTCTACTTCTCTTCGGTCTTTTCACCTGGACTCGGACTCAGAAGACAGCGAAGCCGATCCTGAAGTGGACGCCCTAGGACCTCCGCACATTGGTGCTCTTGGCCTCTGCACAGAATGCAAAAAGGACATGAGATGTTTTCTTTTTTGTCTCGTGTGTGACGATGGCAACTTCTCTCTGTGTGAGGATTGCTGGGAACAGGGACTGTGGTGCCACGATGAGAAACATCAAATAGCTGATTGTCCCGAGTCCTTCTGTCCGACGGCGAGGAGGTTGACTGTCAAGGACCTCAAAACAGAGCTGGAACTGGCCGTTTTTGACAGAAACTCCCCTCGTAAAGGCCCAATCTACCGCTTCACCCAGGCCCGAGGCCCTATGATCCCACCATCACCACCTGCAAAACATCCGAAGGTGCCGTTGCTCGCTTGGTATCTAGGCGACAACAAGATTTTGTTTGCTAATTACGACACTAACCGTCACTTTTTCCGCCGCGAGCCTGGTTGGAAAAAACAATGTATGTCCCTGAGGTTAGCTCATGCAGGCCAAAGCTGATTCCCCCTAGTTCCTTCAGCTCCCCACACACCGCGCTGTCTCGGCTTCTCCCCGCATTTTTCACCATGCGGCCAAATTTTGTATACAATCACGTTGGTCTGTCCTGTCAACATGGCCGATTCCTGCGAGGGGGGCTTCCTTTCCGGCCTGGTGTATTCAGTATACACCCTCTCCTCGGACCTCAGTTGCGTCTCCTCGCCTCTTGGAGCCAAACTGTCATGGAATCTTCAGACCCGCGTTGATAGTATCTCCGACTCCTTACTTTCTGTCTCCTGGACCAAAACCTATGCTTACGTTAGCATTGCGGAGGGTCAACCCAAGCTATTTCGGCTGGACCTTGCCCAACTCGCCAAAGGAACGAATAAGGTGGAGATGCTGCATCAAAACATGGGCGTATTCCCCTTTATTACCACACAGAGGACCCTCCGCTTTCTTCCATGGCATGATGGTTCAGTAGCGGTTCTTCTCGGTCCATGTCAGCCACCGAAAACAGCTCCTCCGTCAGTTCTGTATCTGCAGAATGGGAAGCTCGGGCCTTGGACCGCTACCCAAAAGGGCCCACGACCCAGAGGCGGGTTAATACCGCGAATCGAACAGTCAAGGGATAACCCCGGTGAGAAAGAGCTCGTGGTGGGAGACATGCGGATTCGTCTACTCCCTTTTCCTGCAGACTCAGGAAAACAGATCGAGTATAAATCTGTCGATGGGATTCTCACCATCCTCCCTAACACTGAGGCGGGCAGCCTATCCTTCCGAATAACCTCTCATGGTGGCCGACACCCCGTCAGTGCATCCGGGAGACTGATGAAAGACGAAGCAAAGGGGACCAAAACACAAACGGATTTCATGTATGAGGACGCTTTTCCCATCTCAAAAGATAGCGAATCCCGAGACTCATGGGTGGCTCTGACGAACGTTGTTGACGAGACCGAGTTGAAGAGTGGCAAGCCCAAGACCGAGATCCCTCCAGACCGTAAACCTCGATACGATCCGGCCGAGGTTTTGAGCACCGTTCAAGTTACAGTCTACGCCCCGCCCTCATCTCTGGAGAAAGGTGCCTACTGGCGCTCCCGCAGTATTTGCAGGGTCGAAGAAACGCCACGTTCATCTTCAGATCTTCTCTGTGATGTTTGCTGCCGACTGAACCTGACACCCGCGGACTTTGTGGACCCCAACGGCGATGAGGGCGAGGAAGATGATATCCTCCTCCAGCGGCCCGTTATCGCAACTGGCAGGCACTATAGTTTCCAGTGTGATGGCTGCGGCAAAAGGTTCAGGGCGCCTTGCGTGTCATACCGCTGTCTGCGCTGCCTGAATGGGAACCACGATTTGTGCCCGCCATGCCACGCAAGGGACGCCGCTGAACACACAACGCGACATCCCATCCGTCCTCACCTGTTTGAGATTATGTACCATGATCGGCTCCTCGCCAGTGTGGAGACTGGTGCGTACGATACAGCTGCCAACTGGGATGGCCGTCTTGGGAGCCTCAGTGACGTGCAGAAGAGAGTGACCTGTCCACTTTGTCGCCTAGTTGCACACTCTCTAGATGGCGCCAAGCCACCGCCTCGTGGAGCTGACCGACTTGCCAACATTGGAAATATCGGCGAGGACTTTTCCCAGGATTCCGGCGAGGATGAAACTGACCCAGAAAGCTCGCAGGTGACCTTGACCTGGCGTGGCTTCGGGTGGAATTCCAAGCGATGGCATTTGCAGGGGCGATATCTCATTGCCGAGAACGGGCGGATCAAAGGTCGGCCTTTGGCGCTGCTCTCCGAGTCTCACCCCTTCTCGCCGTTTACGGCCCATCGTCCAAGCTTTGACGGACCGCTTCCTATCACCCTCTTCAAGCGCTGGCTAGGCCAGTGTGAGGGGTATCATGGGTGGACGTGCCAGAGTGACATGTCCAAAACTCCGGGCCGAAATCTTCCCAACTTCCGCGTCATTGACGTCGTAGACCGCTGTTTAGTCAAGGTGTCTTTCCAGTCCCGGTTTGTTGCCTTGAGTTATGTATGGGGCACAGCCACGCAATTTCGGGCTCTCAGGTCCAATATTGATCTGCTTGAGACGAAAGGATACCTCAACACCGTTGTGAACCAGATTCCAAAGACGATCATCGATGCCATGACCTTTACCGAACAGATGGGGGAACGATACTTGTGGGTTGATGCAATTTGCATTGTGCAGGATGACCCGGAGTCATTGACCTCGTTGATCGACAAAATGGACTTGATCTATGGTGTTTCTGTCTTTACCATTATCGCTACCGCTGGCGATAGCTCGGCAGCTGGACTGCCAGGGGTTCGGCCTGCATCAAGAGTCCCGTCGCAACAAGTCGAGACTATAACACCAGAGGTCAAGCTTACAATCATCCCTGATCTCGAGGCCAAACGACAGGAGAGTGTTTACGATAAGCGCGCGTGGACGTTCCAGGAAATGCTCCTCTCACGCCGACGTTTTGTGTTTCTTGACGATGCGGTGTACTTTCAGTGCGAGCGCAGGACTTTTCGGGAGGACTTTTGCGCCAGGCGACCAAACGTGGTGTCTTCTCTTCTCCAGCTTTCCGACACTAGCACATCGGCAGTGGCGTATTTTGGGCCACATACCGGACGGGTCTACGGCCCCGGCGAGACCTGGGAGAGGCTGATTCTAGCGTATACACGCAGGTCTCTGACAAACCAGTCCGACACTCTCAAGGCGTTCCAGGGGTTGCAAGCCGAGTTGGGACAAAAGAAGGGCCTCAACTTTTTTGCTGGTATGCCGATTGAGCATCTCGACGTCTCCCTCCTCTGGGCTCCACGCCGTCAGGCTACCCGCCGCAAGGGATTTCCCAGCTTCTCATGGGCAGGTTGGACCGGACAACCGCTGTTATCTCCGTCATGTCCGCACCCGCTGTTTTTCGTCTCGCTGGCCGACAACATGCCCTGGTTTATCCGCGACACTTATATCGAATGGCAAGGATCCGTCAACGGCGACAGCCCGGCCACTCTAAAAAGCGGGGAATCTCCTGCATATGCCTGGCTCATTGACGCCCTGGGCCTCAAGTCTCAAAGGAAAGACATCAAAACAGATCAGACCGGCCGACCTCCCTGGAACGACACCTCCGCCCGTTACTACCGCATGCCTACATCATGCAGTCCCAATCCAGCAGCTCTACTTCCCAAGCTCAAGCCAGATGCTAGAGATTCTACCATGTTACCACCACCGCCTGGCGTTGACTCACTTGCCTTCTCCGCGCTGCTTTGTGATGGCGTTATTCTGACCGAGACAAACCCCGACCACCTCGGTATCTATCAGAGGGATCCGGCCGTGATGCGCACTCTGCATATCACCTGTGGTGGACATGGCACGATTCACGGACTGGCGTACGTGACGGATGAGTTTGAGTTAGACTTGGAAAAGCGAAAGGGGGAGCGGTTGACGGCGGTGATCATGTCGAATTCGATGATGGGGTTGGATTTTAAGGTGTTGAGGGAGGCGGTGGGTTGTCTAGGGGTGGGGATGTGTGGAAGTGAAAGTGGAAGTAGTGGCCAGGGCGGGGAAGATGAAGCACGAGATAAAAGTCACGGTGAGGATGAGGACGAAGGGGAGGTGGCTGAAGACGAGGAACACTTGCACGAGGGTGAGAATTCAAAAGAGGGCTCACTACAGCGTGGCAGTAACAGCGGCAGTGAAAAGAGTGAGGAGAGTGGCATTGAGAGTGGTGAAGAGAACAACAGGAATACAAAAGGCAAACAAAACGAGGCTGCTAATAGGAAGAGTATGGCTAAGAAGCAACCAGGTACAGGCACAGTCAGATGTTATCACGTCCTCCTTGTAAGGAGATGTGGAAAGGGCGTTATCGAGCGTGTTGGAGTTGGGCTACTGGGTGAAGAGTTTCACGCGTGCACGAAAAGTTTGGCGTG
>Ga0247760_1002400_pt1 | contig 14330 bp, 18 predicted proteins | sample UWRJL171409R4_FD_179936 | JGI IMG/M metagenome (GOLD analysis project Ga0247760, IMG submission 179936) | Plant litter microbial communities from Arlington Agricultural Research Station in Wisconsin, United States - UWRJ-L171-409R-4 | ecosystem: Environmental > Terrestrial > Plant litter >...
GCTCGGATTCTCGGTGGTGGCGCCGATGAGGGTAATTGTTCCTGCTTCTACGGGCTTCAGGAAGACATCCTGCTGAGATTTCGTGAATCGGTGGATCTCGTCGCAGAAGATGATGGTCTTGCGGCCGGTCAAGGTCAGCTCATTGGCAGCTTCGCCGAACAGCTTCTTGACCTCTGCTACGCCAGTACTTGTTGCATTCAGCTCGATGAAGCGACTGCCCACGCAGCGGGCGATACATCTCGCGATCGTGGTCTTTCCTGTCCCAGAGCCGCCCCAGAGAATCATCGAGGGGACGCGATCTGATTCGATGAGCGAGCGCAGCACTCCGTTTGGACCAACCAGGTCCTGCCCGAAGACCTCGTCCAGGGAGTGCGGGCGCATACGCTCGGCTAACGGAGCGGCACGATATGTCTTGGACCTTTTGACCAGCGGCCCGGCTAGATCCCTTCCTGTGCCGCTGGCTCCCGCCCCATCCCGTTGTGTGTTGTCTGCCGCATCTGTGTCTTCCCCAGTGCTCCCCCCTGCCGCCGCTGCGGGTCTTGTGGCTATTGGGGAGCTGAGCTGGCCGGGGCCTTCGTCAAAGGTCCTCTTCACGCCACCAGTTGTACCTCCACCTGTTGCCCCTGCGGGGCCGGCGCCCGTCTTTATTGGTATCGGCGTCTTGCCTTTGATCGCGTGTTTCTTCGCAGCCGGAGTCTGGAAGAAGGTCGAGGCAGAGCGTTTCTTCTGGGTCGAGCTTGGTGGCTGGCTTTGGGCACCGGCAATGCCGTTGGGGTTGGGATTGGGGGGCGAGGACGAGGTCCTGGCTCCGGCGGAAGCGTCTCTGGCGTCGTCGAGGAAGCTTTGGCAGCCCGAGTCGATGTGCTGGTTGATGCGGTCGAGCGACTTGACGCCCCGCCCGCAAATGGGACACTCCACCATGACGAACTAGTGTTGTGTTCCGGGGAACAGGAAGGTGAATCGTGGCGGTGGTGACGTCGTGGAACGCTTTGTCCGGGAGACGCGGTTTTGGGATGGGTTTTTCGGCGCGGCCGTTGCGGCCATGACGATCCCTGTCCTGTGGCGACCTTGGCGCTTCCCGCCACCACGGTTCGGCAGAACGCGCTGGGGTAAAAGTGGGACCGGCTGTCAAGACACTCCGCCAAGTTCATGCGTTCCCTTGCATTGACCGTCTCTTTGCCTTTGACCTGCAGATGACTCGCGATGCGACGAGATACTCCTAGGCATCTTTACCCTCCAATCTTGGCGTCAATGAAGCAACTTCGAACTCAACCATTGCAGGAAAATGGTCCACAGATCAGATAGATCCCTTCACGTATCGTCGACGGCGGGCGAGGGAGACTTCCACGCAAGCCCAACTCTTGTCTTCCGATCGACAGGCAACCCGCCAAATCGGCTGCTGGTCGCGGTCAAAGGGGAGCCCAACTTCCCGTGGCCTCTACGAGCGCCCCGCACAGGGCCACCCAGAACTCGCCAGCTTCGCCCGGGTGCTCTTTCTGACGGTGGGAATTCTGGTCTTGAGCTGACCATCATTAAGCCGCCGACACCCCGACCTGTGGGACGTCAGGCGCGGCTGGGCCGTTCGACTTGCAACCAGCTCGTTCTTGTGTCCCCTGTCGAACCCAGCCAAATAACATCGCTTGGGGGCGTGGACCTCCTTAGTCTTCCCAACGAGCTGCTGCTCGATATCCTCTGCTTCTTCGTGCTGCAACATGAAGTTCTCACCATTGTCGCCCTCTCCGCTGTCTACCGTCGGTTCCACCATCTTGTGATACCGGTGCTCTATGAGAGCCTCGAGATAACTATCGGGTAGCCCGGACGGTCTGACGATGTCATGGACTGCCACGATCCTGTCCCCTCACCGAGATCATCCCTACGCCTATATCGGACCCTTTTACAGCGTCAGGCACTCCGCCAGTACTGTAGGGAGCTTCAACTCAACCTGGACGACTCTCCTGAGTACACTAGGTGTGTTAGGTTAGCTCACGCCACCGATATCCTTGAGCGTCGCCGACCTCGACACACGGGTGCGCCACGCCGACGGATCCGGCGTCCGTTGTAAAGCCTTTCATGCCTAATGCCCTTGCTGCTGCATCTTACCTCAGTCCCTCAGACAAACACTGCAGCTCATCTAGTGTCAACTCTCCCCCTCGAAGTTGCATGGGCAACTCATCACGGGATGCAAATATCCGCACAATATGATATCATTTCAGTGCTTTGGCATAAACCGCGCCGGCTGCTTCGTAGAGGGGAGAAACACTGATATTCAAAACGATGTCCATGGTGTGCGATCGAGCCCGGCTGCGCGTGTCTTCGTCTGGACATGAGTCGAGTAACGATCGAGTGGTCGCTTCAAAATCCGATACCCACGTGTTGATCTTATACATCCGCACCACCAACCCGTTCCCAAAGATAACATGTCTCCTCGTCGTATTTGCAACCCGGCCAAGCACGACCCCGCGGACTCTCAAATCCGTCGCTGTGGAATTTAACTCGGCTTCCCGGCCCCGTTCGCTTCGAGCATGTGTATCGGTCTTGAGTTGACCCATTCAGGATACCAGACGTCGTCTCTGGACGGACCAATCGGGTACAAACAAGGGCTGTCCGTGCTGCTTCTTGCCCATGCTCCGAGCATATCGCCGGAGCGTAGCAGCCCAGCTTGTGTTGAAAATCGTCCGGGCCCCGAGTTTGTAACTTTCAGTACAGTCTAAACTGTAGTCGGCCACTATACTCATGGTATTGTATGCTAGCCCCAGAAAAAAGTATATCCGGTTCCTGGGATCTGTGGTTTAGACATGATGCTGAGATATTCCCAGTGGATCGATTAAATACAGTGGTATTCTGTTTCGGGGGATCAGGCCCGTCGCGGGCGCTGCCTCTGTGAGTGCAAGTCTGAGTTGGTTCCACGTCGCAGGATGGCGTGTTGAAGACGGCAGTCCAACGCCAATGTACGGATACATGACCTCCCAAATGGCAAACATGGTGATTCCGTCTAGGGTGTAGCACCCTTGAATCAAGGTCAGGTTCTTTTGGGCCAGCTCCTGCAAACACCAAGCCCTTGTGAATATCGGATTTTCGAATACCTCGGGACTGTCAATGCGAGTGCTGGCGGAACGACGCAATGGGGACAGGGCAACGCTCCGCTGCCGACTGCATCGAGGTGACCAAGTATGAAGATAGGACAGTATCCTTTAATTAGGGTGTTTAAACGGGTCGGGAGGTCACCCGACATCTTGCGAGACATATCATAAGGCACCTTAGACAGATTCCACAGGCAAAGCAAGAAATCCAAACCGATAACCTCATTTTGATGGCCTCTGCTCCGCAACCTACGTGCTGCCATGCTTCCCGCGCCGAAAGCAAATCAGTGGTCTGCGCCGATGGGAGGCACGCACGTACAAAAGCGCGTCGACGACGCGAAAGTCGTTGGCGCCTTGAAGGCCCATACCTATTTGTCATTTTCCCACCCCATCTACTGGTCTCAGGCTGTTGAAGCTGAGGCGGGGCCATTCTTTCGACGACACAACACACCAGAAATTAGTGCGCGAGGTTGACCAGATACGCCATTTGATTCCTGTCATCGCACAATCGCGTCTACAACTTGGCCACGCTGCTCGTAGTCGACGCCCACCCCGCACCACTGCTCTTCACACGCTGGCTTGCAGACAACACTTATCGCCCGCTATCAGGTAAATAATCCCTCTTCCTCCGCCACCCTTTCGCAACTTGGGTGCGCTTGCCCGTCCGCCAACACCCATCACACAATCACTGCTTTCGCGAGGTGGCTCGGCTACGCCAGCCAACGCTCTTTTTCGCGTCGAATTTCTTTTCTCCTGCTCACAAACCCATCCCCGATTTGACAGTGCGCGTTTCCTCTTCGCCATTTACCCCTCCAGCACTGCCCTCGACACACAGGCACTTCACGCTACCGCGACCTGCGACGGGATTCTCCGTGGCAGGGCTTGGCTCTCAAGATTGTTTACAACCTATCAGCGAGTCCATCCACCGTTCCCGCTGCCGATAGGTGTATGGCGTAATCCGGTCCAGGTATCTATCGACGTGTCCTTGACGTTCAGACCTCCGCTCTGTGTTCTCGCCGCAACGGCGAGTGTGTCTCGGGCGGGCAGAGCGCCGGTTTCATACCTTTTGCCGTCGGTTCCCATTCCTTCGCTCGATTGCGTGGTTGATGTGCAGCGCTAACTCACTTGGCAGGCCTACATCCTCTTCTAAGTAGCCCATGTCAGCACAAGGAGCCGGGATGGCTGCGACGCTCATAACTGCTGATTGGGTGAGGCTGGGCCGGTTGAACCGGCACAACCAGAATGGACAAGTTTTGATTCACTCTGGTACGAGATTATGCTCGTCAGCAATTCAGCGACGGCTGGGACGCCGACATCGAAGGCGACGTAATTTGGCGCGAACTTTCCCGGTCCTAAAACAGCACAAACCGCGGTGAGCACCCGCTGTACCGGGAGTTGAAGTATGAGATCGGCAAGATATGGTTGCCAACCATACTCCGGAAGGTCAAACGGCGATGGGACTCGCATGTCCACGCCGCCAGCGGCGAGGAGTTGGAATATCCGCTGCCGTGACTTCCCGGTCGATCCATAGTCTTCGCCATCGAGATACTCATGTATTGGGGCGGACGCGAGAGGAGACCACGCCCAAACCACGATCATCACCTCATATACCACACCATGGGCTACGTCGACCTTGTCCTTGTATGCCGATGGAGTCAGGGCCTATCTTATGTATTCGGGCTCATTTGACCCGCTTATTGACGCTGGTTGGGCTATTGCTCCGGTTGCAGACGGGGTGGCCTCGGAAACAACGCCATAACATAACTTCATTGATTCTGTCATCAACGTTTTCCGCGCAATGAATTTCAACAACCGGGCACAGAAGGCACGGCTGCCGGCTGATTGCAACGACACAAAGGCGCGTCTCAAAAGGTGTCAGGGTATTTCCGGTGTTTACCTAGCCGAGGGATGTCTATTTAGGGGCCTACTCTTCCGCTGTATTTCAGCTGTTCAGCTTTCAATATTGTCCCCAGCCACCACCCAAATATACGCTGCTACTGCGCCCTGTTCACGCCTCTGCCATAATCCTTCATACTGATGGAAAATACCCTGACAAAAGGATCCAGTAGTTTAGCATCATCTGGCTGGGAGGTAGACTTTCACCTAGCGAGAGAATAGACTTCATATTGCCAGCACACACTTCCCCACATGTGAAACTACCAGCGAGGTCAATATAGCGTTGGGGGGGAGTGTTGGGAATATGCGACGCGGCAGCCAAGAGAGTCTAGGACGCCAAGACTAGAGTCGAAGCAGCCATCGAGTTCGCTCGGGGGACCTTTCAGGGCGTAGAAGATACGATAAACAGCAGAAACCTCGACCTCAATCCGGTGGTGTGGTCGAGATCACTCGTAAAATACATTAGAAGATGCCGGAACGACAACGAGCCCGTTGCTTACGGGGGGGATCGAAGCCATGGGGGCTATGGTATCGGACCGTACTGCAGAAATAGCCAGACAGAACTCAAGGTCAGCTCGGCTTGTCAAACCCGCAAAAGACAACGGTATGAAGGCCAAACGACTGCAGGCCAAGCTCAGAAAAATGGACACTCGAAACCTTGGCATCGTAAGACGGGGAGAGGTCAAGAAACGTGTGATGAGAGTTCTAAGCACCGAACTGGCACGAGTACGAAGGCCCGGGCCAAAAGAAAGGGTCTCTCTTTTCCACGGGAAAACACGTTGTCGGAACCGAAACAGTAAGGCCTGGATTCACCACATTACAGGCCTCGACTACATTGTAAACGGCCTTTTCGGAGCGCAGGGAGGCCCTTTCGGAACGGGAGATAGCCTACAATAGGCAAAACCAGGGCGGTCTTAGCCGTAAGAACGCATCTTCCGCACTGGCTTGGGACCCTTTTATTAGCCCAAGCCTTCGTACAGGATGACATATGGGCATGGAATGCCTGCTGAGAGAATTGCATGAAAAGCCTGAGTGGTTGGAGAAAGCCGAAACGAAGCGAGATGAAGCGTTCGCCCTGTGTCGGCAGTTGGCAGAATCAACCGAGCTGATCGAGGAACTCCGGGGCGAGCATGAAGACCTCCAGACCCGGAACGACCGACTCGAGCAGAATGTGGATAACAAGGGCAGCCGATATCAAGGAGCAGCTTTCTCAGGGTGAAGAATGGCCTGGACACCCAGACCAAACAATGGGCTAGGGAGACCGAAGTGAACACGGCCCGTGTCCGCCAGCTCGAGCAACGAGTCGGCGATCTGAAGAAGAAGTTAGAGAACGAGGGTGATATGTGATGAAGCACCGAAAGGGAGTTTTCTACCGTCCCAGATGCGGCGAAACAGCAGACAATCTGTATAAACTGGAGCGAAAAGCTCTTTGATCTGGTCGAGGGCCCTTGTTTCGATGATCTCTTCTGTTCTGGTTGCCACTCCGGCGGCTGCAGGGCGGTTCCTGCCTCTTTCGGAATTTCAAGGGTGTCCGAGAAGCTCGTCCTTGCCCGGTGGCGTTTTGGTGTGACCAGGTATGGTCGTCCGGTTGCAGATGGTCTGGGTGGAAAAGTTGAAGAACCAGAAGCGGAAAGCGTGGGGGGACAAAGAAAATGCAGGGCAACAGCAGATCGCACAGGCGGTCTCTTGGTATAGTGAAGGAGCCACCCACTGCTTCGCCCACTTTCTTTCGTCAGGAGTAGAGATGGTAGGCTATGGTGTGCAACGCCTGTCAGCCGCAAATCACAACTGACAGGAAGCGGAGATGTTGGTGACGCTGTCACCATATCTGAGTCTGCCAACCGCAAAATGAGAACGATGGCAAAAACCCCACGGAAGTTTCGAGTTAGGTGTGAGTGCTCGGGCGGTTGAGAATTAATGTTCGATACAGGTCTGAAGCCGCAATGCACCGAAGCGCGGCAGGAACCCCGCCATGTCCACTGCTTCAAAATGTGTCAAAGAAATATAGAGCAAGGAGAAGATGGCGAAACATCCAAATACAACAAAGAGAGAGATACGTAAGTAAAAACGGCCCAAAGTGAGCGGTCCATATGTGCTGTAGGCTTCCGTCTACAGCGACGAGGCAGAGAGAGTGCGGGTTTCGTACGGAATGTCACGAGCGAAATTTGGGCTGGTTGGTTGATATGCCCAGGCAGTGGAATCGGCTTGTCGCCAATGTTCGATGATGGCGGAAGAGCGGGTACCAAGCACGAGGGGCCAGTCATAGCATCTACTAGGTTGTGGACGGGTAATGCGACGGCAATTGATCTGTGCGGCTTCAGGTTGTTATGGAATTTTTGCTGCCCGCGCGGATCGCGCGTCTTCCTTCTGGGGTCAATCAATTTTTCCTGCCTTCAGAGTTTCCCATGGGTGTACCTTGTCTTTTTAATTAGTGGGCGCGCAAGCCCACCTGCTCAATCAGTGCGAGGGAACTGGGAGCTTGTCGGGGTGCGGAGATGTTTGCCTATCAACAATGAACAGGGAGGAACTCGGTATGAGTTTGCGCAGCGAGATGGGTATGAAAAGCAGGGTCACAACATTTATTGTAAATTTGCCTATCTGCCGATGCATGTTGCGGAAGCGGAATATCTGGTGAATTATTAACAAACCCAGGTATCAACGGCGATGTAGTCACTGGCGGCAAAATCCGCAACATGTGCTAGAGAATTAATGTCACACGAATCCAATCCCTGAATAGCCTCCATACCAGCGATCGGACCGATCGCTGGTATTCTGTCAAATTACTGCGTGGTCCATTCCAGGCCACAACAACGGAGGAATGGAGCTATCCTGACAGGCGACGGCTGTCTTGAGTCGGAGTGTGCGTGCATGTCTGAGCCATTGCAGCCATGCGGTCACAGGCATTGGCTCCCGAGGGTTCACAGCAGCGGAGTGCCGCATGCGCATTGGTGAGAATTTATGTCGGTGCTGGCGGATCGGGTGCGATCCAGACTTTTTCTTTGGAGTCGCAGACTCGCCTGCAGCACGATGCAGCATACTCTGCCGCAGGGGTAAGTTAAACCTGTGGGGCATGTACCAATCCAAACAGGGGTCACCACCGAACAAAATAATTACCAAATCTACATACAAAAAAACTAATATTTTGTGTGCATTCCGTTTGCCTCAATTACTGCTTTACAGCGCTCAGGCATCTGGTTAATCAGAGTCTCCAGGTACGATTCTGGAAGCTCTTTCCAGGCCTCTTCAACATAACCTTTCAGCCGGGGATAAGTTGGCTTCTCCTCCAGGCCGTACTTATCTTCAATATAATCCTTCATCCAATTCCAACAAGACTTAATCGGATTTAAATCCGGTGAGTAAGGAGGCCATTCAACAACCTGAATCTTCCGATTTTGAAGATCCTTCTTCGTTCCAGCTGCTCGATGACCTGGGGCACCATCCTGCATAAAGGAGAGTTGAACACCACTTGTCTCCTTTACATCGTCAACCAGTTCGTGTACAGTAGGAAGGATATGTCTGCGATAGGAGTGTTCGTTAATAGAACCCCAATCCTTCTCCCAGAATATCCCTTCCCCTTTAGTTTTACCGTAAAAACAACCCCAGAACATCCATCCTCCTTTTCTCTGATGTTTTTCCACAATACAGGTTGGATCCCACTCCTCGTCAATACGGCGTGTGACGTACTGTTTACGATGAGGGCCACCTGTTACCCATGTCTCATCACTCCAAAGAATTGAATACCACTGCTCCATTGTCCAGTTCTCATGTTCTTTTGCCCATGCCAGTCTCTTTTTACGGTTAACTTCAGTAATCGGAGGTTTCTTTCGAGCAACACGACGACGGAAGCCATGGCGGTGAAGGGCGTTGCGAATCGTAACCCAGCTGAAAAGGCCTGCGAAAAGAACCATTGATAGTTCTAAAAAGCTCATCCGTCGGCTTTCCTTCGATTGACAAACGAAGGTGATAAGCTCAAGCTCGTTTTCCGGTGTAATAACGCGTGGCCGGCCGGATCGAGGGGCAATCTGTGCTGAAGGGGCTCGAATAGCATTGCGAATCTGATCTTTCGTATAGCCTGTAGCATTCTGGATTTCTGGCTGGCTCAAACGGCCATCAAAATACAAAGTACGAACGCGTTGACGTTCATCAACAGTAAGCTGGCGACGGCCAGTAGAACCGACTGGTCGAGGCATGTTGACGTGGATTGAGGGTTGCTTGGAAAGGTTGAAAATTCCGGCGAAGGCCAAATTTGCCAGGTGCAGGGCCAGGTGCGGCACTATTGCCAAAATAGGCGGTACTTGACAAGGGGGTTTTACTTTTGTACGTAACCACAGTAGAGGTCGGCAATATTTGGACCTATGAGCGTTGCCCCTGAATCTAGTAGTCCCTCCAAAAGTGAACACGTTAGGTAGAGTCATCATCACGGCCTGTAATACTACCGACTGCCAATCGAGCCCTGGATTTTTCTATAGTAGTAACAGACAATGCTGGGTCGGCAAGAATGCTCGGGACTTGGAATCCCGGTGGGCCCGGTTCGATTGATTACAGGTAAGTTGGGTAGTGGTTTTGCTCTTTAGGCTGTTGCCGAAGTGTTCAAAATAGCGTCTCGGTAGGCGATGACGGGGATTCCCAACCAAACCACGAGGTCCCTATATTTCCGACTACATAAGGCACCGCGTAGTGAAGAAAACGTCTCCGTTGTCACCCCTCCCTCTCACTCTCAAAACAATGCAAACCATGAAGCTTTGGTTGATCGGGCTGTCTGTTGCGGCGCTGGCCGGGGCGATGCCCAGTCCGTTACAGGTTAGGCAGAATCTGAAGTAGGTATATCCCACGATCACCTCAGTATTTTCCGGCACCGCGTCCAGATAACTGACCCGTGGATCACACAGAGCCGGCCAGGCCAGGTGCACCTGCGAAAAGTGGGGCGACGCCCTGAAGAATCCTCAGCTCGAAGAGCTCTGCGCCGCGGCCGGAGGCGTTGTGGAGACCAACGTGCTCAAGAGCATGCCAGTCGACATCATTGAGTATTTTGTATTTACCCCAATCCCTACGACCTAGTAGCAACCGATGTTGGTCATGTACTGACCCTACAACAGTGCGTCGCAGACTCATCCGCCGTCCGAAAGACCTTCACCAACGTGGCCTGCGCAAGCCAATACGGCAAAGGCTACGACGCCTACTGCTTCGATCCGGTAGCCTGCGACCCCAAGATCCGGCCTTGCGTCGGCGGCTTCAGCGGTGTTAGCTATTACTGCCAAGGCAAAAAGATGTTCTGCAGCGTGTCGGGTTTGATTTCCGCGCCTGCTGGCGATTGCTACGATGCTTGCTGCGGCGGGGGGAAGCTGGGGGAGGCTTGCTATCAGACCCCTTCTTTCGGGATCTTTTAGGTGCAGGTTGGAAATTGCGTTTTCCATGGTCCGGGTGTCAGATGGCTCGAGAATATTTTCTTTTTCTTTTTCTTTTTCTTTTCCTCGTTCGGTTTTGCCCGTAACGTACGTGATAAGCGAGTGACCCATCTTAACAAAATATGGTGGAGCTGCACGCAAAAACAAGATAAGAAATTGACAAGGCCCTTAACAATTTTCTACTAAACATTTGCGTGCAGCTCCACCAGTTTTTGTTAAGGTGGGTCACTCGCTTATCATGCACGTTATCTGAAATCAAAGGCCCTTCCCAAAGCGCTCAGCAAAATTTAGAGCCATACCTCTAGGCGTGTCCTATTGATGGTTTCTCCACACCTTACAAAGCCCTTCATTACCATCATTACACCGTATCCAGGACAACATGAACACCGTATTATTTTCTCCTCAAAAAGCAATTGCCGATCTTGGCGGTAGTTTGTCCCAGGGACGGGGGATAGTCATGGCGTTTTGTGCGACGAGGTACAATCTTGTCTTGGCCAATCGCCTTGATCTGTTGGGCAGTTTGACCGGATCGCCAAGACCAGGTTCTCGGGTCTGGACGTCGATGTCAAAGCTTATATTTTGATCACGCTTTGCCGGTTTGTTCCAATAACTCGGTAGAAGACGTGCAGCTGCACGTCACGGTCCGGGACAGCCCCGAAGGACCCCTAACCGCTTTATTTCAAGTTGTTGCCGCCCTAGACTCCGGTGGCCCGGCTCTCAAGCCTTCCGCAGCTGCTCAACCTTAACTGCGGCTGAGCGAGGCCGACGTGGTGCATGTGAATAGGTAGATGTTGAGCACAGGTTGAATTGCAGGCCGTCAGCCTAAATCTAAATCAGATAGGGGTACGGATGCTAGGACGGCATTTGTGTTTCGAGCATCTACTCAAGTACATGATTTCCAACAACAAGCATAAATACCTAGGTACCCACCTTTATAACACCAGTTCTCCGGCCTTGGAGGGTGCCATCTTAAGTTCAGAACGATGAAGCTCACGGCACCCCTTTTCCCCCTATTGTTCACGGCCCGAGGGGCGCTCGGGGATGGGAGCGTCTCGGAAATCTGCGGTGCCATCAGCAACGTGCTGGGCTGCTCCCAGAAGGTCAAGATCCCCACCGGTGCCTCTCTCAAGACGTGCCCCAACAAGTTTTTCGAGGTCGACTCGTGTAAGACTAGGCTCACCTACCGGTATCCGTGTCCGACAATCAGACAGCCAGGGCGCATGTGCGACGGATGGACCTGTGTTGCTGGCACACGCGAGACATGGATCGAGACTCCATGCGGCATCAACATCGCCACCACGGATATTGACCTCTGCGACCTGGTACGTCGCGGCATGCCAGGGGGGCAGATCGTTGAAAAGACCGAGGCCATTTGCAACTGTCTTCCCCAAGCCCTGCAACAGGTACCTGAAATTGCTGCGTCAATTGGTCGAGAGGGCGACTTGACGGCTGCCATGACTGCATTGATCCGGCAAAGCGCCAAGCTGCAGAAGGTGAGCATGACCAACCTTCAATTGACTCCCTATTAACGCAAGAACAGTGCGTGCTTGAGAACGGATTCAACATCCAAGATAACAAGGCAGAGCTCATCGCAGGCGACCTAGCCCCCACCAATGGCTGGGTCGTCCTTACCGCCGCTGAGATTGACACCTCCACATATATCGAGCTAGCAACGGCTGTCGCTCCCTGTGTCGTGGGCACCTGTGACCCCAACCTCATTCGCAGCTTCTTCACCTCCTACATCACCAGGTCCCAAAAGCTCATGGGGGACCAGCTTGTTGCCGTGCTAGAAGGTTGGATCAACATCTTCGCCGCCGTCGAGAAAAAGGTGGCGGCTGTCGTCGACTCAGCCGAACACCTGGTGGCCCGCCTGCAGACCGTGCCCGCCAAGCTGGCCGAAATCCAAGGGCGCATCTGCCGAAACAACGACGCCTGCGCCGACGGCTCGCCGATGGCCGACTTTTTCAAGAAAGTCTCGGAGGCCATCACCACTGTCCAAGCCTTCCAAGACGCCCGCACCGCCGCCAAGACAGTCGCAGACACAGCCCCCAAGCTTGTCAGCCTGACCCAGTCCACCATCCAAGCTGCCAAGACGGTCCCCGACGGCGACTTCTTTCTCGAGCTGATCAAAAGCGGAAACCTCGCCAAGGTCACAAACATTCTCAACGCCTTCAAATTCACCACCGAGCTCCCCGCCCTGGTGCCCAAGATCCAGGACGCCACCGCCACCCTCGCCGAGTTCGTCACCAAATACGGGCCTGCGGGTCGGGGCGCCGCCGCCGCAACCCTCCTCGCAGAGGTTGTCTCCACTTCGTGGGCGCAGCAGTCCAACGACCTGCTGGAAATCCAAACGCTCACCCGATCCGAAATCCAGGATCCATTCAACAATCTCACCACCACCATCAAGGCCATGGGAACAATCCTAGACACCTTCCCCGTCAAGCCCGGTCGCTTCGCCATGCAGCCTGGTGTGGCGAGCTACAAGCGGTGGAGCACCGTCAGCGGGGACTTGCCTTGCACGAGGTCAAAGAGGGCCGATTTTGAGGTGGGCGGTTTTCGCGGCTCGTTTGACTACCCCGAGTTTTATTCCTGTCCCTTTTCGGCTAGGCTGCCTTGGCCGAATCATCATATTCCTTATCTCAAGCTCAGGGTTCAGTGAGAGTACCAGTCCCCTTCTTTCGTTATCTCCTAGGACTAGGTTGGAATGGAAGCTGCGTTGTTTGTGCGGTTACTTAGGTAACAAGGAAAAAGACTCTGATACAGTGCCATCATCACGCCCTGTACATCTCAAACCTCACCTTTATCCAGTCATCGCTACCTACTTTCCGCTTCCATCTCAGTCCTTAGTATTTTCCAGCGACGAAGAATTTGAAACAAACCTACCCTGAACTCACTACGGGGAAACATTGAAGTTGACTATGCGGCGTTGAAGCAGTGCTATTTCTCTCCTTCCTGGAGGTCGCTCTTGTCGGAGTGTCGATTTTGGCCACCAATTGACGTAACCGTAGCCGCAGACTCCGCTGATACCACCAACCGATGTATGTAACGACCACCAGGAAGGCGGCGCTTATAATGCCTGCCGGAGACCACGAGGTATTGGCGACGTAAAGCTGCTCTCGCGAGGCGCTGCCAAAAAACGCGAGGGCGTTTGGGTTCCAGGTGTGATCCCACCAATATTTGGCCTGTGAAACAATTGTCAGTTAAAACATTATACCTTATCGAGGACACGGCGTACCTGGGTAAGACAGAGACAATTCGACAAAAGACCAATAAGGATGGATACTGCCCATGAAATTAGCCCTTGCGCTCGGTAGGTATGATGCACTCTTGCTGTGCCAGACGCTTGGGTTATTGCCGGCGAGGGCGAGGCAAGTGACCAGGGTGGCGTGAGGGATCGTCGTCCAAAACATGCCAAAGGCGAGTTGATGCGCCGTGAGACTGGAGGGAGATTGGTGAGAACAGGCGCTGATATATGGTCATAAATTTTGATGAAGGGAGCCATCATTTTGTTGAACAGGACCAACAAGCTTGTAAGCGGGACTTTGACCAGCAACGATGCGACGTGTAGAATGTAAACCAACTGTCTGGAGAAGACCCATGAAGGGAGGCTCAGGTGGCGCCTCCGGGGAACGATGAGGCAAAACACCAGGGAAGGGAGAATGAAGGCGAGAAAGGGCTTGAGCCAGCGGGCAGTGTTGTCGACCGGGAACTTTCTCGGTGGACACTCGTCTATCTCTGCTTCCATCAAGCTTGCCAGAGGAAGGCTCATATCGCATCCATTCAGCAAAGGGTCACTCAGTCCATCAATTTGCCCTTGGCTTTCTGTGGAACGTTTCACTGAGGGTACGGAGCTCATGGGAGCAGCGGAAGTGCAGTTGCAAAGTGACTTGATTAGGTAGAAAGGGGGGGAGCGAAGCTCCCAGACTAAATACAAAAGAAAGCTCCCTGT
>Ga0247760_1002401_pt1 | contig 14326 bp, 12 predicted proteins | sample UWRJL171409R4_FD_179936 | JGI IMG/M metagenome (GOLD analysis project Ga0247760, IMG submission 179936) | Plant litter microbial communities from Arlington Agricultural Research Station in Wisconsin, United States - UWRJ-L171-409R-4 | ecosystem: Environmental > Terrestrial > Plant litter >...
TCAACCTAGGGGGATGCACCCGTCTAAATATCCGCAGCCTCGAGCACTGCAGTTTCTTACCGCACGGAGGCCTTGATTTCCGGTGGCGGCGCGCACACACGACACTAGCGTGGTTTTTTTTTTTTTGCACGGCGAACTGTGGTGAAGTGCCTCGAGAGTGCGTTTGAACGCAAATGCGATGAGCCAACCACCAGCCTAGCACTGCAACTTTAGGCCCCACGGGAGGTTGTAGTGTATATAGTATGTAGAGTCCTATCCAAAGCTAAACGCATTGGGAATAGCGTGTAAATTCACCATCCACCAAACCCGTCGTCAACTATCTCCAGTACATGTTTGCATCGCAAATTCTAATCTGACTTGGACAGCTCGGAAATCTTGGAACGATAAGCATTCAGCGGACTTTCAACGCAGCAGCAGCATCTAATAATTATATTTCCAAACAATTATTCTACTCCAAGCCTCCAGGTACCTCTTGTCTATTTGATCAGTTGCAGGGAACCTCGCTCCATGTATCCATCCAACACTCGCCATGGCCACAGGGAGACACAGCTGTTATGTATTTGCGTGGTTAGCCCAACCATCCCCCTCTAAAAGTATTTCTGTGCAAAGACAATGGGAAAAAAAAAAAGACTTACGCGTCTCCACCCCCTTACGCAAACACCGTGTAGCCCCAAACACCGTCTTGAAGGTCGCGCGCCCCCTCGCCCAGTCCATGCACACCTCAACAATGTTAGGCACCCCAGGGTTGCGGCACTTATCGTTGGCGTTGAAGTTATAAGCTTGGCCGAAATCGTTGAACCATACGCTTCTTGAGCTGTTGCATTCGCTAAGAGTGCATGACCGGTAGGTGATGAGTGAGTCGGCGGCGGCTTGGGTGGCGGTGAATACAGCAATGGCGAGTCCGAGGGATGGGAGACGCATTTTTTTTGTCGTTGGTGTTGTTCCTGTGCTGGTGTTGACTTGAAGTTTACGCTCAGAGAGGGGATCGAGACTCGCAGGAAAAGAACCAAAACAAAAGACGACTTGGAATGTGTGTGTTTGCTCAGATTTAATTGCGATAGCGGCGGAAGAGACGCTACTTGTACTTGATCGTGGTGATTAAAGTGTCCCCCCCTCCCAGTTAATGTCCCTTCGCCCCCGTGTCGCCAAGAGGCAGAAATTGTGAGGGCATATCGGCAACAAAACCCAACGAGATTAAAAACTCCTACACCTAAAATAAGCCGATCAAGACAATGTGTTGAAAGCTGTTGGCAACCAAACCAAGAATTTAACGTCGCACAGCCTTCTTTGCGGCGCTACACACAGACCGCACGCGGTTACACGGCCTTGATCTCGAGACTGATCTTCAGAGCTGATTGGTCCACGGCTGGAGATAGAGTACGAGACATCCGCCCCGGATATATTTCTTTTGTGCCTGTGCCTGTGCCTCATAGCCATGGGGGCAACTCAAGTAGCGCTTACAATCGGCAAATTAAAGTGGAAAGGAGAACCAAAATATTATCCTCAGTTGACGGGGACTAACCCCAGCAAAGCTGAGATATTCCCAACTCGCCAAGGCTCGTGATGGTATATTTTCGTAACGACGAGGGGCAAGCCCCCCCGGACAATTGGCAAAAAAAGGATGGGCCAACTTCATGTTGGTAAGAAATGGGAGATTGTGATAGAGGCTTGGGATGAAGATGACCGAGTGACACGGTCTCTTGGCCCTTCCCAGAGAGATGAAGGAAAGAGGTGGGGAGTGCCCGGTGGGTACCGCTGGCCATGACATAAAGCGCACTGCTCTCCCGCCGAGTTACTTTTTTCCACACGACACACCAATCCAGTAGCATCCGCCTGACTTCCTTCATCAGTTCAACCCATCACTAAACCTCTTTCTCATCCTTTGATCTCCCCCGCCGCACCAATCAAGTCAAGTCCAGCTTTGTTAGTCTTCGCCGCGTTTCATGTAAGTGTCAAAAATTGTCAGCCAAAAACAAAACATGAGCTGACTGGAACCAGAGCAAAAATGCATGTCTCGACCATAATCGCCACGCTCGCCCTGGCATTTCAGGCGACAGTCATCTCCGCAGACAGCCTGACCATCTTGACCATCAATGCCCCTCGGGAGGGTCTGAGACACAATGGGATCTGGCATACCAGCACGGGCAACTTTTCCGTGGACGCGAGCGAGGGCTGTAAAAAAGATGCAGGCGTCCCGGGGGTTGGTGACTGGTGCATGGACTGGAAAAATCACCATAGCTCGTTCTGGGCTTTTGGTCAAAAGCGCTGCTTCAAGCAGGCCGTGGAGTTTCCCCTTGACTGCTACGATTATAGTATTAGTGATTGTCACGCTACGGCTAGGAAATGGCCTGAGGTGCCTTGTCCCGACCAGGGGAATGGGAGACTTGCAACACGACGTCAGCGTGGGGGATATTTACGTTACTAGTCCTACCTACTTGCCTACGTACCTGGGTAACAAGGTATTCATGGTTGTTGTCTCGAGTACAATGGAGAATAGGTAATTAATCATTCCAAAACATAGCTATAAAGGCGCCCCTCACAAAACTGTAGATACACTTCCCCCCATACTCGTCCACTGCAGCTTCTTCCAGCTCAACTCTGACGAGACCGCCCACACTGCATAATCAACATGGCCATCCCTGCCCACCACAAACGCCCCAACTTTGGAATCTCCAACATTTACCACCAACGGCGCACTACTCCCGGGCACGCCCAGGTCCTCCCAATCCAACACCCACCGACTCCCGAGCATGACGCGATGCCAAACCCTCCCGTTGGTTCCCAACCCGACCACATCGACTCTTAACTCGGATGAGCCTGTCACGACCACTGACGGGACACTCTGGAAATCGCCTCCCAAACTAACCAAATCCGTATACCTCGCCTGTTCACTATCCCAGGCAAACCACCAAACCGCCCTATCTTCTCCAATCCCAAAGAAATCCACCCTTTTACTCCCCACATTTGTGACCACCGGTTCTCCTCCTGGGATTTTAAAGTTTCCACCCCGGTTTTTTGGTGAAGTCCATGTGATTTCCAAATTATAACTCGCGTGGCGAACGCTGCCGTCTTCTGCAAAGACAAATAGGTCGTGTAACCACCTGTCGCGGCGACAGACTATTCCGGGCCGACTACTTGGCAAAAGAGAAAGACCAAAGTCGGCGGTAGAATGCCATTTTGCATCGCCGTTTCCGGGGTGATACCATTTTCCTGTTGCTCCTCCTGTAGAGTTGGAATTGGGATCTGACGAAAAAGTGGCATTGGGATTCCCGTCCCAGACATTTTGTTTGACTCCGCTTCCCGAGATGAAATACCAATCTGCGCGCTCATCGCCGTTTAACGCACAGGCTGACAATTTCCCTCCCCCTCCTCCCCCTTTTAAGACAGGGACAGGACCGCCTAGATCTTCCCATTCCTCTTCTCTCGAGGATCCAATCCCAACCTGGGGAACCCCATCCTTATCAAAAATTATCGTTTTGGCCCGAACGAATCCATCTGGAGCACAAGGCGCTGCGACGGAAAGTTTATTCCCAGAAGCCCACCGGATAGAGGTAGGGTGGTTTAAAAATCGCAGAGATGAAGACGACGACAAGGGTTTCCACCCCCCGCGTAGAGTTGGCCATCCCGATCCCGATCCCGATCCAAATGTTGATGTGGGCGAGTTTAACAGAGAAATCGGCGAAGAAATATACTGAATCGACTTATCCGGATGGAGAGCAAACAGAAACAACTCCTGCGTTGCGGTCGCGGAATTATTTCCGAGAACCGAAGCCGTGAGTATGGGCGTGAGGATGGTCCTGTTCCCATTTGCGGTGGCGGTGCTGTTTTTGTCTGGCGGAGAGTTGGTTTTTGGTAAAGACGAAGAAGAAGAATCAGTTGCATCGGCAGCGGCGGTACCTTGACTTCCACGCATGTGTCCCGTGCCGATGACAACCCCGACCACAAGTCCGGTTATGATGGCCACAGAAACCAACGCAATGGCGATTAAATATCGAGGTCGACGCCACCAGGGTAGCTGAGACGTAGAAATGGTTTGTAAATACTGGTCTTCCCGGTCTTCTTGTCTCTGATCAACAGAGACAAAAGGAATGCGCCGCCCAGAAGAAGGGTACTTGGACGTGTCTTGTTCCACATTAAACACTTCTGCCGCCGATTTATCGTAGTCGACTTGGGGAGATTTCGTTGTCTCGTCGCCGTCGTCATATACGGGGAGAGGAGCGTTGACGTCTCGGTCGATAGGGTATTTCGAAGTGTCCAGATCGGCATCATATACCTCAGGTGATGTGTCGTAAGCAACTTCTGGTAATATTGTGGAAATTCCATTGCCGGTTCCATGTGGGATGTCGCAAAGATGCTCTGCATCGCTGTGGTAATGGGGATCCATATTGACGTCAACCACGATATCAATATCAAATCGTGAACATCAGCAAACAAGAAAGAGGGAAAAATAAAATGCAATCTAGTTGGAAAAACCAGAGTAGGTAACCTCCAATGTGTTACTGATCATGGGGGCCGCTTCGTTTTGCCCAGGCTAACCCGCCACCCCCCGGAACCCCCCCGGAACCCCTCGTTTGTTCGGGTATACACACAAGGGAGATCCAATAATTCGGGGCCAGGCGTCAGGCAACAGCCAATGAGCAGCAAAGCAACCGAGGTAAGATTTTTTTCCGATGTGGTACATGGCGGCGATTTTTAGTAAATGCGGCTGAAACCATTTCTTGTCCTGTCCTGTCCAGTCGTTTTCAATTCAGCAGCTGGAGTGCAGGTGCTGTGCCACCGTCTCAGTCTCAGTCAGCAGCGGTAAGCATGTACCTACTTATAAAGCCCAAGGAATATTTCTTGGCTTGTAGTGACGCAATTTCTTTTTTCAAAATTATCATTAGTACCTAGGAAGCTGCGCGTGGTTGTTGATTTGATGTCGCCGATTTGCATCCTGGGGTAATTCTAACTCTAATGCATCATGTCATGTGTCGCTGGCAACCGAGTGTCTGTCTGATTTAATGGCTTGGATTGTGCTCTCGCGGTTCAAAAGTCCATTAACCTTTCATAAAAGATCTGGGTGCATTGTAAGAAGTGAATATCAAAGGGCAGGAAGGTAGGTAGATTAATAATTCACGGGGTTCAATTGTTGCGCAAAATACCTGCCTACACAAACAAAAGTAACACCAGCCAGCGCCCAGAGCACATGGATGAATGATGCAGTCTAGTTGTCACCTGGATACGGTCGTATTCTAACCCGAATTAAATTGAATACCGCAATTAGCTCAGCCTACTTATCAGGGGCCTGGCCTGTTTCTTTCGACCCTCTTTCAGCTCCAGTTTGTTACAGCATAATAACTACGACAGTCTCTCGGGATAATTACAGAAAGAGTGAAGCTCGGCTGCGGGGTTGGGAATGGGAATGCCCACCAGGGTCTGGAAAGCTACAAAAAGCCCCTCTGGATAAGCTACAAACGGGCATGATCCCAATCCAATCCGGTATCAGTCACTCCAACACTCGTCAATCCTGATTCCGGCGCCCCATCACGTACCCTCAGTCCAACAGGCCGTTAACCAATACTCCGTTAATTAAACACGTCGACCCGGTACTTCAAGTGAGAGTGCTGTGGCGTTCACAATAGCTAAATGTTGCGCTCTGCGCGTTCAGTCTGGGACCCGTTGCCTCCTTATTGGATTGGTGGCGAGTTGCACTCCGGCCTGGCGATTGCATCAGTCAGGTACTGTTGTATACGGGAAATGCTGAATTGAGAAGCTCTAGCATATCCAGTATCTCACAAATCTACTCCATTCTCTTCATCCTCCACCCGCCCCCTAGCTCCCCTTCTCGATAGCATGCGCCGGAATGCAGGGCCAGGTCCCCCTTCATGCTCACTCTCCGCCACCGACACCACAGACAAGCCAGTCCCCGTCCGACTGCTCCTCCCAAACACGCCCTGATGTTCTGTCTCCCCTTCTCTCTGTATCCCTTTTCCTTTTTCCTCCTTCTCCATCTGAACAGCCTTCGCCTCCTCCTCCTCCAACCTCCTCCTCTCAAGGATCAACTCCTTAATCAACTCATCCGACTCCCGCTCAAGCCGAGATTTCTCAATGTAGTCGGCATACCTCCTGGCCAGCCCACCCAGTCCGACCCTGGAGAGCGCATCTTCGACGGACTTGACTATCCATTTGCGACACCGGCTCAGCGGGTAATCCCACTCAAGGTCTGTGAGACCAACGTCGTCAGAATCCTCTGTCTCGGGAAGCCGGTACACCTTGTATTCCCACAGGCGTCGCAGCAAGGGGATCTTAGTGTGGATAGTGAGACCGCGTCGGCCAAAGAGGGGTGCATAATCATCATCCTCTTCATCTTTCTGAATTGTTTTCTTGTATCGCCGGGTGCCGAACTCGCTGCCACTGTCATCTGAGTCGTCATCATCAGATGACGCGTAGTCACTGTCGTGATCTCCGAGCCGGTGCGCCGATGTCCCCAGCCTCTTGAGGAAGCGTTTATTATTGCGCCTGGCCTTGACCGCTCGGGTGATCGGGTTGACACCAAACGCCATTATAATCATGGGAAAAGAAACTGCGATAGATATGCCAACTTAGTTCGGGGTGCCTAGTTAGCAGTTGCTCCAAGGAATGAGTGGAGGATGGAGAGGGAACGCACAAAGATAGCTGGATACTTCGTTGAGAGGCCAGGATATGCTCCCCGTTTGAGCATCCTTGGGAAATTCATTGACTTCTAGGGCGAAGAAACTAGATATAAAGGACATTGGAAGCTATGGAACATCAGTTTCGCACTCCCCATGTCCAGGTTGCATGGAACTTACAAAGATCAGTGTGACAATTGTAAACACCAGTATGGTCTAGTTCCCAAGTCATTTTAGCTTCAGTGTCTTGGGGGCCGCCCATTTTGCCGCCCACCATCACGTTCAGCAACACTTACATTGTTTTGTTCCTGCCCCTGTCTCGCCACTTGCCTGGAGAATCGTTTGTCCCATGTGTCTGACTGCTGTTGTTTAAAAGCCAAAAGCTCTTTCAACTGGGCCGAGCAATATGGGTAAGGTAGTTAGCATTCAGACAGAAAGTGACAGCAAAGCAGATCGGGATCGGGACTAACATCGTCTTGCACTCTCGTTGCCCAGTCAGCCATCTCTCGCACGGAGAGGATCTGGTCTTTCACAATTTTCACCGCATCCCGAGCGCACGAAGCACCATCACGTAGCGCCGTCCGAGCTTTATTCGATGGGCTCTCACTGATCTGTTCCACGAGCATCTGAAGGGCTGCACTCTGCGCCAGCAGCACCGAGTTGATAATTTTGAGTTCGTCCTGGATGTCCATGATTTCAATAAGTCTCTCGGTCTCGTCGGTCACTTCCGAGAATATATCGATGTACTTCTCAGCGGATAGGGCAGCGCGGCCGATGGTCCTTAGGAACTTGACAGCTCGTTTGTACTCCCTATACATGTTCGCTTCATCTGCAGCCTGGTTGTTGGACAGGTTTGATACTTAGCACTTTGACGCTGCCACAAGGATGGCTGCATACAACAGAGAACCCGGAAAGCTTACAATCTCGCTGATATAACTCTGAAAACATTCCCGAAACCTGACACCGCAAGGTCCTTCCCGCTCGAAGAAGCCAACACAGCTATTTAAAATAGCTTGTACCACGTGGTTAACCGAGTGGACAGGCGAGTCAGACACGCCATCGTGATCGAAGAAGGCTGCTTTGAGTCGCGTTTGGATGTTATGCGTTTTGCTGGGATCCGCTGTATTCGGCAGGCTCGTCACGACAGTGCCGTTGGGTAGTACCCATAGCCAGAGCTGGTCCACCATGATAACCGGTCGGTGTCTGGGTTCCCGTGGGATCTCGGTGGGTTTGTCTCTGTCCGCTCCCGACTTGATGTTGACTTCATCCTCGCTGAAGCTTTCAGGGGCCCCTTCCGCACTTCGCTGCCGAGATTGCTTGTTGCGCGCCCACTTGTACACGATCTGGTCAAGGTCTCTAGGTTCGGTAGTGTCCATCATATAATAGGAGTACTGATCCAGGGTCCTGCGGCAGTGGAGGGGCTTGTCGGAGTGGATGTAGGCATCGATCTGGTGAATATGGGGTTCCCTGCTCCGGCGGCCCCTTGCGTGGTTCTCGACAGCAAACATTGTGCCTCTCCATGGAGATGAGGTACGATGGCGAGCGGGCTTTGAAGCCTTGCGAAGGGCCCGAGACATGATTTTGCGTTCTCTGTGCTGCTCGTATGCTAGGACAGGCATCTTTTACGTCGTGGTTACTCTGTTAGCGTCTTCTCCACACTTCACTGGATTAGCACACTTACAAACAACACAATAGTATCCGACGCATGTTCTAACCCTCTGGGAAGAGGAACTGCTGGCCACCCCTCCCCCTCGGCTTCGAGAATCTTCATGAATCCCAACCCTCCTAAGTTAGAATCCACGTCGCTAATACCACCATCCTCCTGGATAATGTCGAGATGGCGCGCTCTGGTCTCGGTCGGAGACAAGAATCGCTCCTGTATGATCAACCGGAAAATTAATAACATTCATTCCTAATTTTGCCTCTCCTGCATCAATCGGATTTCTTGGACAGACGCACTTGTTTGTACCGCTTCGCTTGCGCGGACATGTATCGACTGAAGAGAGTGTGTCCTGGGAATATATCAGCTAGCTCATGTGTCGAGCGGCCGTTTTGAATTTACTCACCACTTTGTCGCTGGCCCGTCATGGAGTTATCTTCAATTCTCAGTCGAATAAACAGATCCTGCCGGCCACCCATATTAGTAAACGTTATGCAAGAATGGCATCCGATTTTGCCTACATGGAGCCATTGTTCCTGCGGCGATAGTAAAGTCAGCATTGCGATCCAAGATACCTGGCTGTTCTGGAGACCGCTCACGTTGTTGGCTGGGATGTGTATCCACCGACAACATACATCTTGCTTGCTGGGGTGGCGGTCCTCGAGTCTGGATAGGATCTTTGTCGGCCCCCATTCCTTGTCGTAGATGAGCTTGAGGACACTGGGCACTTCGTAGTCAGCTGTATAGGGCCATTTTGTGTAGAACTCTGCAACTATGGCTTTGGTTTGCTCGCACGCCTTTTCTGCTGTCGCCTTGCCGTATGGCGGGCCCCAGTCTGCCCACGGGTCTTTCTTAACAGAATCCGCGTTACCCATATTCAGTCGGTGGCTATGCAAAAGATCCTGGATCCGACCATATACTTCTGATGTTCCGTCGTGCTCCGTGTGTATCACGTCGTACGGTGACACACCCTTATTGTCCCGGCTATTGTAAATTTCTGACTTGGTCATGAAACTCAACAGCTGCTCGATAATGGTTATAAGCCTGGTCTGCACAGCCTCGTCCGCCATTTCGTCCTCATTGTCACAGAACATACGAATCGCGCAGTGCAGAGGAGTCTGTCCGTCTGTGTCTTTCTCTAAGGGGTTGACCCGGTTGCCCAGAAGTAGGTTTACGCCTGACGGGTTAACGGCTGCCACAGCGTGGTGCAAGAGAGATAGACCCTGCTCGTCTTGGGCGTCAACGGGAAATCCGGCGCGCATCAGGTCGCGCTGCAAGCCCCTGAGCCGCTCACTGCGGACAGACCTGAGCATTAAGTCGTTGCTCAGCCGTGTCATGATCTGCTTGTAGTTCGGGTCGTCGGGTCCCTGGAAGCTCGACAAGCGGCGAAGCCGGGGCGAGTGAAGCGGGAATAGCGCAACGGCCTTGGAGCTCCCGTCTTTGCCGGTTAGAGAACGCTTCTTGGGTAGCAGGGACGCGCGTCCAGCGGAGTAAAACCACAACACACGCGCCTCCAACCTGCTGCACTGGAATAATACCCGCCAGAACTCGTTCCAGATCGTGACCACATCCGCTTGCTTACATTGAGTCTTCAAAATTCCCATGACTTTGAGTCCGACGCGCATCCTAACGTTGATGTCGATGGGAAAAAGGTCATCGAGATCCGCCATCCCGGCACCGTCTTTAAAACGTGGAAACGGCGTGTCGAGAAAGATGACTTCGGCGACATGTTCAACGAGACTGAACTGCAGCAATGGTCCACTGTGCGCTACTGCGTGTCTGAGAGACCTCTGCACAATGATGCCTCCGAGGCCTGCACCAATCATGACGATAGGGTGATTGACTTCGCTGTTACCGTCCGCATGACTCGACTTCAGGACCCGAGCGAGCTCGCAGAGCAACCCCGAGGCTGCTTTGTCAATGTAATCAGCCAGACTGCCGCCGTCGCCACGGATGTCGAGCTTTGGGTATGAAAAGGCGAAAACACGAGCCCCAGGAAGAGTCCTTGGCAGCATGTCCCTGTCCTCGAGCCAGCTCAGCTCAACCGCATGTCTGGATGAGCTGGAAGAAGTCGAGGAGCCGACCTCTCTCAGCCGCTTGACAGCTCCGCGAGACGCTTTATTAGCCGAACGAACCTCGTCAGAAACTGTGACCCTCCTTATCTTAATGCGGTCTATTTCTTGACGTAACATCTCCTCCCTGTCCCTGTAGACCCAGCTATCGACTGTCTCGTCAAAGTCATGGACGGCCACAATGTCAATGTAGTGCATCTGGTTTTGGCCAGGCAAGACGAGGGGCTTGAGCGTGTAGTGGCTTGAGTTGGGTTGCTTCTATTGGCAGTCAGTAGGCAAGGTATCACGCCCCGGTTTGTACAAGTCGCAACATACCTCTGTTGATCCTCCGATTGACGGGCCTGCATCGTTCCCAGATTCAGGTCGGGCGGCACTCTCCCTTTGTGGTCCATCGGTCGAATCTAGCTCCCGGTTTCTAGAGCCTTCAGCCTCTTGGCTTCCGTGCTTCAAAGTTTTCGGACGGGCAAGTACGGAGGAAGACATTGCTCAGTGATGGTGGTTTGAGCCGGGGAAGATGGCGTTGGTGAAGTGATGTTGCGGGGTAGAGGTCAAAAACGCCACGCTGCAGGTCGATCCAAAGAGGGTGAGTTCGACAGATTCGCGGCCAATAGGCTTGCCGTACGGATTCGCCCAACCTCCAAGTGGGGTTCTCATCTTGCCGATCCGTGATGGGTTGCGCCCTGCGTGATTGGGTGACGGCGCGCGCAATCGGAAACATCAATATGAGGTGAACTGGCTCGGGTCGGCTGCGCAAATGATCTCTGGTCCATACGTGACAAACAGCAGCATGCTCTGAAACCTTTGAGTAGATGTGTCATGAGGAGGCCTTACGACAATTTGGCGGCACCTTCCACAAAAGAGGTAGACGTGTGTGGCTTGATGTTTTGGAAACCAGGAAGGCGCAAGCTTAATCCCGCAGCTTATCATGACCCGCCTTCCTGCCATCACAACAGCACCAGGTTGGAGTTGGAAAATTGGTGCAAGCCATTTTTGCACATCAGCTTCCAACGCAGTACCGTATCAAGGGCACCGGGCGTCTCGCCCCAGACTATCACTACGGAAGACGAATATCTAGAAGACCAGCATCGTTCACTGAGATTACCCGGTAAACACGTCCATCACAGTCCATGTCAAAACCCGGTTAAGAGCCGGAATTACTAAGCCAATTTCCAATTTCCCGAGAGCCGCTGTCGCACACAGAGCAACCCGCCTGCCGAGAGGGGTCAGGATGCCGATAACCATTCGGTGCATCTGCAAGACACACCTCGCCACTCGTCACTGCCTCGAGTACGAGGCCCCATGCGTTGCAATTGTCCAGGCGCTGACTTCGTATTGGCGCTGTGTTCAATATCCACGCTGACAGTGTTGCATGAGACAGATATTGCACGACTAACGTATTGCCACTGTTAATATTGCGACACAAAAAAACAGATCCAGGCAGGTATATAATCTTGGGTTGGGACGTATTCTCAACAACTCATCACATTGAACACTCTCTAAACCATCAACTCTCTTGACAGGATAAAACCCCGCAGCAAAATCTATCATCTGTCACAACACAATCACAAAGCCAACAGCGGCAGAAAAACAACAACACCAAAATGCATCACCACCACCACCTCCTTCCCCTCCTCCTCACTCTCGCCTCCGCAGCGCCTACCACTCCTAAACTCACCACCGCCCACGGCTTCCGTCTCATCGCCAACATCACTTCTACCGCCGACCTTACTCCCTCGATCCATCTCCTCCCTTTTGAGCTCGCACATATTGGACCTGCTCAAAACCGCGCGATTCTTCGTTACCAATCCCCTTCATCGTCTGTTCCTACTCCTAGTACGGGTGGCACGGCCGTCGGTCCAATATTCTATCAGAATGGCACAGCTTCGTCCCAAATGAATACAAGTATCCTCACCGATGCGGGAACTCCCCTTTTTCCCGAGGGACTGGCCTTCCTTCCGGACACAAACAACACGCAGAGCGGTGGTCTATATGCCTTTGGCGGATCAGGGACTCAGGGGATACACCTCGGTGGCCCTTTCAGCGAATTAACTCTTCCCGACCGGGAAGAAGGGACCTTTGTGGCGTGCAATGCGACGATTCCCTACTATGGACCAACCTGGTCTTTTGTCGTAGTGAACTGGGTGGGTACCAACAAAAAGGCTCAATTGGAAGAAGGGTGTGTCCCAATCACACTGCTTCCAGAATGTGCAACCTTGACAGAACTTCCCGAGGGGGCGATTTCTTCGCATGAGTGGGCGGAGGAGATTCACTGTTATGAGAACGTGGGGAAGGTGGTTTAATGATTTCTACATTATATGAAGCAAAGGGAAGGGAAGGGAAGGTGGTGGCGGAGAGGATGGTAAGAGGTGGAGCAGTGGATAAGTTTGAGCGAGTCACAAGGAATACGGTAATAAATGGTAGTCCCGCGGAGGAATTTCTTATTTGCTCTTCAAATGTCAGATATCAGATGTTATCTCAATCCCAAAACTTTCCCTAAACCATTTCAGTAACAGCTCAAGTATATACAAGAAAAAAAGTGTGGCACCCGCGAGGGTTCTCTTCTACCTCTCTCTCACCACTTCATGCTCCTCCCACCGCTTCATATATCTCTCCCTCACGACCCCATATACCCTCTCACTGCTCCATATCCCTCTCTCGCAACCTCATTTCCCCTCTCAGAGTAACAGACTTGCCTACTCAGCAACACAAGTCCAGCTTCCCGCAGCATTCACATCCCCCCCAACATAGTGCTGCCTCATGGGGACTGCACAAATCGGCCTCTCCTTTGAAATAGTTCCAACCGTCTCGTTCCACCCTGTAAATGCCGTCGCAAGCAGTCGGGTCGGTGCGCTCCTCCCGGATCCTCCCTCAACCCACTCGGTAAGAGCAATGAGCGCGTCGTGAGCAGCGTTGTTGAGCGGTGGGTTGGTCGTGTTAGGCATATACCACACTTTACTTGGAAGGATTAACCCAATTCCGATTTGGCCAATATACCATGGCGGGTTGTAGCCTCCGGTTCCAATGTCAACGCAGTGCGGCATGCCGGGTATCTCAAAGTAAGCGAGATTTCGGTTGTTTGTGCCACCTGCCATGTTAAAGGCCCGCCGAGTGCCAATCGATGAAACAGTGCCGTCGGCCGTGCCCGTGTACATGATCGCTTTTCCCCTCCACCCATTGAGAACGGCCGGGTTGGCGTTAACACGCACCTGGGCATCCCACGCATTGGAGCGCTGAATCAGACGAGCGCCGTTGGCATCGCTATCCCAAATGATGGTCTCATTGAGGAAGTATCTTGAGAATTGCTGGTCAAAGTCGTCTGGGGCCGAACCGGCAAGGAAGTTGAACCAATCTTTGACCGAGGTGATGTCAAACCCGTCACCGGCATATGTTTGGTTCTGCGGTGGCACTTTGAACTCCTCCAAAATTGCCATAAAGGCTGCACGCTGCGAGAGGGTCACGCAACCTGGTGCAGGTTGGTTGTTTGGACAATCAACCCCAGCCCACACCGAGCCGTTGATACCGCTTTCCTTGAAGGTGCGCAGACAGGCAGCCGAGTCACGGACGACGCCGTCGGCGGCCGTGTTATCGAAGCCTAGGAGATTGCAGGTTTGGTTGACGCGGCTGTAGATGGGCTCGCGTGAATCAAAGTTCAAGCCGTACGTCTTGGCCAGCCATCCGATGCGGGAGATTACGGGCATGGCGGACCGGACGTTCCATGCAGGTGCGCCGAGCAGCACACCGTCGAAGCTGTTGGGATCGACTTCAATCTGCCGGATGCCCTGGCGGCCACCAGTAGAGCAACCCGAGTAATAGTTGGCCACGGGCGTGACATTCTGGTAGTAGGCGGCGACAATCTCCTTGGCAAACGGGACGGAGCTAGCCATGGCCCTCCAGGCCCAGTCGATCTGGAGAGACTGGTTACCAGCAGCCCAGCTCATACCTCCCGAGGCATCTTCGTGTCCTGT
>Ga0247760_1002402_pt1 | contig 14302 bp, 12 predicted proteins | sample UWRJL171409R4_FD_179936 | JGI IMG/M metagenome (GOLD analysis project Ga0247760, IMG submission 179936) | Plant litter microbial communities from Arlington Agricultural Research Station in Wisconsin, United States - UWRJ-L171-409R-4 | ecosystem: Environmental > Terrestrial > Plant litter >...
CTCTCGTCAGATATTGGAAACGAAGACATCGCCTGCCGATGTTATCATGTTATCTGGAAGCAAGGATGATCAGACGTCGTGAGTGCATCGTGTCCTTGACCCTTCCCCCCCAACACACACACACACACACACACACACACAGAGAGAGAGAGAGAGAGAGAGAGAGAGAGATAGAGAGAGAGAGAGAGATGAACTCACATTTGGCCATTCACAGAGCCGACTGCAGTATCGCTTCTCAAGCCACGGGCGCAATGTCTTGGGCCTTTATCACAGCTCTGAAGAAAAAGCGACAGCAGAGCTACTTGGAACTGCTGAATAATATTCGAGACGAACTACAGACTCGGTATACCCAAAAGCCGCAGCTGTCTTGCTCTCACCCTCTCAGTAGGTCACTGTGCAGCGCCTAGGAAACATTGTTCTAACAATATGACAGATACGAACCTCTTGTTTATCATGTGATTTTGGCTCTCTGGCAGAGCATGGCGTGTCATTCAGTGAGATTAGTCACCCGTGGGGCGTTGACCCCTGAGAGTATTAACACTGGGCCTAGCATTCAATTTTCCCCCCCTTTTTTCTTTGGATACAGTTCAAACCTGTAGGCACCTGAGGAGCAAGTATTTTCTCCTAGGGACAGGTATGGCCCTGTCAGTAGCTGGGACATCAACGCCATTCACCCTCGTGTTATTTACAACCCACGTCAATTGCTTTTCGCTATGTCAAGGTTGATTGTTGCAATGTAAAACCTACGTAGCCGCCACATCAGTATGTGACAAGTTGCGTCCATTTTCTGGCTGGCTTGTAGAACTTGATGAGCAGCCCCGTCCTGTTGTGATGCAGAACTGGCTACATACACCAAGTAGACAATATCTGGTGAGGTTGATCGCTACCTACCTGCCCGAACTACCTAGCCTAACTGGGGGTAGGTAGGTAGGTAGGTTGTATTGATGTGGGCTGCAGCCGCCAAAAGTGGTTGAATGGTATGTATATTTTCTTTCCGCCCGCTTAGTTTCTACACGTTGGATATATACGCATGCATCACATGAACCCCGAAAATGCATTTGCATGCCATAAAACCTGCACATAACCCAGTGGCGTCAGGGTTCCGACTAAGAGTTCATGAGACGAATTTTCGCAACCCCCACCACGCAGCAGCTACAGTGGGTGATCACATCAACACACACAAGTCTTCCGTAGTATAGTGGTCAGTATGTGAGCTTGTCAAAGTGAAGCGACTTCGCTCGAGACCCGGGTTCAATTCCCGGCGGGAGAGAAGACCTTATTTTTTGTCTCTAACTTGTCTTGGCTTGTACTACCCTGCCATTTTGACATGAGCTAGGAAGCAAAGACTTGACGGTGTTACACGGTGGCACTAGTTGAACTTGACTCATGATGAATGATTATTCTACGTGCTAGCTCATTAGGTACTCATTCCTCCCCGCATCAACATTGCTCGTTCCATATACGTAACGATCTAAATTCTAATAAGCAGACTCAACGCCAAACCCAATGCAAATTCCCACACAGATGTCCCTCTCTTGAACTAGGTGGTTAGTAAAGCTCACAGACTGGCTCCGCTTTACAGCCCCAAACCTCTCGAAAAGCCCGAGAGTTTGCCAAAACGCCTTTGATTCGCCAAGCTCCCACGGCGTGGTTGTCCAGCGGAGCAGTCATGGCGTTTCGCTCGGGCGAATAGCTATCACACCAGGTTTTTGCGTAGAACATGAAGAAGAGCTGGGCGTGTGTGAATTTCTCGAGACCAGGGAGGTTTGCGTCTTTTGTCACTGATTGGGTTCTTCGCCACGTCTCATAGGCGACCCGAACACCCCCCGCATCAGACAGATTCTCGGCAAGCGTAGCGGCGCCGTTGACTTTTGCAGTGCTAGTGTTGGTACTGTTGCTGTTGCTGTTGCTGTTGCCGGTGCTGTTGCCAAAAGAACCAGAGGAACTGTTACCGGGGACAGAGTCAGGACCAGGAACAGGATAGGTATACCCATCATACTGCTTCACAAAACACTCTGCTCTGCGGGAATATTCCGCCACGGTACCCTCCGACCACCACGATGTGAATGCGTGAGATTCGTCAACCAATCGCCCGTTGGTATCAAACCCGTGAAATAGCTCATGTCCAATCGTCGATCCGTAACCTCCGTAGGCTGCATAGCCCGGTAAATCTTGTGAAAGATTAGGCGATTGCGTCAGACTGGAGAATAAATGCATCGTGTTATCGGCCGAGTTGAACGCCGCGTTGACAAACTGCGGGGGATACCGACCCGCCCCGAGGAGATGGCGGTCTGCGGGCCGGAGGACGAGAGAAAAAGTTTGGTGCAGGTTATGCCGACGGGCGGAAAGGACGTTGGAGAAAAAGGAAGACGTGGAAGTGATATTGAGATCGCGGTAATATGCCGCCAGAGATTCCGGGTTTCGCGTATCGAGAAAACTCGTCGTACCATTCACATTCGCGCTCGAGGAGGAAGGGGAGAGAGAAGCAGGGTATCCGACATTAACAACAATATCATCGACTTTTTTGACCGCGCGCGCTTTCTCCTCAGGTTGCAGCCACGGCAAGGACGGCAAGAGGGATTCTTTCATCTCGACGAGGATGTTGGCGGCCATTTTGTCCACGTACTGACGGAGAGTTTCGGAATACGTGGCCCCGACGAAGAAGCGGCCGACGGTAAATTTCTGGGAGGTATCGAGATACTCGAGACAGGTTTTCCATCGCCCCTCGCTGCGTGAGGACGACTCTGTGGTGATTGATCCCTGCAAGGCATCCAGAGCGCGAAGGAGGAGGTAGCCTTGCACGGCGACCTTGGGATGCGAGGCGATAATCTCAGTCAGCTTGGTAAAGTAATCCTTGGGATTCACCCAGATGGCCTTGTCGGTCGGGTAGTTGGCAGGGAGCAGGGCTGTAATGGTTTTATCGAGACCATACCAATTGGAGAGGTCGGCAATCTTGACAGCGCCAGCTTTGCGGAAATCATACGGTCCCGTGTTGTTTGCCATGGCGACGGTCTTGGCTTTGACCATGTCAGCCTCGAAAAGTGCAGCTGCGGCAGCCACAGCTCCAGCCTCTTCAGCAGAAAGGTTTCCTGGAAAAGGGCCCTTGATGATAGTCTCGGCGGTTGTTACTGCAAATGCCGTGAGACCTTCAATGTCTGCGTAGACGGAGGCATTTTCAGATCGGAATTTCTGTGGCTCTTTGATCCAGATTGCCATTTGGTTCTATACTGTGTTAGTCTCTCTCCGATTCAGTTTGGGGAGCAAGATAGGCAAGAACTCACATTATCAAGAGGAAAGTTGTCGACTTCCAAATGCTGGAGGGTCTCGATCCCAAGCTCTTCGAGAAAGAAGAGCGCCTTGCTCAACCCATCGTAGTCATCCTTGGACATTTTGGTGGTAGCATCCTTGGCGTTGATAGGCCAAATGCTGTTCAACGAAACGAGGAGATCAAGCAGCGGCTTGGTTCCCGCAATCTTGATAGCTTCGACGTCCATGCATGTCTTGTAATCTTGTTGCAGCTTCTTAAAGTTGGCTTCATCCACCGCGTTGCTGGGAAATATTTTGCGGTTCTCATCGATACCCCCGAAGTTGACGGCTTCCTGGTAAGTGCCCTCGAGAAGCTTGTGGATCACCTCGCTGTTGGCAGCGCCGACCAGATCCATGGTGCCGACTTCGGGGGGGTTGGAGTCGGAAAAGCGTTCACAGACCACTACACTGTGTTAACTAGGTACCTAGGTACCAAATTGGGCATTCTGTTCGAGCTAAAGAGACTTACTCTTGTCAAAGTCTGTACACGGGTCAAGTTTCTCCCAGTTTGGGGACATGTACGAGAGGAGCTGCGTGGCCGCTGCCAAACAACCTGGGGTCGTGCAGACCGCTGAGCTCGCCATTTTATAGATTAAGAGATAACAGGTAGGTGTAGGGTGACAAAGGGAAAAATAAAAGATGTGAGGATGAAGCTAGAATAACATGGAGACCGCAAGTGCATCTGTCTTATATATTGCAGTATCTCTACTTGCATACGCAGGCGACGCCGGAATAAGTTGACAAGCCCCTGGACACTGATGCCGGACATGACTTGATATCCGTGGCTTGGCCCGGCCCGGTACATGATCACCAAGGTCGTGAGGATAACCAGGGTTATTTTTGTTGCCAGCGGGGGCCCATTTCTTGCTCCGTTAGTGTGCTCGTACAATCTGTGTTGCAGGCTTACCTGACTGTTTTGACTGCTCAGCCCCGAATCATGGGCATAAAAAAGACAGCACTGCCTAGCCTTAAACCGTTCAGACGGAAAGTGGGGATGGGTTGGTCATCGGATGACAGAGGGTTGTTTACGAGCTCCCCTTTGAGAGTGGTGGATGGAGACTTGGCGTCAGCTTGCCCTGGGACGACTCAACTTACTTATACTCAGCGAAGCTTATCCGGCAAGGACCCATGGAAATCATCACTCAACATGCCGATCATAAAATGCATACTTTTGCTGATAAATCTCTGCTGGGGGTATTTTGCATTCGCTAATTGTTTGGCAGAATGGGTTTTCCTTGTCTATTCTTTGTCTCGGTGCCTTAAGTGCCTAGGTACGTAGTGAAAGAGGAAAACTAAACAAAACCACACCACCACAACTACCACAGCTATATCGCCTGGCAGGGTGGCATCTGCCGGCCAGTTGCTGGGAGGAGTGGGCATCTAAAGGACTAATCAACGTACCTAAACCTAAGTGTACAACTAAATGATTGACTGAGTTCTCATTCTGATCACAAAAAACTAACGAGGGACACTAATATTTGCGAGCGCAGTGCCCGGAAACTGATAAGTTTTGAGGGTTGATGATCTAAAAGAAAGAAAGAAAAACGTGCAAAAAGGTGAACTAGATGCAAGCAGCTGGTTGGCCGGAGCACGTGCCATGGCACGTGGCTACCCAAAACTATTTTTCTCTATTCCGACATGTGCCCATAGCCAATTTCAGGAGCTTCCCAAAGGGAGGCTTCACTTGGCCAGGCCGCTTTACCCAACGCCTTCTTGGTCGAATCGGCCTTGTCCTTGACGTGGGTTGCTTCCTTGAACTCGAGCGTCTCAACGCCGGTAACGTAGCCGTGACAGGCAACATGTTTTCTGTGCCTTTTTGACGTTAACCATGAGCGGCGGGATTTTACGAAGCGTATCACGCCACGTTCCATGGCGACGGCCATGTCATCTTGCGGTTTCTCCGCGTGCATTCTCAAAGCGACTGTCACGCGTCTTCTCCAACCTGCCCCCTCCAGCCATGCCGACCTCAGCCTCTCAATACCAATATGTTGAAGACGTTGAAAACCTAGAGGACTACCGACTGGGCGGTTACTACCCAGTCCAAATTGGCGACCGTCTTCACACGCGATACCGCATCGTCCACAAGCTCGGCCATGGCACATACTCTACCGCCTGGCTTGCTCTTGACGAGCAAACATCCACCTATGTCGCCATCAAAGTGGGCGCCGCAGATGCAGACAAACACGAAGCAGACATTCTCACGCAAATTTCAACGGGCACCGCTGCTGCTCCTTCGAACTCAGAAATAACCGCAGTAGCATCCACAGTACCTCTGGCCCTGGATCGCTTCACTATTGACGGCCCAAATGGTACCCACCCTTGCTTGGTGGCGGCTCCCGCAAGGTGCAGCCTTCGCGATGCCAAAGAGGCATCCGACTGGAGATTATTCCAGCTTGACGTTGCTCAATCTCTAGCCGCTCAGCTTGCTATAGCGGTTTCCCTTGTCCATTCACAAAGTTATGCCCATAGCGACCTTCACCTCGGAAACTGCATGCTTCAGCTACCACCATGCTCTCTCAATAATATCTCCGTTAATCAGCTGTACGCCAAGTTTGGAGCCCCCGAAATCGAGTCTGTCGTCGCTGTCCAAAACGGTGACGACGGTGAACCCACCTCTCGGGCACCCGGGGTTCCTTCATACGTGGTAAAGCCCTTGTGGCTTGGCCTGCACAGCAACGAGCGGGATATCTGGTCGTGGGATAGGCGGTTTGATGAATGGGTAAACGGGCTGCGGCCAGCTTGCGGCACTGACTTGGTCAAGGACGACGAGAAGGCTGTCTTGTTGGATCTGTTGCGCTGGATGCTCGCTTGGAAACCTAGCGAGCGGCCCAGTGTTAAGGACGTTTTGGACTCGGCGTGGATGAAGCAGTGGGCTTTGCCAGCGTATGCAGAGGGTCGGAAGCTTGGAGCGTAGCTTAACGCGCCTGCACAGAGATGCTGTGGTAACGCGGAGTTAAGAGTCTTATCACAGCCGTCCCTCTTCTCTTTAAGCTTGGTGTTTGGCATTGTGTGGTCGGCTACGAGGTTGGATATTCAAGAGCGTTTGGCTGCCTTTAGGGGGTGTACCGTCTTTAATTAACCAGCGGTACCCCATACACAAAGTCATCAATTTAAAGTTACCTCCCCGACTCATCCATCCCCCCTCTTTTCCCCCTCTCCCGCAGAACGCACCAAAAATCCTCCGATCTTATTGACTTGCCGTCCATGCCAACCAGACACACCACCTACCTAGGAGAGCACGGGCCGAACGGAACGAACCCCGCCCCAATCAAGTGCCGGGAGAGACCAAATGAATTGCGCACACTACCCAACCTATCAACATACACAGTAGACAGGACAGACAGGACAGACTGCATGTGGTCTGGTTGGGTAATGACCAAAAGTTCCAAAACGGGGGGGGTGGATGTCATGAACTAAACTTACATACATGCGTCAAATACAGCCCCAGTGATCTCTAATTCTAGTTCTACTGTAGATCCAGAGTCTAATACAACTACCGAGTCTGGTCTTGGCTTCCTCCTGACAGAGAGAAGACAGATCATTTTGCTTGGCGTATTCGTAACCGAGTCGGGATACATATACCTAGGTACATACCAAGATAGATACACAAGTGCCTTACATGTATGTTGCGTCATGGAACTATTGAAACCAATACCTCATGATTGAAAGCACTTGCAAGACAAGACATTATCTCTCTAAAATGCTGGAAATAAAGTTGAGTAGTTAACAAGACTGCTACTATGACTGCGACCAAAAAAGACTTGACGGAGAAGGGACATGAGACGGGCGGACCAATTTGATCCTCCGCCCTGACTACCTAAATAAGGCAGATACGTGTAGCACGACGGGCTAGTTTATCTACCTGTGATTCACTGTCTCCGTAACCGGAGGGCGACATGATAGGAAAGTCTTGGCTTTTTATTTTCATGCAAGCGCGCTTATCTTCGATCTTTGTTCTTGCTGTACTACCTATATAGACCTACGATATGGGTTACATGTAATGCGGCGTGCAGGACTCAATACGCGGGTTGGGGCGGTTGGGTTGGGTTGGATTGGGTTGGGTGCGTTTTGGCGAGCAGCTAGCTACCTACAGTGGGGTGACAAAAGTATCGACCCAACCCCACATTTGCATTTTTCCAACCCACTACCCCTATACTTGAAAGCTTTGCAGATATGCCAGTTATATAGCAAACCCCATACAAATTGCATTTCCAGGATACTAAGAAGCAGAGCTTTCAAATAAGACTAGTTAGTACTTGGTATACCACCCATTGGCCTCAATCACCGCCTGCAACCTCTTTACTATCCCCAAAAGCAGCTTATTTAACATCTCTTCATCAAGACCCTCCTATACGCAAATCGCAATGTAAATTAGCTCTCTTTTTGTAATATCGTTCTTTGGAAGGTTAACTAAATAGGGAAACTCCTTTATTATATCTTCCTTTAAAATCTTCCATACGTTTTCAATAGGGTTAAGGTTAGGTGAGTAAGCAGGCTAATCCACCAACTCGACCCTGTTCTCTTAAGCCCATTCTACTAACCAATTTTAAACTATTTTGCAAGAGTATATTAAAGCGTTATCCTGAATAAAAATAAAGCCTAGTTTATAAATTATAAGGAGGTGTTCTTACAAAGTTTCGAGTATAATTTAGCCGGTAACTCCACCCCCCTTAAATTAAGGGTCTCCAAATAAAGGCGTAAAAGTAGTGCGAATTTTAAAACTAAACGCAGCTTAAAATATCTAAAAATGGCGAGTTAGCTTAGCTTTTAACTATACGTACTTGGGGTTAAAGCGATCTTCGCTTTATAAGTAATTAAAAAAAGCTATTTAAGGTAGTATTAAGTATACCTTTAGTTTGAAAACCCAGGCCTAACACGCGCTATCTCCACGCGCAATTGTAAACTTATCGGATATAATTAAACGCTTTTACCAACTTAAAGGCTTCCGTACGTATAATCTAGCAAAAGCTAACCTTTTTTTTATAAATCTCTCGCTTAGTTTTGGCCTCCTAAGGGCGCGTTGGTACTAGATACCCCGTTGGATAAGTTCCCTTATAAGAGTGCATATAAAATAAGTTAAACCTACCTTCTTAATAAGCGTTTTATTGAAAATAAAAGGATCTTTATTAATTAAACGTAAAATAATTCAAATATCGCGTTCTAAAAAAATACGTGGCCGGCTAAAGCGTGGTTTTGATCGACCTGAAGTTTGGTCCCGATAACGCTTCACGATGCTAAAAACGTTGTTCGGAGGAACGCCCTCTTTTACCTATAACGCCGCTTTTAATAGGCCTAATTGCTATCCCTAAGCAACTCTGGCCCTTTTGTAAGGAGAATATTCCAATTTCAGGGTATGCATTTAATTGTGTGCTTATCCAGAAAGGCGGCAAAATAGGTGGGTGTGGGAGGAAAATGCGACGCGACACGAACGCGTTGCATATGCGGGGTTTGGGTCGATACTTTTGTCCCCCCACTGTAGGTGCCAAGCTAACTGAACCCTCTTCTTTCCTTTCTTTCTTTTGTATTCTCCTCCTTGTGTTCATTCGAGTTTTTCTAGTCACTTTATTTTCTCACAGCGAGTTGAGTTGAACTAGTGACCAGCCAAGTCCAGTCCTCCAGCAACTTTAATACAACACATCAAGCCCTTTGTCTCTCTCTCTCTCTCTCTCTCTCTCTCTCTCTCTCTCTCTCTCTCTTTCCCTCTCCGATGAACCCTGAATATTTCGGCACAGCAAATGCCGCCACGTCACTGACTTGATCGTCCCACGGCGGTTCTCAAAAGTCTCGATTTTTTGTAGGATTTCAAAAGATAAAGTAGCCATCATGATGAGAATTATCGATTTTTATTTTATTTTCCCCGTGTGCGTGCGTGCCGGCCCCGGATCCCTGAACATCCTTCCCACTCATCCCACAACTCATCTCCCTCCCTCCCGCCAGCAAAGCACGCAAGTAACTAAAGAAAGCCCCCAACCCCCATCTTTGGTTCCGTCAGCAATTTTTCATGCAGGAGATTGCTCAAGGAACAAGTTGTGGGTCAGGAATGGGTCGCGCCAAGTCTGTCAGTGGAGCATCAACCCTCTCGGGCTCCCGTGTGGCCATCAAGGTTCTCAGAGACCCCTCCCTTCTCTCTCTCTCTCTCCACCGTCCCTGCCGCTTCGTCCGTCCGTCCGATGATTTCATGATTTTTCCCTTCTCTCGTTCCAAAAAGGCTCATTTGGTCTGATCGTGCGGGGTTGATTTACGTAGTTTGTTCTGGACTGGCCCTGTACTCAATGTCCAATGTCATCCGAACTCAACCATCCGTGCCTTGATATCAGGGTACCTCAATAGTGGGATAGACGAGCATGATTGGATAGATGGACGGGATCGCATAGCATGGAATGTTTTTTTGTTCATAAAAATTAAATATGAAGCCATCCCTCAACTTGCAAGGGAGCCCAGAGCCCAGAGACCGGAGAGTTGGGCTGAGCTGAGCCGCCGAGCTGAGCTTCACCGTCTCCCCGTCCCCGTCCCCGTGGGGGCACCACACGGATCAGATCCACAGCGGCTGTCGCGTGCATGATGGGACCAGACGATGAGGTAAGTGTGTGTGTCAAGTCAATATTGGTCTGGGGTATGATATATGTATACGTAAGAGAATAATTATGTACAGAATACACGATTTTATTTTTATTTTTTACAACGCCAACCCCACAGCGGCGGCGGCAACTATGCCAAAACCAAAACCAACGGCCTGCGCGCGACCAACGCCACTGGTAGGAGAGGCTGCTCCGGCCGTTGAGCTCGACCGTGACGTGCCCGTGCCCGTGGTGGAGGCGCCAACACGGCCTTCACAATGCCAGTGGTCGCCGTGGGCAGTGCAGCCAAATGATTCGGTGGGGCTGGGCTTGAGACTACCAGTGCCGGGCTTATCCGTAGTCTTGTGATCATCATCATCATCGTCGTTGTGATGAGAGTGAGTGTGGGAGTGGGTCGCGCTGGTGGTGGTGATGACAACTCCCGATACCGTGGTGGTGAGAACAGCCGGTGCCGTCATCTTGGGACCTTGACAGTCCCTGGTTCTCGGGTCAGTAGAGCGAAAATAGAAACTTGGGGATTGTTTCAAAAACCCACCAGTGATCGCCGTGTGAGACACATCCCACAGATTCGGTAGGCGATGGACCCAACGTGCGAGCGCCGCCACTGGAGCCACTGCTGCTGTGGTCCTCATCATGCCCGTGTTGTCCTGCGGCAAGGGACAGTAAGCCAAAGAATGCAACAGAGGTAATAAGCTTCATATTTTTCTTTTCTGGGCAATACGTCGAAATGTAATGGTAAGAGTGGATGCGATACGATAAGAGGACGAACGGGAACTTTTGGATGCACGGCAGCTAGAATAAGTAGATAGCATACCCCGTATAGGATATGCTTTTTAAATAGTCCCCTCAAAATGCGGGCCTCCTCAAAGAGGTAGATTCGGAAGCGGCTGATGTTTGTTACAATTTGCTCAATGACGAGGATTGATGGCCCAGAGAAAGCCAAGACTCCAATTAGCCTGCGGGTTCCCGTCGCTTGCACACACACGCCTGGCTGAAAAAAATCGGGACTTGCATGGCTTCTAGCGGGCGGGTGTGCGATACACAACAGCATGTCGCCAGGGTAGCTTGGTGTTGGCTCACCGCAGCTGGGACGCCATCCATAGTCAGGGCGAACGGAGATGCATTTTTGGTGGGGGGTCAATCATCTATTGTTTTCCAAAGCTGTGAGCGTTTTCGGTGGAATTATGGTCTTGGCAGACGAGCAAGCGACCTCTTTTTGTAGGCCATCAAGGTTCGCAGCCGTCAAGGTGCCCCTCGGTGACTCGCGCCATGCCATGATTACTTGCAGGCGGGGCGTGGCAGGCCAATCAAAACGCTAGGATTTGTAGTCTTGGACTCGAGTTTGCAAGTCTTGGAGCCGCTGGCCATCAAGGTGTCCGCCCCGCGAGGGATCCAGACAAGCCCCCCCGTCATTTCTTGTCTCGCTCTTTCCTTTTCTCTCCCTCAGCTCCATCGCAAAGCACGGGATTTCGACTGCACCTGCCCACTTCAACCCGATCAAACGCGCACCATCCCAATTTCCACCTCGACAAGCCCAGCCCTTCCCGCAACCCGTGCGACCTCTGCGGACTGACGGCATATTATTAGACTCGGCGGACCCGTCACACAAAAGCGGCTCACTCTCTCGTCCGCTCGTGCGCTCTTTGTTTTCCCCCAGATCAGACCCGGTTCTTGGGATGCTCCGATAACACAAAACGATACTGCCATCTCATATTTATTGGCCGAATCATCGTCCTTGCTCTTTAAAAAAAAACCACTGCTCCAATTAATACCCAATCATGCATCGGACCGTCCCGTCAGTGAGGACGTCGATCTTCTGGGGGCTACTGGCGGCTCCGCTATCGCAACTCGTCGCCGCATCGTCATCGCCTTCCCTTCCCGCACTTCATCAGAGGGCGCCCCAAGTAACACCCACTCCCACACCCACTTCCGCTTCCTCGTCGTCCATCTCTTCAACTCTCGACGCTGTGTCCGAGTGCCATCTGGACGGAACGGCAGTGTTAGTCTGCCCCTGCGACTCATAGGTACCTGAGGCTCTCGCGCTAACCATGTCGTCAGACACTGCAAGGCCGGTGCGACCGAGTATGTCGTACACATTCCGGCCACAGCCACTGCCAATATCCCGCCGGCGTACACAGGCTGTCACCCGCATGGTGACGAGACGTAAGTCCAACTGACAGGATCCATGTAGCCTGCCCTTGTTGACTGACTGGGTGGTTTAGCTTCTGCAAAGCGCCCGACGGCAGCGATGTCGAGGTTCATTTAGCGACAGAGGATGGTGATGATCATGATCATGATGAAGGAAGCTCCTCGGGTGGGAAGAACTGCCACTTCCATGCTGGCGTCGAGTATGTTCCGACTTTTCCGATTCTGTTGAAACATGCACTGACCGTCCCCAGACACTGCACTGGTGAAGGCGCTACTGGTGAGCCGGTGAAGGTTTGCACCAAGGTTGAGCGGAATTACAACATTAATCTCCGTATTGGTCTCCTGTTTGTCATGTTGGCTACGAGCTCTATTGGTGAGTATCATCATGGCTACTTCTGGCTGGAGATACTAACCGCTCAGGTGTCTTTTTGCCCATCCTGATTGCGTCGTTCGTCTCACCGCATCATGTTGTCTTTACTATTCTCCGCCAGTTTGGTACTGGCATCATCATCTCGACTGCCTTCATCCATGTAAGGGGGGAATCCATCTGCCATGTGATTTGTACTAACCGCCGACAGCTCTTCACACATGCGGTCCTCATGTTCCAGAACGAGTGTCTTGGAGAACTCCAGTACGAGTCTACTGCATCGGCAATTCTCATGGCCGGCATTTTCCTGTCGTTCATGGTTGAGTATTTCGGCATCCGGCTCGTCCAATGGCATGCGAAAAAGACAGCCACGCGTAATGCTGAAGCAGCTGGCGGTGTTGTCCAGACCCCGCAAATCAGCACCGAGCTCGTGAACATATCCGTTTTGGAAGCCGGTGTTATCTTCCATTCGCTCTGTATGTTGCCCTTTTCTGAGTTATGACTTTTAAGCTAACCACTTCTAGTGATCGGTCTCACACTCGTTGTGTCGGGCGATGCATTCTTCATCACATTGTTTGTTGTCATCGTCTTCCACCAAATGTTTGAAGGCATTGCTCTTGGCACGCGTATCGCGTCCCTCGGACGGCCCCGGCCCGCTGGTGCTCTTCCCAACGGCCACAGCCACGGTCTCGGCCACCACGGACATTTCCATGAGCCTAAGCAGCCCAGCCCGTCGACTCTGGCTGAAGAATTGGTCGCCGCCTCGGATCACCAGAATCCCCATCAACATGCCAAGGGCACCAGCGACGCGGCTTCTGGGGAAACGGACCACGCCACGGCCTCGGTGCACTCGCACGCCACAGTTTCGATGCGCAAAAAGTTGATGCTCGCAGCCGGCTTCGCCGTCGTCACCCCTCTGGGCATGGGGATTGGCATCGGCGTGCTCAGGACTTTTAATGGAAACGATCCGTCAACTATTATTGCGATCGGCACCCTCGACGCCCTTTCGGCCGGTATTCTCGTGTGGGTCGGCGTTGTGGAAATGTGGGCCCACGATTGGATGCTCGGTGGTGAGTTGACCGAAGCGGGACCCATACGGACAGCGCTAGGCATGACGGCACTTGTGGCTGGCATGGCGTTGATGAGCTTATTGGGGAAGTGGGCTTGATGAGCTTATTGGAAGTGGCTTGATGAGCCCTATTTGGGAAGCCGTCGACACTTGCTGTTTTTGGCGTTTCTGCCGATTACCATGAGCCTTGTTGGTGATGGTTTGGCATTGGCATAGAACTATGATATCCCAAATGGTTTTTTAGGTGAGGCTAGCGGATATGGCTTAGACAGACAGCGTTTGGAGTTATGGGGGATTTTTGGGATTGCGCTTTTTGGGGGTTGGATACCATAGTTATTTCTCAACGCTATTCTAAAATTGGAGATGTCGTTCTTGCTGGAAAATAGCGATTAATGCTTGCTCAGCCGAGTCTGTCTGGGACCAGGTTTGTTGTGTGTGAGTGAGATGGGGCTGGTTGAAGTGGACATGGAGCGGGAGAGGATGACCCTTGACATCTGGGTTAGGTACCTAACCAGCGAACTCTTTATCGTTAGTTGAACTGTTCGACATTGGATTCCGAATGGATTTGACAACCTAATATCACAGTCGAGTCATGTCCTCCGTGCATTAGGGGTAACTTAACTCAACCCACCACGCTCCTCATCTGTCTGTCGGTCGGTCAGTCCGCGGAAGGGGGGGGGGATTGGAACAAGGCACACCTAAGTCAAGTCAAGTCGAGTCGAGTCGATTCAAGTCAGTTCAGGGCCACCGCTCCTTTGTAAACCGAACGGAACGGAACTGAACTAAACCGTACTAAACGAACTGAACTGATAAACAGGCGGCACGCCAAAACGG
>Ga0247760_1002404_pt1 | contig 14297 bp, 13 predicted proteins | sample UWRJL171409R4_FD_179936 | JGI IMG/M metagenome (GOLD analysis project Ga0247760, IMG submission 179936) | Plant litter microbial communities from Arlington Agricultural Research Station in Wisconsin, United States - UWRJ-L171-409R-4 | ecosystem: Environmental > Terrestrial > Plant litter >...
GACAACCACCGGGTCCGATTCTACCGCCCACACCGCAGATTGGGTTTCCATCCAGTCCGACACCAAACTGTTTTTCCCTACCTGATTGGACAACTCCTCCGTCAGTGGATGCGATTGACGGTCGTTTACTTGCGACGACGGCGTTGAAACCCGGTGTGGACGCTAACGCCGACGCTGCGCAAACTCCACTGGGCACCGCCCTCACAACAATGCTGGTCATGTCGCCAACTCTACCCGTCAACGGTACGACAACCCTAAGGATACAAAATGTGAACATGGGGCAGCAGGTAGACTTTTTGCAGCTCAACTCGTGGAATAACTTTTCCTCCCCCTCTTACATTGGTCCCGCCCGTTCGATGGATGGGGAAGTAACAACACGACTTCCCCATGACGGGGTGAGAGACCTGCTCCGGTATGAGCTTGCGCAGTACAAGGGCTCTTCCGCTTCCGATTCAGGTGTAGAGAAAGAAGTACTGGTTGTTACGTACAAATCCCCTCTCCTGGTACCTGTCCTGGCGACACGTCCGGGAAGATATTCTACTCTGTCTGGTTAAACTCCTCCTCCGCGGGGGGTGTGAGCGTGGTAGTCACCGTCGGGGGAGTCGCATAACTCGGCGTTTTGGAAGCCACGTCAACTTCAACGTCCCAGACCAATACTAGCACAGGCACAGGAAACAAGATCTACCACGGCGTTGTCCCCATTGGGGATCTAACCGGGGATGTCACCGTGGTAGTCGCTCGCGATGGCATCGTCATTGGCATGGCCAAAGGCGGACCCAAAATCACCGAGGGCTGTGTTTCTAATACAAACATGGCGGTAATAAGCTCCTTTTCGTCATCAGGGCTGGGAAAACAAGCATATTGGGAAAGACTGAGCGAGTCAAACTTGACACTAGGCGGGAATCCAAACTCGACGGTGCCGAACTTTACGATCATTGCACCAAATGCTACCGTTACAGTTCCGTCGTCCGGAGGGGATACCTCGTGGGGGGATAGGTTTGTTGGTGTTGCTGGGAGGGGGAGTCTAGAAAGAAGGGACAGAAGAAGGCGAAGCGGACGTTGTTGGAGGTCTTAAACCAGCGGTGATTTTACGGGCAAAGGTTGAGTTGGAATGGCAATGTATTTAGGAGTTGGGAGATATTGAAGAGAGCCCTGCATGTGGTCACCCGCGATCCAAACCACGAGTGTCCCTATGTCAGGAGCAACACCATCAATGACAAATCATCACCGTCACACGTTTCAGACATTGATAAGATACTTGATTTTATTTTTATTTATTTTCGGGATATAGCTCAGACTTGCGTTAGGAAAGTAAAATCTTGGGTTCACTGGTCAAGGTTACCTAGGTAGGGTAGGAAGGTAGTCACTTAAGGGAAACCAGGTGGCCGTCTACCTAACCGACCCGGTTCACAACCCTCTTCTTCCTCCTCACGCTCTCCCTTCTCAGTGCGCTTCTCCGCTACACTCCCTCTGGTTCCCTTTCTTCCCACACCTCCTCGGCTGCTCACACTACTTAGACTGCCCCTCAAGCTTGAGGTCCTCAGGCCCGGTGGGCGTAAACTTGACCCACGCCGTCTTGGATCGAGAGCTGGCGTTGGCGGCTCACTTCCAATTCCACTTCTTGTCAAGCTAGATCCCGCAGAAGTCGTCGGCGACGTTTTTCCTTTATCTTTGTCTTTGCCTCGGTCTTTAGCACCACCAATCGTAGCTTGCGTGCGTGCTGAAGATGCGGCGGTTTGTCGGGTGAGTCTGTCCAGGAGAGAAGAGGAAGAGGATGTTACTACTGGTAGTTTGCTTGGAGGGGCAGCAGTAGAGGGAGGGGTGGAAGTGGAGGTAGAGGGGGAGTTAAGAGAGTAAGGGGTTTGCGGGGAGTTGGACTTACTGCTTGCGCTGGCGTTACCGGAGGCAGTCCCATTCTTGCTCTGGGTACTACTGGCATTGGAAGCCTTTTCCTTACCCTTTGGCTCGGGCGTTCGAGGTTCAGTTTCGACTTTGGCCTTGCCCTTGACGTCGGGGGCTGGTGTCTCTTCAACCTTTTCCTCGGCGTTCTCATCAGCCCTCTCTAAAGGGTCCACACTCGAGTCATCAACTGGCGAGAGGGGCGCCTTTGGATCCAGAAACATGCCGAGATCAAAGTCGAGCTGGGGGTCATCGAGGATGCTTTCGGAAGGACGACCCCGCCTGCGGAACCGCCAACGGGGCGACGGGGTAGGCGGGACTAGTGGCAGCGGAGAGAGCTGCAGCGGCGAGGGAAGCGGGAGAGCGGGCCTCCGAGGGATATTGCGCTCCGAAGGCTCCCCAATGCCGCGATAGCCCGGCTCATCCTGCTTCCAAATGATTGGCGATCTCTTGGAAAGAAAGTTTGCGTATTCTTCTTCTTCTTCTTCTTCTTTCCATACTTTACACTTTACCAGGCCTTTCTTCGCGTCGAGAATCTCAAAGCGAAGATCCCGCCTGGGCTTCCTTTTCGGCTTGGGCGCAGGCTGCAACAGCAGCGGCGACGGTAGTGGCGGTGGTGTAGTAGGCTCAGTCTTGACTTCTTCCTCTTCCTCCTTCTTCTCCGGAACCTTACCTTCCGCCTCATCCTTTAGATCGGCCAAAACCTCAGCCCTAATCTCTTTTTTCAGCTCCTTTCGCCACTGCTCCTTCATGGCGGGCAACTTCTCGGGCATGATAAAGTGCTGGCTCAGCCCCCACCATCCCGTGGCGAAGCTCTGCCTCAAACACGTTTTGGTATCCCCTCCGGGACACTGATGTTTAGCTCGGCTCCGCGCCATGTCGTGGGTATGCAAGGTATGGCGGTGGAAGACATCCCACAAAGCACCGATATCGTTGAGGATTTCGCGCACCCACTTGCCGGGATTCTCTTTTCGTTTTTCGCGCCACACAGCGCGTTCCTCGGCGGTGAGCGCGTAAAAGTACGGCGCGAATGCTTCCTCGATCCAGCCTCCGGAAATGTAAATTCCATCGCGGATCAGCGTCGGGTTCGTGTCGGGAGATTTGGGCGGCGGGTCGATGTCCCCCTTCAGAAGAGTGGCGCCCTCCATGAGGCGACGCCATTCCTCGCCCGTAGTGGGACAGCGAGCCGGCCGCTTGACCAGCGGAGCCGACGGATCGGGCCTCCATACCGGCTGGTCGGGATTTTTCTTAGCGGCAAGCTTGTCGAGTCTGATCACGTCGCGAAGCCAGCGCTCGGTAACGTCTTCGACCTCGGCCCACTTTTTTGTTTCGTTGACGCCAAATGGGAAGCCATCGTTGGGGAGCTCTTCAAACATGGGCTTGTAGAGACCACCGTTTTCTCCGGCTTTGGTCGTGTCCACATGGTTAGACCACTGGAAAGGGGGTCGGACGACAGTGGGGTTGGCGGCGTAAGTTTTGTGACCGCCGAGATCGAACGTGTGGTAGGGAAAGTGGATCCTGTCCTCTTTGCCCTCCCACTCCTCGGGGATATCGAAGCGGCTCTTGGAGGTAGACATGGTGATTGTTATTAAACGTTGGTTTGTGGTTTTCTTTTTGAGGCTTGATGATAATAATATAAGGTAGGTCAAAATTGTCCAGCAATCTAAAGTGTTTCCAGAATTATTTGCTCAAGAGCCCACAGGTTGAATGATTTAGAAGAGTCTGTCGTGTTTATCAAAATGGCAACCACTCTGTTTTTTAAAAAGCAAATATCAGGTCAGGCAAACAGTGGGAGGGCAGTGTCACAAAACCTGAAGCTGAGATACGACAATCATCCTGTGCTTATTCCTGCCCGATAAAAAAAGACAATGTGATATCCTGAGGGGTCTGTGTCAGAAAATAAAGACAGCAAACTCCCAGGTGGCGACACTGGTTTCATAATGTCTTTATATGTCTGACCAATCACGGTGACCATCAAAATACCCGCGTCCAATAATAACAAAGCGGGCAGGGCAGCACGACAAGAAAATGTTCCAGCCAAACAGTGTCACACAAGGTTCTTTCTTTGTCTGTCTGCCTGCCTGCCTGCCTGCCTGCCTGCCGGATTTTTCAGCCGCACTGATTTCGGGGAACATGTTCTTTCATCTTTCACCGCTCGACCCATCCCTGACCAAACCTGACCAAAACCTGACCAAAGACATCTCACTTGTCCGCCACATCAGATCTCACTTATCTAGGATTTTACCGGTCAGTTCTGTTCTAGAATCAGGGTGGAAATGCGCATCCTGGTCATTGGCGCCAACGGCCGGCTCGGACGCGCCTGCATCTCTGCGCTTCTCGCCAACTCGCACGTCCCCGTCGCTCTTGTCCGTGATAAATCTACCTTTCCAACTGATCTTGCCGAACGGTGCGACGGGGTCGTCGAAACCGACGCTCGGGTTGCAGAAAACATCGCGGAAGCGCTCCGCGCGCATAGATGCGATGGAGTGATTCAGGCGGGTGGCTATACCCCCTTTTGGGTGTGGGAGACGAGTGAGTTGCCTTTGGTGTTTGCTGCGACGTTGGATGCGGCGGAGATGGTGGGGAGGGAGCGGACCGTTTCTCAACAGGGTGGCGGCGACGGCGACGGCGACGGCGACGGCGATGGAGATGATATCCTGCCGGAAAAGAGAATCCGGGCATGGATGATCTGTGATTTGGGTATGATGGATTGTCCGTGGAGTGAGACATTGTTGTGGCACTAGTGAGTTTCATACTTTCCAGTCATGCTCCAGCTTCAGCTTCTTGAAAGAGAAGCTTCTTGAAACAAAGAGAGAGAGGGTGGGTTGCTGACTGCAGGTGGACAGTCTACCGCCAATGTTCCCCATCCATCGGATCACCTTCCCAACCCTCGCCAAGCGGTCCACCGACGCCGTGGCCTGGAGCGCCATGTGTCCGGCCATGATGTTGCCTGAGGATCATAAGGTGGCAGGTGCAGCTTATGAGACTGACTTTGGGGGACCAAAAGTACCAAACTGGAGGGATACATTTCTCTGGATTCCTTTGCTGGGGCGGTATATCAATGCGTTTTATGTAGGGTGGGCGTACATGACGACCACGTATCAGCGCGTGGCAGGGTTCATGGCCGAAGACTTCAACCAGGGACTGCAGAGTGAGTTGGTGGGCAAGAAGGTTGCACCGAACAGAGCTGTGGGGGCCAAGGCACACCTTTTTTAGATCATGGATCAAGTACTAATTCTAATTAAACCATAACTCAGACAATGTTAATTGTCTCGTTGTGTCCAAGGCACTCGGAATCATCGCCTCGCATTTTGCGATGCCGCATGTCGGGACAAGTCCTCCTGGACGAAAGACAGATGGCGTCGGAATAAAACATGCAATAACCCACCCGCCGATAATCCTCAAGCCGGACTACTTCGTCCTCGCCTCCTGCCGATATGTTGCGCGTTGAACTTCTTGGCCCAGGTCCATACTCTGCGCCTGAACCTGTGTCTTTGAGCAGCATCTTGTTGTATGTTGTTGTTGAGCCAGGCCTTTTCTCCAGGACGAGGCAGTACTGATAATCATCAACTGGACCTCTGGAATAACCGCCGCGCATCAAGGGCAAGCAAAAGATGTCTAGTCCTTGTGCATATTTTTCTTCCCTGGATATTTCACTATCCGCGTTCGCACGTGCAAGTGAATCTTGACGAGAAAATGTAGGGGCTGGGATGTCGGGATAATAACGCCACGCCGGTGCGAAGGAAGAAGCCCGGTTGTCGGGTACCCAGATTTTGTATTTGGGCACTAATCTGCCCATGACGATATCGAATTCGAGCAAGAGGCGCCCGCGAATCAAAGCACCTGTAAGAATGAGACTTCCGGAAAACTTGTCAAGGCTTCGTGGATTCAGATTTGTGTACGACACGTGGTGGACCGTTGCCAGCTCGGTGGTATGCTCGTGTGTTCTGTCGCTGGAATACTCATGGTCGCGGAAAAGGGAGCAGCTGATCTGGCCCTTAACCGAAGCCCAAGACCAGGAAGGCGCCTCGATGTTATCACTCTTTGACAACCAAACCTTCTTGGACCACATGAAGCGGTCCGTACGAAACCACAAGAGAGACCGAACAGCGTCTTTCTTCCAGATGCCCAGGACACACTCGTCGCCCAGCAAAGAGCTCATTTGATTTTTGATGCCGTCCATTGCCGCAAGTCGGTCTGTCCCATATGAGAGGTCTCGGGATGGGTATTCTTCGACGGCCCCTCTCCATCTTCCGTACGGGTTTTCTGGCGAAACTTGGCTCATCTTCTTCAATAGCAGCCGCTTGAATTTCATGTCATCGCTGTGTTTGTGACCTGGGGACCAATCTCCCAGAATCCCGCAGGGACGGCGATCACAGGCTGAATGCGTGAGACAATCCCAAAAGATGCCTTCCGAGGTGATACTTATTGTCCTCCGGGAAAGCATCTTCTCCTGAAGTGCCCAGCCCCTGGTGTCGAGTACCCCGGTCGGTCGGGAGATAAAGTTTCCCGTGTCCTGGAGTGCTCTGTGGATCTGTTCCGGGTCTGCATCTTGCAGGTTTGGCGATTCCGTAAGTTTTCCTGATAGAAAGGGCCGAAATTGCGCGGCCATAGCTAGTCTGGTTCCATCCACTGCTGCAATGGTAAACAAGGCGTTCATGTAAGTGGAAGCCATGCGTTCGACCTCGACGTGCCAGCTTCCGCCTGCGCCTTGTACGATGCACTATCGGAAAAAAGTTAGTGATTCCGCGGCACTAGATGAAAACCGGCGATGGTCCCCTGACTTACAAGAGAATCCACCCACAGATACCGAAGTCCTAGCCCTTTGGCGAGACGGCAAGCGTCCTGAATATCTTCAATCAGGCAACCTGCCTCAACGCCATGTTGGAGCATATCGTCGACGTTATCAACCGTAAGTGTGACCATATTTTGCCCAGCTGGCGGCCAGCGATAACTTAGCGCACAATAGTAGGCCCCAGGGATCTTGTCTGTCGTCACGACTCGAACCCGGAACCTGGCGTCGGAGGGCCGGAAGTGTTCGAGGTCAACGAGGCGAGTGGGAAGATTTGAATTGTCCAATGTGTCTTTGGAATGACAATGCGTCGTGTGTCCCGTGAAGCAGTTGCGTAGCCACAAAGCAGCGAGGGCCGACATCGCTTCGACATATTTGCCCTGTTTACTCCAGGTCTCGTAGAATTTACGGGCGCGCGCAGTCTCATCTATCAGACGCAAGGTTAGCAAACAGACACCCCATCTCTGATGAATTGACGAACCCCGAAAAAGAGAGAATAGGATGGAAGGAACTCTCACAGACCTTCTAGCCCATCTTCAATCAAATAAGGCGAAACACGACGGCCACCACCATCCCGCAGGTAGGTCATAGTACATTCTGTCTCCTCAATTTGTAGTTTCTGAGCGCCGTCAAAGCCACCGGTGTCCCGCAGGCGCCAAAGATGGTTGAGGAGGGCGACTTGGGGGGGATCTGGAAGCGCTTCTGCCTGGGCCACTGCCGCCGAGAATGTCAAAGGGCGATCCTGTCCGTCCGACTCCAATTGCGTCGTACGAAAACAAATACCGTCGTCGGTCATGTTATTCGAGCATGCGGGCCTGCGTAGATGATGGGTGGTGAACTTTTGGAAGACGAAGGTTGGTTGATGCCTGACGGTCATGCACCTCGCGCATTTAAAATTACAAGAGCGCTGCAGCTTAGCTTTAGCTTACAGCCTTCACCACCAATCACTCGGTTAGATAGAGCAAAGCCCTTGTTTGACCATCGCAGACTCGACACCGAACCGAATGAATTCTCCAGTCCAACAACTGCGACGAATCTAACAAACAACTCTAATGATATCTCCTCAAAAGGCCATTACTCATCCCCCAGAAAAGAAACATGACGCGTCATAACTCATCATTCATAGGCAGTAGGTAGCCAACCCAAAGCGAAGCCAAAATCAGGACATTAAAACCAAAAGCAAAGACCAAAACAACGCTTGCTTTCCCAATTGTCAAACCGAAGCAAATGCATAATGCGTCAGCCATGATGCTCATGATGCCCATGCTCGTGTCATGTCATGCCCATATCCCTTACCTAAGTAGAAAGAGAGAGAAATGGGGAGAGGGAATTACCCCCTCCTTACCTCGCCCATGATCCTCCCCCCCTCCTTACTGACCATGTATCCATGCGTGCGACTCGTCCAAACATATTGCACATTCCTTTTGCGGTTAGCCACCATGCTTCCAACCTGCAGGGTAGAATATAAAATATATTCAAAGACCGCACCAAAGATATGAAGCGCCAAGATACAATCACACCCCAATATTCACAATGTGAGACAGAGAAGAGGAGAAAAGAAAAAAAAAAAACTAACGAAACACTACTATCACTCGACCCTCCTCCGTCCGAGCTACTACTCCCCGTGACTGTCGCTGAAAGCGTCGCCATAGCCCGATTCATCAGTCGGATGATAACATAGCAAGCGATGACAATAAGGACGATGATGGTGAAGAATGCCGCAAACACGTTCAGAGCGGTGGCGCGCGCAGGGATCGCGGCGAGGGCAGATGTTGGTGTTTCTTGCGGTTGTCCCTGTCCCTGTCCTTGTCCCGGGTCTTGTCTTGTTTGTAGAATGTAATGGTCAAGTGTTGAGCTTGTTGGCAGTGATAGTGGTAGTGGTATTGGCAGTGGGATGGCAACGGTAATGGTAACGGGAAGGAGAATCAGAACCAGGTTACACAACGAAAGGAAGCCATTGTGTAGCATTTCTTATTCTTGTTCTTGCTCTTGTTGTTTTGACCAGTTGACGTAGGTGCCGTTCTGCAATGCCATTGGCCGGCGGGCCGGAGCGGGCGGGAAGACGATCTGCAAGGGCGGTGCACGGAGGGGTTTCCGTCGTTTGTGTGTGTGAAAAACCGTTGGATGATGATGCAAAGTCGATGCGAATTACACTAGAATTATCGTCGAAAAGAAGAAAAAAAGATCCAAAAACGAGAGACAAGCAAATGGATTCCAGAAAAAAGTGTCTCGACCGTTTCGACAAGAGGAACTGGCGCCATCTCATCTCTTATTACAATTCGTCCCCCTGTCGCCATTGTTATTCGCTCCGCGCGTTGCCATAGGCTAACTAACTGGCCTTGAGGGATGGCGATTGCGAAGAAAGGGCGGGAATTGCGATTGATCATTGATTGTTGTTGTCGGGTCTGCTTGGCGGCGGGCGGACCCGCGATATCCCCCAGCCTGGACCAATCCCGTGGGTTGGGTGATTGTGTGGCATAAATCAGACCCCTCGCTTAACCTGCACGTCGGTGCACGTCGGTGCCATTCGGTTCAGCTTGACTGGCCTCAACCGCCTCGATAGGCGGGCAGGGGGGTAGCTTACGATCCACTGTGCTGCATGCGTCTGCTTTGAAGCAAGCAAAGACGAGGATTTAAAATGAGCCTCAGTCCCACGATCAGCGCGTGATGTGGTCACAGACGCGACACGATGGTGTTGGAATAACTTGCACAATTTGTGTAGAGAAGATGCGATATGCATCGGCGTTGAGCTGAGTGGGTTGCAGTTTTAAGCGCCGGATATCTGGCCGATCGTTCATCATAAGATCCTTCTTAATGTTTACCTATATGTCGTTCACTAATGTTGACACTACACTTCTCTTAGTTTTCACCCGCGCATCACAGTCAGCGTAAACAATGGTATTAGATTGTTAGCATCACGGCTAAGACGACAAATATGGCTCCGTATCCCTCATCAGATACACCTCCCCGATCAAGACGGCACATCCAACTACCATCGAGATGGCAATGATCGGCACATTGAATCGTGCAAAATCTCGAGCCCGAATATGGATGTGTTTCCTCCCAAGGATGTCTCGCCACAACAGCCCTGCAAGTGAGGCGCTAAAAGCCGTGCTGAAAGCACCGTAGTTGACTCCAAGCGCCATACTGTATACTGTGGCCCAGAAGGTTCGGTTGGAAATGGGAACCCCGTTGTTCTCGTGGATGGCTACCCAAGACTGAAGCACTCTGCATATCAGAATCGTAGTCCCGATATTAGTGCCAGCGAACTGCAAAGTGTTAGTGGAGGTCGTCTGCTACAGGTCATGAAACTTACATTGCAAAGAACCACGGATACAAACCCCATACCACCAATAGCACCCACTGTTCCTGTTCTGTTCACCCAGTGATCCCACCCATATGCAAACACTGGAACCCAACCCTTGGTTACTAGCGCTTGTACCAAGATGAACATCGTAAACGCAAAAGGAACAAGTGCCAAAGGAAGCAGGGCGAGAACGGCTGTTGCCGTTGGGAATGTCTCCCTTGACCATGTCCATCCACGCGAGACAAGAGACGCCAGTGTCGTCTTCTCACCCGTTGACGTGCCGGGCCGATTTTCCACGTCGGAATCCTTTTCGTTGCCACCCAATGCCTCACTTGAGGCTGGCATCGGCTCCCCAGTCTTGACGTCGGTTGCTCTCAAGCCCCCTTGTCCGGACGGGGCCGGAGTTTTTTCCACACTTATTGCATCCTCAACCCCACTGCCGGCATCAGTTTTACTCCCCGAGGTTGGTCGAGATGGTAGTCCAACCACTGCAGCCCGTTCAGCCCTCGCCTGCTCGAGTTCCCGCCGTCCGCTGTGCGCAATCTCGCGCGTCTCTGCCCGCCGAAGCCAACCGACTGTGACATCCCAGATAAACATAACTACGGCTGCTGGAAGAGTGACCCAGAAAACTGGAAGTTCTCCATCCGTCGGCTTCACGGCATTGAGAACAAGGACGATGATGAGCGTCGCTGCGATGACAGCACTCCCAAAGATGGCACTCTTCTTATCCAAATAAGGGTGCATAATCTCCGCCAGTTCGATAAGTTTGCCCTTTTCGTCATCGGCATGCAGGTTCTCTTCCTCTTCCGCCGCCCCCCTGGCATATGGGATGCATGGATTCTTTGGTTGTTCGGCCCTGATCTCTTCGGGTAGCTCATGTAGCGTAATTGTCCTAGGAATCAACTTCTCCTGCCTAAAGATGACGTACAGCAGACATGGAAATAAGACAATCACCGTAATCACTACGGGGACAATCATGTTGACTGTATAATCGATGAACCGAACCTGGAAAGCACCCGCAAGCACGAGGTTTGTTGGGTTCGAGGACACCAGGATGGCGGAAACGATGTTGGCCACGGCAAACTGGGTGAAAACCCAAGCTCGAGGGTGGTGGATATTGCTCGATACACGCGTCATGTAGGCAAGAAACGGCGTGCCCGAAAGGATAATCGGGTCATTTCCGATAAAGCTCCCAAGGAAGGCAAAAAAGACGTAGAGGTAGAAAAACAGCTTGTGGCCGCTGTTACCGCCCCAGAGCAGAACCTTGTAAGCAAGCCAACGGATGAGCCCGGATGCATCGATCGAGATGGCGATGTAGGCCAAGGTGATGAAAAACAGCATGATGTCGATGGGGGAGATGTGGTCTGCTCCAATGGTGCCGCCGCGCACCTCGGCCCTCCCAATGGCCGAGATGGCAAGGAGGAAAAGATCCGCAATGAGGGGAGCTGTGACGAAGTTCATGGGGAAGTTGAACCTGACAAAGCGTTTTCGTCCATCGTCGAGTCGCTCTTGCCGCGGCGGTAGTATCCTTGCGGCGCTCAAGGTGTCATGGATGCCATGTGCGAGTTGGCGTGGAACAGAAATAGGGACGTGAAAGGGGAAGAGAACATTGATGTCTGTGAACTGTTAGCTGCAGTGAAGTTTCGCAGAGTTGAATCCCGCGTACTCGTCAAGACAAAAACCACCAATGTTACAATTGACCTCCACTGGGTGATCCCGCTGGTGTCGGTCTTGGAGGCGTCGACAGCCATTTTGGGGGCGTTGACGAGGCGTAGCGGGGCCGCGTGGATGGTGTGCTGAAAATGCGGAAGGCGGAACCACGGCTGATGTAGTTTTTCACAATCTGGTCAGCGTCGGCCACGTGCTCCGGTCCCGAACGCAGAATTGATGGGCGACTGGTCTTGGCGAGCAGTGGCGGAGCGACAAACCTGGTGCCCAGAGTGCCTCGCATTTCCCCTCGCCATCGAAACGGGGACTTGGTGGCGGGCGTTTCTGCAGGCGCGTTGCCGCAACGAAAATCGGTGCGGGCACTGTGGGGCGCCCAGACCACCAAACGACGTCAGCAGCCCACGCTAACAATTCTTGTACAGCACATTCAAGTAGGAACGAAGGCGTGTAAAATCTCATCACCATCGAAGCTGAATCCCAACAAACCATTGTTCTGCACTGTGGTATCTAAAAACGCCAATCCCCAAACCAAACCGCATATGCTAGTGGCGCCATCCCATCATCTATCGCACAGGAAACACACGCCGCGTTTGGTCAGCTCCTCCGACGCGACGATGTCCTCTTCTCAAGAGGACCAATCACGGTCCGTAAAATCTCGGCTTGCAGTCGCTCGTCGCCAAGATCCGTTGTATCTACGCCAAAATTCCCCCATATCAACCTCTTGACAACTCCTTGATACTTATCCCCCAGCGAATCGAGAGCGGCTGCCTTTCTCCGTACTGCCGCAATGTCCTTCCAGTCAATCACCGTCCACAGCCCGATCGAGAGCAGTGCTACTCCCAGGCGGTACAGGATTTGGTTCTGTATGCCATATGTGAACTGCAGTTCCTCCTCAGACACAACAGACCCTTCCTCCATGTCCATGTCGACAGTGTCATTCTTGCCAACCTGAACTTGGATGTTCAGGGTGCTCAGTGCAGCAGACACATCCACGGCAGCGTGCGGATCCTGAAGAAAACTCAGACCTTCCAGAACACAACCTTGCGGCCATGCCGAACTCGAGTGGTTGACCATCGTCCCTCTCACCAAGGCCAGAGCGAGTTGGATGCGTTCCCGGTTCAAGACCATGTCCACCGGTTGGCGGAGTAGCTCGGCCGCGCAAAGCATCCGATGTGTCTCCCAGTCGCCGATTTCCTTGGCTTCGAACTGGAACCGCTCTCGTCCTTGATGGTCGATATGGCTAAAGTAGCGAACCTGCGGCGATAGCACACAGTCTTCCAACTGCTGACAAAGCGATTGGACATCATCGACTGGCGCTGCTACGAATTTGGGTTGCTCGTTGACAAGGAGGAGACTCTCAAAGGTGACTCTTGGCCGCTTCGGGTTGGGCAGGTCCTGCTCGTCGAACGATCTCCGCCCCATACTTTCTGGGGTAAGTAAACCCAATTGTTGGCTGGTGACGCTGAATAGTAGTCGATTACTAACAACCTGTTAGTGACTCATTCACTTGTCTACCCAAGTCTCACCCACCTTAGAGATGTGCTGCCTTGTCGCCCGCCGGTCTCAAACAGCCACAAAACACTGTTGGGCTGCCATATAGAGCCAATGAGCAACCTACTGATGTGGCTTGAATGGAACGCGTTCGAGCAACTCCATCGTCGCTGCAGCAGGGATTGGAGCCCCAGAGACAAGTGGCGAATGGCCCGGAAATATTTCACCCCTCTGATGTCTGGTTGTTCTGAAGTCTCGCCCTCTGAGATTTCCCTTTCTTTTCTTTTCTCTTTCGAGCTTGATAATGACGACTTCTGGATTTTGTAGGCCAATTTTCGGATCCTCTTCAGCTCGGTGATCCATTCCTTCAGCAACTTGATATCCTCTTTGTATTCCTCTTTCTTGAACATGAGTCGAAACCGATCCTTCGTCGCTTGGAAGAGTGGAGACTGCGAATGGTCAGCACTAGGCCAGAACTTACTCGGGGCGACTCACGGCCATGTCTGGCTCTGCAAAAACGGAAAGCCGAGTCTCGATGCTTGTCAAGGCCAACTTGACCTCATCGATGGCCTTCCAGCATTCGGGACGAAGCTCGCCGAGATGTTGCCCCAGGGGGCCCTCGAGGTCTTTACTCTTCCAGTACGCATGTTCGTCGTCCCGTATCAACAGCTGGGCGGTGTGATCGTCAAAGGCATCGATAATGAGATGGTAAATCTCGCCTCTGAAGCAGCGCGACTGGACGTCAACTTTATCACGCAGTCGTCGTATCTCCTTGTGGTAGTGACGAAGCATGTGCGTCTTCTCTCGAATGACAGAAAATCCCTTAATCGCGCCGAAAAAAATCGGCACGATGGCCAGGGCAAGCTCGGCCATTCCGTGTTACGCGATGCAAGGTCGTGTTTTGGGCTAGCTATAGCCCGCAAAGCAGGCTCATGGAAAATGGACCAAAGGAGAGGTCAGAGAAGGTTTCAAGAAACGCCGAGAGGCCACAGGCTGGGCAAGGTGAAGAGGCAGTTTTTGAAGTAGGATGCGGGAAAGAGGCGAGCAAATGCGCTTCCACTTACCCCCGCACTGCATGGAGCCAACGCCTTTTTCAGCACGCTTGCTTTGCCCAGCGATCGCCATTGGGCTTCCCGGTGT
>Ga0247760_1002405_pt1 | contig 14291 bp, 14 predicted proteins | sample UWRJL171409R4_FD_179936 | JGI IMG/M metagenome (GOLD analysis project Ga0247760, IMG submission 179936) | Plant litter microbial communities from Arlington Agricultural Research Station in Wisconsin, United States - UWRJ-L171-409R-4 | ecosystem: Environmental > Terrestrial > Plant litter >...
TGCCAGCTTTGAGCACAAGCGCCTCGAGACGCCCGGTCTCGGCCTTCAAAATGCGTCCTTTGGATATCTGGTACTTGCATGCATCGTGTTCTGTTGTTTTGGCCTTGAGTTCGCACACTTGGTGCTTGAGCGTTTCTTCCAGGCGGGCCTTTTGTCGCTCGAGGTCCCTAATCGCGTCAAGCGCGTCGGCAATCTCAGCTTCGAGTTGGTTCACTTCCATCTGCAGTTGCTCGGCTTCGTTGCTCAGTCTCTGGTATTGTATCAGTTTTGACCTGCATGTGTATATTAGTTACACAGCTCGCCGCGGCCCTGTAGTAAGTGCGTTCACCTACACGCCTGAGCTGGCAGACACGACAGAGACCACCAAAGACAAGCCAAGAGTGGGAGGTGCCCACAACAGGCCCTTGAGTCCTGTTTTCTGATGGATTCGATGTTAGCGAATGGGTAGGTTCAGTGATTTTCTGGTTTTCAGTCGAAGAGCACTTACAAACCTTTGAAATGCTTTGAACTTTTTGGCCTCAGCCTTGTTTCTCGCGCCACTCGCCTGGACTTTCGTGGCCGCCTGTCTGATTAGCGGAGAGAACATCTTGAACCTCTTTACTACGACTCTACGGTTCCTTTCAGTGATTTTGCCCTGTGTTGCTTTGACCTTGACTTCAGTATCGGCCATGTCCTTCTTTACCGAGCAGAGATGAGAATGCGCCTTGGAAGCGAGCTCTTGTAGACCAGACTGCGTTGTTTCAAGGTCAACCTGGATATGCCTAATTTTCTCGCCAACATCAGTCACCCTGGTGACATAGTCGACGGTATCATTCCGAGCTTCGGTAGCGGCATTGTTGGCGATTTTTAGCTTCTCCGAGATGGCGTCAAGGTGAGAGCTCAGCCATTGTATTTGGGGACGCAGGTAGAGATCATGGTGTTTCTGCTTGGAGGATGCCTCAACCGAACGGGAAAGATCGAAGTGTTGAAGTTGTGTCAGGACATATTGAACTCGGTGATAGCTGTGGCACATCGCAGCTTGCATTTCTCCCATCTTGGGATGGATCGACTCTCGGAACTCGGCTTCAAGCGCCTTCAGCTTCGCCCGAGATCCGTACAGGTCCATGCGGAGGGTGTCCACGTTTCCCGAAAGGATTTCCATCTCGCGCGGGCAGTTGAGGGGTTGCGGCGCCGCTGGTTGAGTGCGGTTGGTTGGCTGGGTTTGGTTGGGTTGGGCTGGGTTGGTTGGGTTGGGTTGGGTCAGCAAAATCGCATGTGGTTTTCAGCCAAAGCAGGTTTCGAGAAGATCGTTCGTGCTAGTGAAAGAGTAATTAGCCGCCTAATAGCCGCGGGGTTTTGCGGTCGCGGGGGGCTCAGGTTTCCCTCGCTGTTTATGAGTCTGGCCAAGATCTAACAGGGAAACCGTACCGACCAAGTTCGGTCAGACAGGTCATGCATGCGAGCCCAACGTTCTTTCCGGCAAGCACAGCGTCAGGAGGTTGCTCACCCAAACCACATCTCCATTCGCTTTGTGGGGAGCCAAGTTTTGAGACAAAGGCATCGATGGGTGGTGCCACGACGTCGATGTTGCTCCGGCCTTACTTTTGTCCCGACCACTATCAGAGCGAACAGCAGATCCGTTGGCTACCAAAGCATTCACGTCAGACTTGACTCTTGTGTGTCCTCATCCCCGCCAAGCACTCACTCAAAGCCATCAACTTACCGACGCGTGCGCGAAGAAGCCTCGTGGCACATAATAACGACCGCCTTCAGTGGCAAAAACCCAAGGCACAGTCCATGTGAGTCACAACAGATCGGCACCCAACTCACATTGTCACAGCGATGGTCGTTGAGGTGTCCTGAGTCGGCGTAAGCTGCGGTAGTTGCGCGATACAGCATTTCCATGGTTCCCTGGCTCATGCTGAAAGATATAAGGTGGTTGGCAACACACAGTGCATGACCTCTATTTCGCAATCTTCACCCGAAAATAACAGTCAACCTCATAGGCACAACTTTTCTCAGGTCTCAAAAGTGACGCCTGCCTCATACCTAACCTGATCATGGCCCCTCACTCGCAGTCGCGTGTCAACATCCCCTGTCTTAACGAGGGGGAATCCAGCGAGCGTGATGAGCGGTATCAGAACACGATCCCGGGGACTCCAACACCGCTGTATGTTCCGCAGCCACAGAGTCCATTGCGGTCTACCCTGCTCCGATCGCCCCCTCCACACTCCCAACGGTCATTCACACCCACCTCAGCAGTAGGACCGCAGATGGCTCTAGATGAGGGGTTGTCGTCACCCTTAACGCACATGTCACGGTCGCCCTTCTCCAGGCCAGGCACGACAACTTCATGGGAATCCGCATGTCAGTCGCCAGTTCAAGCCCGTGATGTCCAATCCCCGACGCAGAAACTCGACCAACCTTTCTATGGTCCAGGACCACAATCGTCGCCACAAGTAAAATATTCCCAGCCATCACATGCGGTACCCTATGGACACGTTCAATTGGAGCTAGATGCACGCCTCCGGTACCGTTATCCGCCCTCACCTCAGTCGCCTTCTAGGCAGTCACATCGCTCAGAGCCCGCTCATCGGGGGACAACTCAGCCCCAATCCCCACCTCAATCTCCGCTTCAGTCTAGCGGTACGCCGCAGACTTTGCCCATGCGCGATCGAGCGACGCCTCTTCCCCCGGATAGCCAGTCACCCCGGTCTCCGCCTCAGTCGCCAACCGAAGGCCAGCCGCCGCCGCGGCCGGAATCCAGCGCGCCGCTCCATCAATACACCTGGGCCTCTGCCAGGCAAAGGACATCGTATACGCAGCGTTCAGAGTCAAGGCAGTCCCAGCCCCAGTCCCAGCCCCAGTCCCAGCCCTTCCCACGGCAACAGCCGACACCATGCCCAACGTCCTATGCGGGTACACCGATGCCTAAGGGACAACCGTCGTACCAGCACACTTTTCCGTCGGCGTTCCACCAAACAGGATCCCAGACTGAGTACGCGCCTTCTCAGGAACAGCCATCCTTCCCAAGAGAATCCATGGCCGAGGTACAGTCGCTCCATGAAGGCACTCCTTATCACCCGTTTGCTCAAGGACAGCCGGGCTCGCCTCAATTCTCGGCATTAAGACAATCGCAGCATCAACGGCCAGTTTCGCAAAACCCAGACTTGCACCCACCGCCCAACATGAACCCAGGGGCACCCGCACCCCAAGCGCAACCGCCCTACCCTCAGGCCTCCTTGTTCTGTCAGCCGAATGTACATGCCCACTGCTCGTCTCCAGACGACCAGACATATCCGGATAGGCCGCCACCGTATACCACGAACAGTAGGTTTCCTTTTCCCGAAGGTTACAGCCCGCAACATCATGGGCCCCAGCATAGACAGCAACAGCGACAGCCACAGCATCGACATCAGCAGCACCAGCCGTCTTCCCCATTTTCGTCTAGCCCGCTGCACAGTTACTCAGCGGCAACTCCTGTGCCCTCACAGCCCTATTCTTCCCAGCCAACCCAAACCGGGCCTCTAATCGAACGGGCAGAGAACTGCAACAATGATGGCATGGGGGTTGATCAACGGAAATCCCAGTTTGCTATCCAGATCCAACGGGCATCCGATGCGGTCCTTGGGGACTTGAAGCGCAATTCTGCCTTCAAAGATGAGCACTGGGGCGACGTTCTGGCCGTTGCACCGCAATCCATATCGATCATGTCCATCTTGTTCAAAACATCAGCCTCCAAGGCCGCTGCGGGTATGAGAGTGAGTAAGGAGCAAAGGAAGATCAAGAACACTGCCGACTACCTGCCGTGAGTATCTAATGAACGCTTCATCCTTTCTCGGGCTGACGACTGGAGGGGCGCACAGATCAGAATATTTCCATACGAACTTGGTGGTATGCGGTAACCTTGGTCGTCTCGCCTTTCTTGACGCAGAAAAAGAGATGGGTACTATCAACTCAATAGCTGCGGACAAAATCTGCGAGTACGGCAGTATCCATTACATCCTCAGTCTTCTCCGAGACCCTGAAGAAGACACGGAAAATCTCCGCAGGGAGCTCGACGTCGTCAAAGAAGACGCCCAAAAGAGTCTCGAGGCTGCCGAGAAAATCAACAAGAGGTTTTCGGATTGGTACCTATTCATCCAGACCTTGGAGGAAGTGTGCTCCCACATACAAAGTACGTTGAATACCCGTGGATGATGTCCATGGGCCATCCAGTCCCATCTCCCAGTGCGAGGATTGTGTCGGCACTGACCATTGAGTTACTAGATGAAACCAATGCTGCAGAACAACAGATCAAGCATGGAAAATTCGAGAAGGAAGAACAGAAAAAGGCAACGCAGTCCGAGAAGGAGCGGCTCAATGAGAAGATCAAGGGGCTGGAGTTGAATTTGAATGATGCGGAAATGAACGCGCAGGAGGCACGGGAGAGACTCAAGAATCTAATACACTTGGCAACTTCAGCAAATGTGCAAACCCACGACGACGCGGTGGAGGCCATGGGACTTTTCAAGGGTGGGTCAACCCGTTTCACTTGCATCATTGGGCGCACGCATGCTGACACTAAGAAAAGTGAACGAGCACTTTGGAGGGTTTTTGTTAAAGCCCATCACCGGAATTACACGCACGACTGCTGATCGCCAGCGGAACGAGCACATCCGGCGAAAAGTAGAGCAACGAGAGCGCGAACGTGCGGTTGCCAAGGAGGACTTGGAGCGCTGTGAGCATAGAGTGCAAGCAATCAAGAACGAGATCAGCGAAACTCTCAAGGGGCTTGGGAAGAAGGAGAAGAGCCTAGAAGACACCCAGAAGGAATTGGTTGCGTTGGTCTGTACGCTAGGTCGTCTAGAGTCCAAGGTCGACGAGCTTGTATGTTGTTCCCGCCATCCCCTAGCTTGACGACCGTACTGACGACTGTTCAATAGAATGCGATTCAGGAAATCCTAGGCAAGTCCGCAAGGAACTTGATGGGCCTGAAATGCAATGTGGAGAATCTCGTGAGCTTTTTCAGAAACATATTGACTCATATCGAACAGACGCTCTTGACTCTTAGAAATTTTGTCTCTCCAATCAAGACTGCCATCGACAAAGCGGATAAAAATGGGGCTGAGATGAAACTGACCCAAACAAATGAATGGGTACGTGGGCTACTGCATTTGCCACTCTTCCGACCCGACATTATCGCTAACGATTTGTCTCTTGACCCCAGCGTGTGCTTCACTCTGCGTTTGCACTGCAGACCAGGTTCGCTGCCATAGAGACTGTGTCTCAGATGTACATCGATATCTCCTCTCAACAAATTCGACCGACGCTGAACAGGATGGAAGCCTTGGACAAAATCAAAGCAGACGCGGAGTGGGAGAGGGAAAGTGAAGCATTCAGGGTGTACTGCAAGGGGAGGTCGCATGAAATCAAGGCCATGATCACGAGCTTGAATGAAGTGAGACTGGAGAAGGAGATGCGGGAATCGGCTGGGGCCCTGAGGCGGTCTGCAACTGATGGTTGATGCATGTACGGATAGTGTGAGGACCTGTGTGGTCTTGACCTTGGTAGCGTCGTTGCAGAGGAATTTACTGAGAAATATAGATAGAGTTAACACGTAGCTGACGACGCAACGTTGAGAAGGCTCATCGTGGGTTTCTATTCCGGCTCAAGGAGCAGGCCTCAGGAGGAAATCCGCATCAGGGCTGTCCGGGATGGTATCAGACCGACCACTGGGACTTGATTTGGCAGCGACCTCAAGGCCGCTGTTTGAGATGCCTCTGAGTGTTTCGGCAGTACTAGAGCTGGAGGGCAGTTTATTTAGAAGGAATCCCGCGTAAATTCTTGAAGGATATAGGGCCCTAATCATAATTGACAAATTGCCTGCCTTGCTTCAAGTTCCGACGTCGACGGCACGGATGCCTCGGACACCAACCATTCTCCTAAGCCGAACTAGGCAAGCCCTTCAATATGCGTGAAGGACCAGCAATTCTGAGTGACAGAGTTCCTCCACGTTAGGCGAAGCCGGACCAAGGTGTCAGGCAGCTCCGCTGATCCCATTATTTTCAGAAAACATGCCAGAGGCATCATAGTAGGATTGAAAGCACTAATTAGTAGAAGGGGGGCGCCCTGGTCCCGGTTTGAACGCCCTTGTCAGATAGCACTGCATTCCTGGGTTTGGATTATATCTGTGGATGGTGGCAATGTTGGTGGCAATGGTGGCCCACACCAGCTGAACTGACTACGGCTACTCAGCTCCGCTAAGCTCCATTCAGCTCGGGTGGTCACACCTTTTCTATCTGACAGAAACCTAGGAATGGAGACCTAATGGGGGACATAAATTGTGTCTTATGTACCTTTGGGTAGATGGAAAGAGGAGCAAAAAGGAGTTGGGTTGGGGTGGGGTTCCCTATTCTTTTTGGGGCCACCTGTGTCCCAAAAACTGGGACATCGCGAAGAGTTGCCATTCGAACCGCGGAGTACTGCCTACTCGTCTAAACCATGTTTGGCGATTTCTATGATCATTTCCTGAGCAGCGCCTGGGCAACGCCTGAGTAGCGCCTGAGCAACGCCTGAGCAAGGTGGCCAGGGGTGGTGCGAATAACTGGGGTTAGTGAGGGCAACTTTAGCGTAAAACAACACTTTAACTCTGCTGACCACAAACCAGACGGATCCTTCACCAAGGCCAACCTGTCATTCTTTTGTCAACTTGGCGTTTGGAACTTATATCAACCGCATGTACCGCCGCACCGCCAGAGAGACAGCAGCGGGTGAGGGTGCCATCCAGTAGCATTTATGTTCGGGGCTACCTTGGCTCACCTGGACCTACCAACCAGGGTGACCCGGGGGTGAGCCAGGTGTGAGCTGGGGTGAGCTAAGGGCGCTGGTAACTACAGGACGGCCAGGTCATTGCTTCTATTCCATTCCTTGCCCAATCTGAGTGCCTAGCCACTACATCAGAGGCATGATCCCGCACAAACGGGGCCCTATCTTGGGGACGAAGAGGATGGTACCAGATGACTGCCTGGGCGAGCATTATGCACCCATTCCCATTCCTCAAGAGGTCATCGGAATCCGGCGTTAGAGTTCGAAGCGCGGCAAGAGAATTGCTCGCACGTTTACTCACGCCGGGGATGGTTAAGTGGTCGTACATGACCTGCCGGATGGTAAAGCACAGTGTATTCCACCGCCTCTCGACTTCCGTGTCGGGGATCAAACTGGCACCAGGATGACCTGTTGGCACTACCTTGGAAGCAAGCATGTCCCGAAGGTCCTCAACCCTGGCAGCCAGACTATCTCTCTCCTGTTGTTGCATGCTCAAGTTGTTCTGGAGGTTGCTACTTTGCGTCTGGAGGTCATTGTTTTCCTTCTGCAGCCGTTCTGTTTTTGTCTTCCAGTGTAGCGGTCTTCCGATCTTGGGTGTCTATAATTCCCTGCAGCTCTTGGCAGACACTATCAAACTCTTTGGTCATTTTGAGCTTTTCAAAAACCGCATGGGCAAGCTGAGAGGGGCGCGTTGCTTGCTGAGGAAGCACCAGAGAGCCCAGCAGAGTGAAGTTCTCTTTGCGAGCTCGCAGCAATAACGGGCAGCGGGGCGGAATGTTGCATCCCGGGGGCTGCCAGTGCGATGTTCGTGTTTCTGATTTGGGCTGGCGCCGAAGATGTCATCGAGTGAGGTACCAGCATCGCTTGTTGCACTTCGTCACCCAGGTTGGATTTAGGGCCTTTCGGAGGCGCCTGAGCCCTGGAAGCGGGATTGCTCCCCTGATCGGGGTTGCGTGCAGGTGGTTCGTCCTACAGATCGGAGGTGGATATTGCTGGTCTCTGCTGGTGTGCGGTGCTGCATGATGGCGGAGCCGAACTGTCGCGATGACCGGACCTGTTCTCGGCTACTCACGCAAGCAATAAAATGTTCACTGTCTGCAATCTTCTACAAAGCTCTTTACAGAGCACCCCTTTATAAGAGTAACCTGTCTCTGTCCGGCACTTGCATGCATCCTTTGCTCCTCACTGTCGATACACTAGGCCTCTGGCTTCGCAGTTCAGACCCTACTTAGGTACGGGTTGTAACATGCCTGCCTTTATGCCCAAAATAAAAATTCACGCGATCGCCAAACACACTCAACGCCAAGAGCGCAAGCGCCTCACGTGACTGACCACTCTTCTACTTCCGCCACTGCCCCCAGCGTTAATACTATTAATTCTGGTGCCCCTACTAGGTCTATCGAATAGTGCCTGTATAGGGATGTTACAATTGATATGTACTATAACGTACACGGCGGAAGCCAGCAGCCATGGTGTCCCCACTTCTACAGCGTGGTCAAGGCCTTAACGAGGCGAAGCAAGCGCCCTCCCTCAATGCAGTCGAGAAGATGGAGGCAGAAATCACGTGAGCAGAACACTGCTGCCTAAACGCATCATACAGTCGCGTGCATTCCAGCTCTCTGCAACCACCATCTCAACGCCTTATCCAACCCAACCGCCAATTGAGTCATAGGATGAAGCCATGTCGGTACATCTGAGGCGCAAGGTGTACTGGGTTCGGAACCTCCCAGACCATACAGATCGGCACGTGACCGCGCAGCTCCTTGCCCAGTCAATTGCCACTGGTAATGATGGGCATTTACCCCTCCTTGACACTCAGGTCCACGTCCATTCACTTGCTAGAGCCGTGGATCCTTGGGAGCATGTCGCAACTCGCACCGCAACCGTAACTTTCAATTGTGAACTAGATCTCAGCAGTTACAGTAAGGGATCAAGATCGAATGAATGGAGGATTCCGGTGGCAGGTCTTCGAAAGGAGGCCATTATCTTAGATACCCACTTTGAGGGTTTCACGCCTCTCAATGACCCCGGGCCCATTCCTACCCAACATAGTTATGAGTAGGTGGAGCTATTTAGTATACCAGTGGTTACAATTAGGATCTAACAAAGCTAGTTGCATAGCCATCTCTGGATTAGCAAGCCATCCCTTTGGCTCCTGGCAACCCCGTGGCGACAAGTCTTTCATGTGGATTCGGGACGCGCTGCCTTCCTGCTTCTCGTCATTCCGCTTCCTGACGTACGGTTACGATACAACCCTTGTCAATAGCACGTCGTTTCAGTCTATCTCGGACTTGGCAGGTAGATTTATCCTCGACATGAGATCGAACGGATGGGCTTCTCCGACGTCGAACCGAGTCCTCTTTCTAGCGCATAGCCTAGGGGGAGTTCTCCTCAAGCAGGTCATGGTCATGCTTGCCAACAGTGGGGCGGTCGAGACTTTCATGCTAGGTAATATCATGGGCGCTGTATTCTTCGGCACCCCGAGTAAAGGAATGGAGGTCTCCCAACTGCTCGCCATGACAAAGGATCAGCCTAACCAGGGCCTTGTCAACGATCTATCCCTTGACTCCCCCTATCTACTGAACCTTGGTTTGCAGTTTGACGGCATATCTGAGTTGCAGAGAATGAAATTCTTTTGGGCTTACGAGACGAGACAATCCCCGACTGTTGTGGCAAGTCAACTTCCTCTCCTTAACGTGTACTCCTGTTCCCAGAGGCATATTTCTAACGACATGCAGAAGAGCTCAATCGACGGGTCATTTTCCCGATCTGGGCCACTCATCATCTTAGTTTCCAAGGACTCGGCTACGAATGGTCTCTACTCATCACAACCACTGTCGACGTTCCAAATCGATGACGACCATTCTGGGATGGTTAAATTTTCTCAGGGCGATAACCGTACCAGCGTCGTAGCCCAAAGTTTACGAGATATCGTTGATTTTCGGCAAAGCCCCTTACTGCCGACAGTTAGCGGCAGTAGCAGCATTAGCAACGCCGCAATTTCTAAACCAATAGCATTGCCTAGTAGTGTGTTCGCGGGCAGTTTTGTGCCTTCGGAGACTCTGTCCCTAGCCCGATCAGTTGCCACCTCTATGTTCAGTCCTGATGGCATGTTATCCTCACACCTACCTAAGGGCTGGAACGGTACGGCTAACCCATCATCTACCCATGTTTCAGCAATACTGCGTTGCCTGCAGGCTCCGGAACGGAATATACGATACGAGCAAATCGATCCTGTCCATTCTCACACCTTTAGCTGGGTGTATGACAAGAAGAGTATCGGGTTCACTGACTGGCTCCGAAAGGGCACAGGCATCTTCTGGATCAGCGGCAAGCCTGGCTCAGGGAAATCCACGTTGATGAAATTGATCCATAGCGACCATCGTACAGCCCAACTGTTGAGACCTTGGGGCTCACAGTGCCGGAAGGTGACCGCAACTTTCTTCTTTCACCACCGAGGGAGTGCCCTTCAAAAGTCGTTCGAGGGACTGTTACGGGGGATAATAAGTCAATTGATCGAGAAAGAGCCAGATTTGGCGATACCCCTACCGATACCCCTACGGAATATGCTCATCAGAGAGTACTCTGATCGCGTCAACCATGAAAAGCTCGGTGACTTAGGATCCGACATTCTCAAGCTGTTCAACCGTTACGGGCTGAAATACGACGAAGACGCCGACAAGGGCATTCACGAGATCTTGAGAAGTCTGGACCCTAGGGCGCAACTCCTAGAGGTCTTCTCTGGGTTATTTGACGTCATAAATGACCGACAATACGAGAATCTAGAAAGAGTTTTACTCTCGGAGCAGCGCCCCCTTCAAAAGTCCGAGGAGGATGGCGAGTTGGATGACATGGTCCAGCATCTCTGTACCACCAAACTCCGACTCAGATACACCAAGACCCTCACAAATCTGGTCAAGGGCTGGCTAGCGAGGGTGAACCGTAGAGCCAAGATTACTTGGCTCCTTCAGCAGAGCGGACTGGTGATCACAGAGGCCATTAAAGAAGACATCAGCAAGTGCCTAGGCAAACAAGAGAGACGAGACGTCATATTCGGAGAGACGCAGCGCAAGTTTTTGACAAGGCAGACGTTAGGAGAAGCTCTCTCCCGACTTATCAGACAGGATAGGTTCCCTCTGGAGCTAACACTCTTCTTGGATGCCTTGGACGAGTACGACGGAAGACCGGAGTTCATAGCCGAGTTCCTGACCGGTATAGTCCAGACAGAGCCTTCCCTCACCCGTGTACGGGTTTGCTTTGCTAGCCGCCCCTGGAGCGTCTTCGTCGAGGAATTTGGCCAGTGCCCTGGGTTCGAGATCCACGAAAATACAGAGGACGACATTCAAGCATATTGCATCGACACCATGTCGGCCTCCACCAAGGACAGCTCGACACTTACCGAGCTGGTTCCTGAGATTGTAAGGAGGGCGCGTGGTGTCTTCCTCTGGGTCAGGCTCGTCGTGCAGGACCTGAATCTGGCGATGAACTCCCTCGGCAGCCAAGCTCTCGGCGGGGCAGCCAGTGTCAGGCATGAGGAGCGCATTGGGGAGCTCCGGATTATCTTAGACTCCCTCCCAGACAAGCTAAGCGACTACTACGCTGTTATTCTTCAGAGAATTCCACCGTCGTCTCGATGGGACACATACGCACTTCTCGAGTGCGTGTCCAGGGCGCAATGGGTGCTGGACCTCAACATGGCCCAAATGGCGCTACAATGCTCGCGCAGTTCCAGCTTTGTGGGGTCGCAGGAACGAGTATTGTCCCGCACCTGGCTTGGCCCTAATGAGTTTCTCGAAAAAGTCCGTACTCTTTCTGGCGGCCTCGTCGAGGCTGTCGGGAAGGCAGAAAACGGAGTCTACCAGACACTACAGCTAATGCACCAGACAGTCAAGGAATTCGTCGAAGACCCGGAGTTCAAGCATAAGATTCTAGGCAACTTGGCTAGCATCATGTTTGAGAACGGGAACTCGTTCCTGTTCAAGGCCTACATCGTAGGATCTTCCACCGGTATGCCTAAGCTCCAAGATGCGGATGCTGCGGGCCATTACGCCACACAGGCAGAAATTACAACCGGCAGGAGCCAGTACACCTTTCTTTCCGATGCAACTCTGACACATTACTGTACTACGGGTATCACTTTTCGTCCTGATCGAGACCTGCGGTGTATAATGTCCCCGCTTAGATTTGCCGCCTACTATGGGCTTCATCTCTTTCTTAAGGACACGAGGATCTCGGACTGTACCAGAAGCCATCCGAGAGACACGGATGCACCTTTTCCTGCTCTGATTGCGGCTCTGAAGGAAAATTATCGACCAGAGGAGCACGTCCTGGAGACAGCAAAGATTCTTCTCGATTGCAACTACTCCCCAACCGAGACTCATATCTTATCCCTATTTGAGTGCCCAGGTATGTTACATGGCTTTTTTTTTTTTTTTTTTTTTTTTCCAATTGGAACAAAAGAACAAAGCTAACAGAATGAGAATTACTAGATTTTTGTTCTCCGACCTTAGAGACCCTGTTGCTCGGCGGTTGCAAGCAGTTGCACGAACCTGCTCGACTGGAAACACTAACTGATTTCTCGATATCATGCTTCATTTACCCTCGTTTGACCAATTACCTACTCGAGAATACACCAACGGGCGCAAACTCTACAGATATGAAAGGAAGAACTCCGCTGGACTCGCTGGTGCATTATATAGTGCATGCTCAACCTAGTGCTCGTAAAATAGGGGACGTCCATTGCTCAGTCCGGCTGCTAGCCCGGCATGGAGCAAGTCTGCGTACTATTTCGCTAAAAGAATGGAAAGTTTTCTCAAGGACCTGCGGTGATGAGGAAGATATGAAGGAGCTTGGCTTGCCACGATGGTTGCCGGGATTTTCCCCCAACCTGTTGGCCAAGGTGCGGGTGAGGGGTTGGAGGGGGCCCGTCCAAATCCATCAATAAATACTCAGGCATCATCAACAAGCTAGCCACGTGATGAAGCGGCTGGAGCAGTAATTCTAAGTTGATATATATATATATATATATTTAAAACTCCCGATCACTCTCATTCTGGAAACTGTAGGTTCCAAGTGATTGATTGAATTGCTTCTCCTTACTCTCTGGCAAAAGCCAGAGAAGTTTATTCTTATGCTATGAATGGTAGCAATGTTGGTGGCAAAAGGTGGCTCTGCCTAGCTGAGCTGACTACGTCAGCTCAGCTGGTATTGCCACACTTCCATGGTGTTCTGGCCGGAGGCCGGAACCCCTCCCCCACTTTCTTTCTGGCAGTCACAAAGGCTGTGAGGAACGGACCGAGGGTTTGCTTCCCGGTCGTGGGGTGACAGGCCCTTACCAGTTGTGCATGCACTTGTCACCGTCCTAGACGGGGTTTACCGTTGGGCCGCTGGTCTGATCCTTCCCCCCACCCTCCGGCCTGGTGGTGCTCATAGCAGGTGCTATCCCACGGACTGCCCGTGTGCTTGAGTGCTCGGGTGGAAGGGGAGACCCAGAGATCCCTACCGCTCTTCAAACGAAGAAGGTACGCTCTCAGACTCGCGAAAGCAGCGGGAAGCCTGGAGAAGAAGAGAGCAAAGGGTGAAGAACAGCACGACCCAGAGCACCGTCAGTTTACCTTGCACAGCAAGCTTTGTTTTCCTCTGCTCTTCCGCCAGCTACGAGAATTTTTGTGAGCTGTGGTCTGATGGAGGGTATTTGCCCCGTCTTCGGTCGTCCCAGGGTTCTCGAATTCTTTAGGCGGGCTCGAAGGGATGATTCGTGCGGCCCAGATGGGATAGCCTCCCGTCATAGGTGTTGCGCTTGAGCTACAGCTGGCATTCAGGCCTTCGCGGATTATGTCTTGTCCGGGAAAATCCCTTCAAGGGCAGTCGGTGACCATTGGCGTTGAGGAGGGCAGCTGGTGAGACGTGTCGGCTATGACCTTGGCACACTACAGTAAGCTTGGAGTCCGAGAAGGCAGAGGTGCAGTCAGTGCATTCTAACGCCATTGTTGTCACAGCAGGCAGCAAGATCTTAGATAGTGAGCAAACGCTCAGTGATCAAAACTCAATTACCCTCTCCCTCAACTCTCTCTCCATCTCCTCCAAGGCAAAACAGTCATCAAAATGTGTGCAGCAGTGGCATGTTCACCTACATACACTTGCTAATAATACAGGTAGATCCCCATTCTTTCCCTTTCTCTCCCTCTCCGCCCCCACCCTTTTTCCACCCTTGTGTGTTGGAGACATGACACCGCCGGCAGAAAAGGGTCGAGTGACATTTGATCTTGATGCTGATCTGTCTCGTTCTCCAATTCCTGGGGAGATCTGCGGTCAACGAGCCCTGCGGGGCAGCAGCTGCGGGTTCTAGAATGTAACCCTCTATTGGTGGTGGGCTCCGGGTTTCTTAGGGGATTGGCGCGCGTTGCTTGTCCGGGGCGGAGGTGAGGCGATTAGATGAGGAGCACCTCATCTGGGCAACGAGCAGCACATGAGAGTGTGCTTGTTGCAGGTGTCGATATATATTT
>Ga0247760_1002406_pt1 | contig 14281 bp, 13 predicted proteins | sample UWRJL171409R4_FD_179936 | JGI IMG/M metagenome (GOLD analysis project Ga0247760, IMG submission 179936) | Plant litter microbial communities from Arlington Agricultural Research Station in Wisconsin, United States - UWRJ-L171-409R-4 | ecosystem: Environmental > Terrestrial > Plant litter >...
GCGCGTCGCGCTGTCGATCTTGCCGAGCGCTTTGGTCTCGAGGTAGGCCGTGGCAAATTCGGCGCTGGTGATCGCGGGCGGCGCTGCAGGCCTAAATTGCTCGGGCGCGGTCAACGCGAAGGGCTTGACGCTGCGCCACCAAGGTTCGGCGGCGGCGAGCGGGGTCGACAAATCCGCGCGCGGCGTTGGACGCCACTTGCCAGGGTCAGTGCTGCCCGGATAAGTCGCGCTCGCGCTCGCGCCATCCCCGATGCGCAACGTGAAGATGTCGACGGCTGCGGCCTTGCCGAGCTCGACGCCGTGCTGCTTGGCCGGGCCGTCTGCGATGTCCGTCAGGCTTTGCGCGAAGAGCGTGTCGAGCGCGGGCTTGTCGTTCGGGAACTGAAGCACGAGCGCCCAGTACACCGCGCTTGCCACCGCCGCCGGTTGGGACACGGGCAAGGTGGGCGTGAGCGCGGCGTGATACGGCTCGTGCGTCTTGGTGACGGCGTTCACCGCCTCGTAGGCGGCGATGTGAGCGATGGCCAGCGCACGCGTGGCCGGATTTGGGCCTAGCCCGAGCTTCCGGATCTCATCGACTGCGTTCTTGTTCCAGTCCGTAACGACGTCGGCGTTGGCACTGAGCGGCACCGCGCTGAGCACGGCAAAAGCGGAAAGAGCGAATGTTAGGCGCATGAATAGCGCTTCTATTCCGCCCGCCGCCCCGGCGCAAGACATATGTCTTATTAGAAAGACACGAGCGGCATGGCTTTAGCGCACGGAAAGCAAGAAGCTGCGGAACGACTGACCGCCCCGCGCGTCGCGAATCACCGCCCAAACCCGAACATTGCCAGCCACTTCGGGGGCGGTCCAGATGTTCCCCGTCGTGCTCTGCTCGAACTCGGCCTCATCACGCCCGGTCACCGCGTCTTCGAAGCGGCCCGCGGTCGAGAACCAGGACACCCGGATCGATTCGTGGCGTGTCTCGACGCCGCGCGATTCTGGATTGAACCAAGCGTAGTCCTCCGCGCCCGTGCAGCCTTTGGGCGTCGCGCAATCGTCAGCGCAGTTGTTCCTGTCTTCGCCTGCGCCGCACACGCCGTCGCCACACACGGCGGACTCCGGGCAGGCTTGCCACGACGCCTCCAAGTGCAGCACTTGGTTGGCCGCGACCGATAGCGTGTCCGGCTCGTCCGGAATGGGCAAAATTTCGCCGCTGTCGGTGCGCGCCGAGAGCGCATCGATGCGGGGGCTCTGGTTGTTCCGATACTTTGCGTTGAATTCGGCTGCCTGCAGCTGATCCAAGCCCGAAGGTGGGCAAAAGATTCGCACCGCTCCCATGCTGGTGACCGCAGAGTCGAGCAAGGTCACGCTGATTGGTTGGTAATAACCGCCCGTTGGATCGGGATCTACCGGGCGGCCCGCGGGTTCACCGTTCATCGGCTCGGGCAAGCTCGGACCGAACAAGCGACACGCATCCATCGGCAACGTGGCGGTGACCGTGCTGGCCGAGCCGAGATCGATCAGGTCCTTGGACCCGGCGCTCGGCGCTTGAATGCACACTGGGTTGACCGGGCCGAGCTCGGTCAGCGGCTTACGCGCGATGCACAAGCCCCAGCTGAGCTTGGGCGCCGCGCCGTCCAGCTCTGGCGTGCCCACCAGCGCGCTCAACTGCACCTCTTTGCCGGGCGCGACCTCCGCGGGCTCCGCCTGCACGGCGAGCAAGGTGGCCGTGTCGATCAAGGGCAAGTTGTCGTCGAAGGTCGGCACGCAGCCGACCGCGCTCGAAGCCAAGAGCGAGACCCAGAGCGGGGACAGCGCGCGCATGCTCAAAATTCCCATTTGATCCCCAACACCGGCAGGATCGGCAGGCCTTCGATGTAGCGCCGCTGCGTGTAGTCCGCGTTGTACGCGATTTCTTCCGGGTTCTTGCGATTGGTTACGTTTTGCACGTCGAGGTAAATTTCGAGTGAGCTAGCTTGCAACTTGAAGCGCTTGGCGACGCGCACATCGAGCTCCACGAACTCGGGAATTCGGATCGAATTCTTGGCGCCCAAGACCGGTTGATAGGTGGCGCTTCGTGAGTCGAAATACGAGCCCACCACCGGCGTCCGCGGGTAGCCGCTGGCGTAGCGGCCGCGCACGCCAATGTCGAAGCCTTTGCCGAGATCGTACGAGGCCAGCGCCGTGAGCACGTGCGTTTGATCGAAGTCGAACAAGCGATAGGCGTCGCTTCCGGCATCTTTGCGCTCGCTGCGCAAGATGGTGTACGCAACCCAGCCGAAGAAGCCCTTGGCGAGCTCGTGACGGAGTAAGAATTGCACGCCATACGAGCGCCCTTCGCCGCCGTTCACCAGCGCCTGCGCGACCAACGGAGAGCTCGACGGGTTACGCACGGCGAGCCCCTCGGAGGTGCTGCGAAATACCGTGGTTTCGAGGGTGATGTTGCGATTGAGCTCGAACGCGCCGCCGAACAAGAGGTGCGTCGCCCGAGCCGATTGCAAGGTGGGGTTGCCGAACGATGCGGACAGGTCTTGGGGCTGAGCGGCTTGCCGATACTGCCCGAACGCCGCCTTGAACGTGACCCGCGACGACATGGCATAGCGCACCGCCAAGCGCGGCTGCAGCGCCGTGTCCGAAGTGAACACGCCTTGCGGCGCGAACACGCCCTCCGTCGGAACGCGCTTGTCCACGCTCGTGAAATGCGGCTCGAGGCGCAGGCCGGGCACGATGTGCAATTTATCCTCGAGCAGCGAAAAATCGCCCTCGATGTAGGGCGCCGCGCTGCCCTCCGCGGTCTTCCAAGTATCGAGGTTGATCTGATCGGACGGAGGCTGGCCGAACGCGCGCGCGTCGCCTTCACGAGGAGGAGCCGTGACCGAGCCCACGCGCCGCGCCGAGTGCATCGCGGCCTCCAAGTCGAGGCCGACTTCTGCGGTCAAAAACGGCGCGGCGCGACCGCGATAGCTGGCACGAAAGCCATAATCTTGCGTCTTTACTTCGAGGACCGTGGGCGTCCCGCCGAAGCGCCCGGTGAGCGCCGACTGATCCCAGCCGAGCCAGGGCATCACGCTCACCTTGCCGCCGTCAGCGGTTTCCGTTTCGTAGCGCAGGTAGACGCGCTGAAAGTCCAGGGTCTTGTTCTCTTCCTTGCGATAAGCCGGGTCCGCGTTGCTGACGGTACGCGACACCTCGTCGGAAGAGATCATGCCGCCGAGTTCGACGAAGGTACGCTTCTGGGGTTGAAAGCGCACACGCGCTTGCCCATCGTAGTACTTCGGGATCGGGAAAAACGCCGAGGTATCGCGCGAACTGACCTGCTCCAGCACGGTATTCAGGTGGCTCCGCCGGCCGGCGATCGCAGCCGAGAAGTTCTTGGCGAGAGGTCCCGTGGCCGCGGCGGAAGCATCGATCAAATCGACGCCCGCGCTGCCGTGCAGGCGATCGCTGGCCGGATCGCGGGTGTCGACTTTGACCAAGCCGCCGAGGCCTCGACCGTATTGCGCGCCGTAGCCACCGGGGATGAGCTCGACCGAGCGCACGAAATCCGAGTGGATCACCGAACGAAAGCCGCCAAAGTGATACAGCAACGGAACGCGCATGCCGTCCACGTAGACGCGCGTGTCTTCCGGCGCGGCGCCCCAGACCACGACTTGCCCGGAGCCCGCCGTGGCGCGCGCAACGCCCGGCAAATTCTCGACGATCTTCAGCACGTCACCGGAAGTGCCTGCGACGCGGCGCGCCTGATCGGCGTCGACCTTGGTCGACACCACTTGTTTGGTCAGCGTGGGCGCGATGATCACGATTTCGAGATCGTCGCTGTCGGCGTCGGCGTCGGCTTCGGGCGTGTTGAACTCGACCTCGTACGTCGCTTCGACCTTCTTACCGGCCTCGAAGTTTTCTTCGCTCTGCAGCGCCTTCAAGTCACTCCGTGACAGCGTCACGCGATGCTTGCCGGGTTCGACACCATCGATCGCAAATTGGCCCGCGGCGTCAGTGACCACGGTCACGCCGGTGTCGAGCGCGATGCTCACGCCGGCCAGCGCTTCACCCGTTTGGTGATTCTTGACCAGCCCCGCAAACTGCGCAGTCGTGGGCGCTTCTTCCTTGATCACGAAGTCATAGCGATAATTGATGCGGATCGGCGCAGGGCGATTGTTGACCTCTGCCGGTTCGAACAAGAACTGCCGAATCGCAGCCAGCGCCGCTTCATCGAAGGCCGGGCCTGCGGATTCGATCACCTTCACGGCGTCGACCGTGCCGGTCGCCGAGATCGCGATTTGCACGACCACCGATGCCGTGCGGCCCGAGGACTTCTCGGCTTCGGGATAGGGCGCCTCGACGAATTTCGCGAGCTTGGGCGGGCGCGTCAAGCGCGGGCGCGCCACGTCCTCGCCAGTTTGAGGGGCGGTCTGCGCGAAGCTCGACCGAGCAACGCCGAGCGCGGCGAGAGCCAAACAAGAGAGGAGTGCAATGCGTCGCAACGGGATATCCGGAAAGCAAGAGCGAGAAATGACGACTCGAGCGGAGCTCAGGTCGGAAGTTTGAAGCGCATCGAGATCGTGAATGTAGCTTGAGTCGGCTTGCCGCAATGTAAGGCGGGTTCGAACGTGGCGCGTCGCGCCGCCGCCAAGGCGGCTTCGTCGAGGCCATGCCCCAGCCCGGAAATCAATTTCACGTCCACCACCTTGCCCGTCTCGTCGACCGTCAGTTGTACGCGCACTTTGCCTTCGACGGCGGCCGCCTGCGCGTCGTCCGTGTAGCCCGGTTGTGGCACGGAGATCGGCTTGGGCTTCGACGGCGGATCGTCGCAGCCGTCGCTGGGCAGAGCCGCTGCGACGGGCGCGGCCTTGCGCACTACCTTTTCGACGCCGTGTTGTTCGCGAGGCGGACCACCGCCGCCCACGGGCAGAGCGATCCCCGTGCCGTTCACGCCACCCGTGAGGGACACACCGAAGTCAGGCAAGCCGTCGAATGCGGCAGGGGTATCTGCTGATTTCGGCGGCGGCGCTTCGGCCTCCGCTGGTGCCGGCGCTGCTCGACGAGCCAGCGCGCGGGCGGGCGGAGTCTTCTCGGGCGGTGTTGGATCGACCTTGGTCGGCTCTGGCGGCTTCTTCTTTTTCTGGGTTTCGGCGTAAGAAATGGCCGTGGAAGCTCGAGATTTTTTGATCTCGAGGCTAGCCACACCCGCGCCCAACGCGCCGTGCACGACGAGGCTCAGAATGAGGAGTCCAGATCGACGGGCCACGGCTATTTCTTCTCGACGTTGATCGCGAACTTGGTGATGCCTTCGACCTTGGCCAGATCGATCACGCCGACCACTTTGCCGTGGTGCGCGTCTTCGTCCGCGGTGATCACTAGGTTCACGTCCTTGGTGGCGGCCAGCGCAGCTCGGAACTCTTTGGCCAAGCCCTCACGAGCGATGGGTTTGTCGTTGTAGTAGTAGGTGCCCTCTTTGGTGACAGTGACGACGTACGTCTTCGACACCGTATCATCCGACGATGCCGTCTTGGGCAACTCGACCTTGAGGCTCTGCGAAACGATGTAGGTCGCAGAGACCATCATGATGATCAAGAGCACGAGCACCACGTCCACCATCGGCGTGACGTTGATACCGACGATCCCGCCGCGACCGGAACGGCCTCCAGTTACGCCAGCCATCGGCTTATTCCGTCGCCCCAGCGAGCTTCACCGAGCCGGCGCTGCTGCGTTCGTCGTGAGCGTCAGCCAAGTCATCGAACGAGTCGCGCGTGGCGTGAGCTTCGGCCTCGTGCACCGACGCGAGGCCCTGCGCGCGGTCTGCCGTGCGCACATAGGCCGTGAGCAGCTTGGTCAAGGACAAGCTCTGCGACTCGACCTCGCCGATGCGCTTCTGAATTGCGTTGTAGGCGACGACCGCCGGCAGCGCCACGAACAGGCCGACGCCCGTCGCCACCAAGGCTTCGGAGATACCCGCCATCACGCCGCCCATGGCTTGCGTATTCTGACCCGCGTCGCCGAGCGCGTGGAACGAGATGATCACGCCCAGCACCGTGCCGAGCAAGCCCACGAACGGCGCGTTGTTTCCGAGCGTACCGAGCAAATTCATGCCTCGCTCGAGCTCGCCCTTTACCCGTGAGAGCTCTGACTCCACGGCATCCGTAATCGCGCCCGGACCGCCGGCAGCCCAACGTAGCCCTTCGAGCGCGACGCGCGCCTCGATCGCCTTGCTGTTGCTGAGCAGCTTGTCGACGCCTGGCAGGTCGTTGTCCTGCAGCAGTTTGCGCACGTCCTTGCGCAGCGCTTCGAAGTCGAAGCGGTGGCGCTTGAAGAACAGGTAGCGCTCGAGCATCGCGGAGAACGAAACGACGGACAAAAACAGAAGCAGATACAAAACCCAGCTCGAACCGAGCAGGGCGACCTTCATTAAACGTTCGACGATCATGGCTTTGCCTTTGTTGCGTGCACTTTCACTGCACTGTAAATTCAGTAACGAAGAGCCCCAGCTTCGCGCCGGAGTCAGCGTCCACCGCCAGCAGCTCACCCGTTCGCTCGAAAGTGCTGATCAGCGGCTGCGTGCCGCCGTCCAACTCTGGCCCGGGTCGACTGATCGATACCTTGAACCGCACCGCCGATTGGCCACAGGCGTCGTACAGGCTCGCGTACACGAAGTAGGTGCCGAGCAGCGGGGGATCCTGCCAAACCAGGTTTTCGCTCTGATAGCCGTCGCGGATACAGCCGCGGACCGCATCTCGGTCGAAGATCCCCGTGCCCTTCGCGGTCACGTCGACCTGTCCGTTGACCGCGAGCGCCGTGCTCGGATGCTTCGGGTCGACGATTTTTCCCTGCGGAGTGATGACGCGCAGGTCGAGATCGACCGGGGTGTCCCAAGTCATGCTGAGCACGGTCGAAGGTGGAGTCGCTCCAGGTGAACACGCGCTCAAGTTGTCCGGGACCGCGGATGCCACGCACAAACTCGTCTCGACCTGCGTCCCCGCGTGACCAGCGCCATCGATGGCGACGACTCGCAGCGTGTGCCGGCCCGGCTCGATGCCGGCGCCGAAGTCGGCCGTCGCTGACCAGGTGAAGGTCCCGGGCAACGCGGGATCCTGGGAAGTGACCGGCAAGATCCAGTAGCCAGTGCCGAGATCGGCGAAGCGAATGCCGACCGCCACGGCTTCCTTCGACGTGATGCCGGACAGCACGAAACCAGCGTCCGCTTGGACGACCACCCCGCGTGCGGTGGTCAGCGTCGTGGACGGCAGGCTCGGCTTCACCCCCGACAATACCTCTTCGCTGGTCAGCGGCTTCGAACCCGGCAAATCACCGCTGAAGAACTGCGCGTTTCGAGTCCCGCCGTAGCGAACTCGAATTGGTTCGGTAAAACCAGCCGTCAACGACTCGCTCGAGCAGCCGAGCAAAGCGAGCACGAAGAGCACGAGGAGCGCCCTCATAGCTCCACCTGCAAGCGCAAGGTCAGCTGGTTGTTCTTTGCATCCGTGGGCACGCCTTGCCCGTCTTTGGCCAGTGAATCGCTGACGAAGTCGTATTGAAATGACAAGCGAGCGCGGCCCGGGAGCAGCAAGGCGACCATCGGCGAGAGCGTGGTCACGGCGACCGAAGTTGGGATTTGTCGACCGCGGACGTCGCTGAAGAAGTCGCTATTGGGATCGTAGTAGGAAGCGCGAAAGCCGACTTGCCCCCAACGAGTCACGTCCTGAAGCAAGGCGATGTGGCCGCCCGCCTCGCGGATATCGTTGTTGCCTAGGCCCGGATCGGCGATCATGTAGGCGCGATCCAAATTCGACGCCAGGAAACCCTCCGCGAGCAGGCGGGTCGCGCCGAACTTGGTGCGCAAGGTGAACGTGAGATCGAGCCCGTACGCCCAGCGCTTGAAGTTCAGCGACGGCGTCGCGGCCGTACCCGGCAAAGCCTGCAGCTCATTGGGTTGGATCACGCGATCCTCGTTGATATCGAGCCAACCGAACGAAGGCTTCGTGGCGTCGATGCCAGCGTGGAAGCCTTTGCCCTGATAGAACGAGGTGCCGCCCGCGACCGACAACGCCGCCAGTGGTTGGGTTTCGACGCCGACGCGGCCGGAGAAATCCTTGGCAGCGTTCGGATCGCGCGGGTAACGCGTCAGATTGTCGACCGGCTCGCCGTTGGTGACTGCGAATGCGTAACGCAGGAAAGAAACTGCGCCAGACACCTTCAGACCGACGTCCATCTCCGTCGGAAAGAGCGCAGACGAACCGAGCGAGCGCTCCATGAACGGTCGCACTCGGGCTGACTCTTGGAGCTCGAACCCGAACGGGATGTCGGTGACGCCCAGCGTGAGCATGACCAAGGGCGGCAAGTCATTGCCGTTGTTACCGCGATAGAGCAGAGAGGCCTCCGCGCGGCGGATGCCGACGCTCATACCGCGGGTGGTGTTCGCGTCGAGCTCGAGGGTGGCGTTGGCATATTGCCAGCCGCGGTCGAAGCGAAGGCGGCCGCGACGCAGCGTGAAGCGATCGACGTTGAGCGGAGAGCCGCCTGGCGCCAACTGATCTTGCGAAACTTGGTTGGACTCGAATTGGCCCTGGAGAAAGCCACCGATACGGAGCCCCGTGGGGACTGGGCGCGAGGTGGGATTCTGCTCCAAGTCGGCCGGCCCCTCCGGCTCGCCATTCGGAGTGCTGGCGGCGGGCGCTGGCGTGACGCGAGGCTTTTCCACCGCATCGAGCCGCAGCCGTAACTCCGCAAGTTCGCGCCGCAACTCACTGTCGTCAGCGCCGCTAGCGGGTTGCGCTGGCGCGGCGGGAGGCGCGGGCTTCGGTGTCTCGGGGCTGCTTTCGGGGCGCGGCTTGGAAGCCGCTGCCCCCGGTACAGTGACAGGGTTCGCTGGCACTTCGAGGTCGTCGCTGTCGGAAGCGGCGGGGGGTGGCGCGCTTTGCGCGAGGACCGGTAGCGACCACGTGACCGTGGCTGCGACCGCGAGCGGTAGGAAGCGAATGGACTTGAGCACGATCGAATTCCAAGGCGAAAAAAGCCGACGCACGTAGCCGGAGCGGCGTTCGTGAACAGTGGGGCTTTTTGGAAGACATGTCAGGGTTCAACAATTGAAACGGCAGCGTCGGGACAGGGCGAGTGCGAAGACGTGGGGGCAACCGAATAACGATTGCCCCCACACGAACAGTGCTCAGGGCAAAGGCGGAAGAGTCGCGTGAGCGCCGAGGCGCTTGGTGTTGTCGAACACCGACTTCTGTGAGGTGGACTCCTGATTCAAGAAGCCGAGGTCGGTCGTCGGGCAACTCGGGTCGACCGGCGGAGCACCGCCTTCACCACCTTCACCCGCGCCACCACCTTCACCGGCGTCGCCGCTGTTCGAGTTGCCGCCTTGTGAGCCGCCACCCTGCGCGCGGCCACCTTGTGCGGAGCCGCCCGAGTCTTCGCCAGCGTCACTTTGGCCACCGCCGGCCTTGCCGCTGCTGCCGCCGCCACCGGTGTTGATGATGGGATTGCTGGGCGTCGGATTGCCGCCGTCGGACGAGCACGCCGCTAGCAAGCCGAGCACGCCGCCGGTAACGAGCACCAGCGCGGTCAAGCGGGTGCGATTCAGGAATCGATCAGTAGAAGAGTTCATCAGTAAGCCTCGCAAAATCCGAAATGGCACTTGGGGGTGTCACCGCCGCACTGGGCGTCCGTCGTGCAAGCGTCACAAGACGTGGTGCCGGTGGCGATTGACTCGAAGTAGCAATCGCAGGGTTCCGGCGGCGCGTAGCAGCTCAAGCCTTCGAAGTCGCTGGCTCGCTGCGCATGCATTGCGCAAAGTGGAATGCTGCCGGTTTCCGAGATGGCGCGGTTCACGTCCGCGTCGGCGGGCGGCGTCAGCTGTCCGCTGAAGTAACCGATGAACTTCCGGAGATCGGGGTTGGTGATCTTGTCGAGGGTCGGGTTGGCGTTCGAGCCAGTCGTCTTGACGAAGAACTGATTCACATCCCACAGGTAGTACTGGCCACTACGGATGTTGCGCTTGTCGAAGGAGTCCGGCGTCGAATCCGGCCAGTAGCCGGCGGTCTGCCCAACGTGCTGATAAGCCAACGTGTGTACCCGGGCGCGGGCCCCGTCGGCGGTCGGACCGGAAGTAAAACCGATGCCAGCCGCGACCTGACCGGCAGTCGCCGCGGCCTCGACGCAATTGACCGTGCCGCCGTTCGTGTCGCCCGTGGTCGGCGAACAAGTCTCGGTTAGCGTGGAACCCGGGAAACTTGCAGGAAAGTTCGCCGCCTCGCCGCCCAACTTTTGAATCGCGCCGCGGATGAACTGTTGCACGAACGACGAGCTCTTACGCTGAATGATGTAGGCCTTGTTCGTCCAAGGCACCGGCGTCGTGGCGCCAGCGTACTGGCTTGCGTCGCCGAAGCCGTACACGAAGTACAGCGCCTCGGCGCTGATCGAGGTCTCCGGTGAAGCCTTTGGAACGATGATGTTGATGCCTTGCGCGGGGCCGAAGAACTGCAGCGTGTCGGCAGGCAGCGTCTCGCCGAACAGCGCCAAGGAGCTGCCGATCGTGCCGAAGTCCGTCGCTTGGCCGGCGAGCGTGTCTACCGCAGTGCATTTCGGTGGCGCGGTGAGGTCGGCATCCTTCAGCCAGTACTTGAACTCCGAGCCCGTCTTGCCTGCGCCGTTTCCGTCTCTAAAGTAGTTGTAGCCCTGCTGCGCGCCAGGATCCGCGAAGAACACGAGAATGGGCGGATTGGCTTTGCTCAGCGTCAGCGCCACCTTCGCCAAGGTTGCCGTGATTGCGCTGCCGCCCGCGCCATAGATCACGTGGTCCTTGAGCGCGCCAGGGGCGTTCTGGGCGACTTCGACACACGTAATGGCCTTTGCCGATCCCGCGCCTGCGAGCGCCGCGAGGCCCAATGCGGCAGCGACCGCCGTGGGACCAATTCTAGTATTCAAAGCCATGCTCTGTTTCCTCTGTCGTGGATGTTTCGTTGACTGTGTTGAGTGTTGTGTGTTGCGTGCCCGCGCTGTCAGCGGGCAGCTCGGAGTGGCGTGGGGGACGGCTGCGCCGCTGCCGCGAACTCGGCCAGCAGCGCCGTGAACTTCGACGGACCGCAGCGGCTCATCAAAATCACGCGATTGCCGCGCTGCTTGGCCAGCCGGCGCACGCGCCAGACAGCGGCGTGGCTATTCACGTCGGTCACGACGATGACGACGTCGCAACGTTCCACGAGTGTCCCCAGCGACGCGGCACCGCGACCAGCGAGGTGGCCGTTGTGGTGCTCGAAGTGGTGCCCGGCGCGCTGCGCGAGGTCTTGGTAGAACCCCTCGTTGCGATCCAGACCGCCGACGATACCGATGTGCATGGAGACTCCATGGGACTGCTGCTCTGCGCGTCTACTAAACTGAATAATCCGTCACTGCCTTTAAGCTATCGGCTTGATATACTTATGGTGCACAGGGCGTCAAGCGCGATGTGTACTCAAACCGCGGCTTTGAACGCGCGTCAGCGCGTAGACGGGCGGCTAACTAGCTGATTTATAAGCCAAAATAGCCGCTGCCCCGAGTCTTCAATAAAAGACAACTGCGTACAAGCAGCTGCTTGTCTGAGCAGTAGTCAGTAACTCCAGACACCGATCATTTGTTCAGTGATTGCCAGCCGCGGAGGGTGGCGACGGCGCATGCGCTCGTCCTGCACCCTCCCGCTCGGCTCCCTGCTCAGCGCAACGACGACTTGTTGGGTTAACGACTACTTGTTGGGTTGGGGTGTCACGCGCAAATACGGGCGCACGGCGTTGAAGCCCTTCGGGAAGCGCTCAGCGAGCTCCTTCGGATCCTGCAAAGCCGGGATGATCACCACGTCATCCCCGTCTTGCCAATCAGCGGGTGTTGCAACTTTGTGGCTATCTGTGAGCTGCAGCGAATCCACCACGCGCAAGATTTCGGAGAAGTTGCGGCCAGTGCTGGCGGGATAGGTGATGATGGTACGGATCTTCTTGTTGGGATCGATGATGAACACCGAGCGCACGGTGAGCGTGTCATTCGCCTCGGGGTGGATCATGTCGTACAGCTTGGCCACCTTGCGGTCGGAATCGCCCAAGATCGGGAAGTTGAGCGCAGTGCCCTGAGTGGCTTCGATGTCGCCCGCCCACTTGTGATGCGAGGCCACGTCATCGACGCTGACCGCAATCAACTTGACGCCACGCTTGCCGAAGTCTTCCTTCAGCTTCGAGGCGCGCCCCAGCTCCGTCGTGCACACCGGGGTGAAGTCCTTGGGATGCGAGAACAGAATTCCCCAGCTGCTGCCCAACCACTGATGAAACGAGATCGACCCGTCCGTCGATTCCTGGGTAAAGTCGGGGGCGATGCTACCGATGTGCAAGCTCATTTGAATCTCCTCCGCCGCGGCGGTTGTGACTGCCCTGTGCAGCAGGGAAACCATTACCCTACTATCCAGATGGTCTTTGTGGTTTTATATCCATCCGGGCCTTGCCATGTCTAAGTCTTCTATAGTAGACAGCATCTACTCGTCAAGCTTGGCCAATAGCGTTAACATGCCTCCAGCCGCTGAGTCCGCGGCCGATTTGACCCCCATCGTCGGGGCAAACCTGCGCCGGCTGCGCGTCAAGCGCGGCCTTTCGCTCGAGCGCTTGGCCAAGGCTTCCGGCGTCAGTCGAGCCATGCTCGGCCAAATCGAGCTCGGGCACAGCACGCCGACCATCAACGTGGTCTGGAAGATCGCGCGCGCGCTCGACGTCTCGTTCGCCACGCTGATCACCGAACGCACCGCGACGCGCACTCTGCTCGTGCCCCGCGATGGTGCCAAGCTACTCACCTCGCACGATGGCAGCTTCACCTCACGCGCTCTGTTTCCGTTCGACGAACCACGCAACGTGGAATTTTACGAGCTCAACCTCGCGGCCAACTCGATCGAGGAAGCCGATCCACACCCCGTCGGCACCACGGAGAACATCGTCGTCACGAGCGGCGCGCTGGACCTGACCGTCGGCAACGTTCGTCACCAACTCGGCACGGGCGACGCTATTTTTTTCGAAGCGGACGTGCCGCACGTTTACCGCAACGCGGGCAGCACGAATCTCACCATGTACATGGTGATGAGCTATGCAAACCGCGTGATCGGCGTGTAGAGAGCGCGGGGAGCGCGGGGGGACGTTTAGGGGATGCGCGGCGCCTGCGGCGCGCGGTGGGAGACTCTCGTTTGGCGCATGCTCGGGTGGGGGCGCTGGGCCGCCCGCGCTGCGCCCAGGGAAAGCACGCGCCTGTTCGGTCAGCCTTTGTAGGTCTGCGCCTTATTGGCAGATCGTGATCTGATCCTGCCAAGGTCGGCTGACCTCGACGTATTTCCGGGCATGCGGCTGAACTGCCTGGCGCGCGCCCGGCGCGACGAGAGCGAGAGGCAGAACGCGGCGCTACGCGCGCGGGAGGCGCGCTACCGCGCGGCGCGGCGCGCGCAAAGAGAGACGAGAGGCGCGCGGCGGGCGGGCGCGCAAAGAGAGAGACAAAAAGCGTGCGCTGCGGCGCGTGGCGCGCAGACAAGAGGCTGCAGCGTTCGCACCGACGAGGCGCGCGCTGCGGCGCGTGGCGAGCAGCATTGCCTTGCCCAACGACGACCGCGGCGGGCGGAACGCGGTAGGGCTACGTTAGGCCCGCTCGCTGATCCCCGACAATCGGCGAATCACTCGCCGACTACGAGATCGGGGAATCACTCGCCGACTACGAGGGAGTAGCCGGAGTTTACCCAGTTGCGGGTGCCGCCGCTGAGGTTGTAGACGTTGGAAATGCCGGATTCTTCAGCTACTTGAGCGGCGGCTTGGCTGCGCACGCCGGCGGCGCAGACGAAGATCACGTTGTCGCGCGTCAGGGTCGATTTGGGGCTTTGGCGCAGGCGGTCGAACGGGACCAAGCGAGCGCCGGGCAGGTGGCCCCTCGACCATTCACGAGGCTCACGGACGTCCACGACGTCGCAGTCACCGCGGGTAATCAGTTCCTGAGCCTGTTCGGGCGACAATGTCTTGATCACGAAGTCCACTATAAGAGACTTCAAGAGCAATGCAAGCACCGAAAGACAGAATGTTCTTTCAATGGACCAGGTGGCGACCGCCAACGCGCGGTCAAGCCACTGGAATCATTGAACATTACCTGGTTTGCAGGCGGGTGACGGCGGCCACTAGGGCGTCGATGTCTTCTTTGGTGTTGTACGGTGCGAGCGAAGCGCGGACCGTCGCTTCCAGGCCGAAGCGGCGCAAAATGGGCTGGGCGCAGTGGTGGCCGGAGCGCACGGCGATGCCCTCTTTGTCCAGGGCGGCGCCCACGT
>Ga0247760_1002409_pt1 | contig 14256 bp, 8 predicted proteins | sample UWRJL171409R4_FD_179936 | JGI IMG/M metagenome (GOLD analysis project Ga0247760, IMG submission 179936) | Plant litter microbial communities from Arlington Agricultural Research Station in Wisconsin, United States - UWRJ-L171-409R-4 | ecosystem: Environmental > Terrestrial > Plant litter >...
GTCCCCCCCTTCATTTTTTTTTTTTTCGACATTTGAACTGATAAGGAGACTGCGAAACTAGGATTCACTATGAAGCTCCCGGGGTCCGACCTCGTCAAGATGGATGCGGTAGTATTCGTGTCTCACTCCACCACTGAGAGGACTACTGACGTGCTGCTGCTGTGCAATTATTGGTGCCAAGCATCCTATATTTCTGACATGATCATGGAACTTGCTGGCGTTGTTACTCACCCTGCCGCCATTCCCGTTTTGCTTTGCAACCTCTACCGAAACGTCTTGAGTCGTAGGGTCCAGTCGACTTGGAATGACTTATTCCAGACGGAGGTTTCCAGCGGCCGGAGCGGTATCGCCATCGTCCAGCCTTCTGGGGCCGCGCTGGCGCCTGGCAACTGCGATGACCCTGATATTAGCAGGAAAGCCATCAGTGTGACACAACTCGCTATCGCCTGGGACGTGTACATGTCGCGTGGAAACATCATTTCCGCAGCGGTGAAGTCGTTTCTAGAGCTCTACATGGAAAGTTATGTTCAGCCAGGAGACGAGCTGTTGGTGGCCCAGAGCCAAATCCTGTGGAACCACCTTGACGTGGGGTTGCAGAGAGCCGATGCTTTGTCCTACAGCATAAAGCACCTTCTGGAGCGCGCAAAGATCCAAGTTGAAGCCGTACGTATCTTTACTGATTTCTCACTGCCATTATTTCATGCTGACACGCGTTGAATCCAAATAGATCAACAACCACCTCGCCCACACCAGCAACAAAATTAATCGCAGCCTTGCCGAGTCCTCTCGGAGAATTGCCATGGATGCGCAAAGAGATAGTTCGAGCATGAAGTCGATCGCGGTTCTCACTATGACTTTTCTACCAGCGACTTATATTGCCGTGGGTCTCAGTCGCGTTACCTGATATGTTGAGGGGCTTAACTATTGTGGACGCTAACCGACCATGTGCAGTCCTTGTTCGCCACTCCTGGAGTGAGCGCGACAGGTCCATCACAGGCAGTGTATTGGGCTGTCACTATACCAGTCACCATCATCGTTCTCGCTACATGGGCTGCGTGGACGTATTGGAGTACAAAGAGGTTGAAGATGGTCTACGAATTATCATCATCGGCTAACAGTTCGTCAAGTTCGGTTTCGATTCGCCCGGACTTCGTGGAAATTCCTGGAGAGGATATTAGAAATATGCCACTGCATGTATTACGCAATGAACTATAGAAGTCTGATACTGTTTACGAAAATATCAAGATCCCTTGCCAAACACGTTGGGTAGACTAACCGAGAAAGGTCGACACTCTAGGTCCTCGCCCAGGTGGTGATGACCCGAAGACCACAGGATCGGAACATCTTTGGGTCCGAGTACCAAGCTTTCCAGCGCCGTGTGTCTAAGCAGCTAGCCAAGTAGCTGACGACGCTAGGACGGGCAATTTCCCCGAGTCAAACATCGGCCCGGCCCCACTTGGTGCATGTGGGGCCGTTGCTGCTCGGCAGCTTTGCGGACAATTCTTCTCGGCGCTAGGAGCGAAGATGCGGGGCGGCCCGGGGAAAGCAGCGCGAGCGCGAAAAAGGAGGAGCCTGATCTGGGGGATGAGGGGAAGACAACTTCCCCAAATTAAAATTAAAATTCATGAGGGGAAATGTCAGATTGTGTCGCGGGGTGTCGTGGCTGTCGCCTCCAGGGTTCGAAAGGAATGAAGGCTAAGAAACCCAAGCCTTGACGGGATGGATACTAATGATAGAGCAGACCTGTGGCGAAAACCTCGAGCATGAATCGGGCACACTGCGTAGTCTTCGGGATCGGGAAACGATATTGCCTCTTGCTTGGTCAGTCGGTGAGGGAAATTTGAAGAAGCGGTGTGACTGTGGGCTTCCGGGTAGCCGGCTGGTGGATTGCGAGATTTGGCCTCAACCGCGATGGTTTCCGGTAGATATGGATCCCACATGGAGCCCCGTACAAATAAGAACTGTGGCCACACCGTGGGACTCCCCAGATTGACGATTGCTCTTATCGTCTGGCCCCGATTTGACGCAGGACGAACTTCGTAAAGTTTCTTAGGTCCCTCGGTGTCAGCGCGCATCCGAGAACCGGCAATTGGTTCAACATGGCGGTCATGACTAGCAAGTCTAGACCAGCCGAGGGGTTGCACGAAATGGGAATGCAAGAACGGCTTCCAATGCTCGCCCGTCGCCCAATCCCCTAAAATATGTTGCAGTGGATGTCGTCGTCGGCCCTTTTGGCCAAGATTGAGGCTCTATCTTTCACCCACATGGATATTCCGCCGAGAGTGAATTGGTGGAGCTAAGCCGGGTTGAGGCTCCGGTAGTTTTTAAACCGCCCGAAACTTGGCTCCAGAGTTGGTGTGGACGATCGATTGGGGAATCACAGCTGACCTGGGGGTTACTACGGGGGCTCGGGGGCTCCACCTCCCCGCATAGCTAGAGCCAGTCAGCAACTCCCCAGCTCGCCCCAACTCGCCCCATTACATCAGGGCGCGTCAAGCTTGAAGCGGGCCTGCCGTGACAGCCATGCCTGCCAAAGCTTGAACCAGGAATTCGGGGCAGCTGCCACCGCCCTGGTCGCCGCTCGGATGGATGACGATGGGTCGAACTGGAGACCTGAACAGCCGGGTCCACGGGTGCCACACGTCATATAAACTTTAGATCTGCCGCCGTTCGTCCGTTCTGCTACCGTCTGGTCTTTATCAGTCGGTGTCGCCCGTTCGCCGTTCCAACCGCTTTTGCAGCTTTATTTTTACCTCTTCGTCTACCTCCTGCCCAAGATGGACGAGAAGGTACGCCAGAGCAGCCCCGAGGGCTCGTCCCTCGACAAGGCCCGTGTCGATGCGATTGAGGGCGCGAACGGCACCCAAAATGGGAAGCACCACCTCCCCGACACAGGTTTCAGCGTCGCCGACATGCATCCCGATCACCGTGCGAGGGTTGAGAAGTCTCTCAAGCGCAAGCTCGATGCGCGCTGCTCCCTCTTTGTCCTCATCTACATCATGAACTACCTGGACCGGAACAACCTGGCGGCTGCGAGGTTGAAAGGCCTGCAGACCGACCTCAAGCTGAGCGACACACAATACGCGACCTGTCTGAGCATTCTCTACGTCGGCTACATCATCATGCAGGTGCCGTCCAACATCCTCATCAATCGCATCGCTCGGCCATCTTGGTACATCGGCGCTGTGATGCTTGTCTGGGGGATGATCTCCACTTGCACCGGGGTCGTCAACAACTTCACCGGCATGGTCGTCACCCGTTTCTTCCTTGGATTCGTCGAGGCGGCATTCCTGCCGGGCGCTCTGCTGATCCTCTCCAAATGGTACACTCGCCGCGAGTTGACCTTGCGAAATGCTATCCTCTTCTGCGGAAACCTCATCTCTAACGCCTTCTCCGCGCTCATTGGCGCCGGTGTTCTGTCCAATATGGACGGAATTCTTGGCCATGCCGCCTGGCGTTGGCTATTTTGGATCGAAGGCGCCATTACCATGGGCGTCGCTATCTCTGCATGCTTCGTCCTCCCGGACCTGCCCACCAACAGCCGAGGCTTCACTGAGGAAGAGCTCCTTGTGGCTCAGTACCGGATGACAGAGGATGTTGGCGAGGCAGATACCGACTCGGCCGAACAGGGGGTGTTTGATGGCCTCATTATGGTCGTCAAGGACATCAAAGTTTACGTCATGATGCTCACCTTCACGGCATATGTGGTTGGGCTGTCCTTCAATGCTTACTTCGTGAGTACCTCTTTGGCATGCAACTCGGGGATTCCTACTAAACTCCTCACAGCCCTCTCTGACTCAAACTCTCGGTTTCGAATACGTACCGACGTTGTTGATGAGCTCCCCTCCTTGGGTGTTCGCCTGTCTCATCTCGATGCTGAACGCTTGGCATTCCGATAGGACTCAGGAGAAAGTAAGCTTAGCCCCTCCAGATCTCAACCGTGAGACGCTGCTAACCTAATTTAACAGTTCCTACACATTACCGGACCCATCTGCGTGGGTCTCATGGGCTTCATTATCAGCATGGCGACCAGCAACGTGGCCGCTCGATATGTAGCCCTCTTTTTGCAAGCGAGCTCATACGCCGGGTAAGTGGTCAGAGCCGTCACTTCAGTCGTACCCATTGCTAACGGTGCCTTTCCGTGCAGCTTCATTGTTTTCTACTCTTGGATCAGCTCTTCGTTCCCCCGCCCGCCAGCAAAGCGTGCTGTCGCTCTCGCCATGATCAATGCTTTCAGCCAACTGGGCAACGTCGCCGGAGCTTACGTCTGGGGAATGGACAAGAACGGGTACCGCAGCAGCTACGGAATTGTCACAGCCATGTTTGGTGTCACCATCGCTGGCTGCTGGATTATCCGCATGATGCTTGTGAGGCTGAACAAACAGCTCGACGAAGGGGACGTCACTGCTGCTTGGGAGCAGCACCCTGACGTGGCTGCTGAAACTGCCAAGATCGAAGGCCACTCTGCCAAATCGACGGGCGTTGACGTCAAGCCCGGGTACAGGTATCTTCTTTAATGGGGTTCAGGGGCAGCGAGATCTGCATCTTTCTGGATCACTGGCGCAACTCGCGCGTGTTGGTTGAATTCCGTTGGCCGCATTGTTGGCATTTGGATACCCCGATATATATACCGTTCGGTTGGGAGTTAGGGCCCCGGTCTGGATCGGTGATTCATGGTTTGGAGAAAATTCGGGCTACGAAGTACGATCAAGCATGCATGAAATGAAATTATTTGGATTGTTTTCACCCTACCACAAGAAGGCGATGAAGTGTATGTCGAAACAACCCCCGATGTCGAAACCGCGAATGCCGACTCGAAGGGATCCGCCATGTCTCCGGCCCAGCGCCTTGAATCGCGCCAGAAAAAGAAGCGCTGCAACAGAGGAAAGATGTAACGCAGACACACAGACAAGGGAAAACAGGTCGAGAGGTTTATTCATCCTTATGACGATACCATCGAGAGGAACGCGACGATGGTCTGGAGTAGGCAGTTACCGGCGTCTTGAGACTGGGTGTGGGTCTATAGCCTCTATCTTTGTACATCCTACAATTATAGCAGAGGAGGGAGTTTGGCAGGAAGCGTTGATCCAGAAATAGAAAGATGGGGAAGCTTTCTTAATCCATCCCGGGCACGAGTGTGCCCGGGTAAGGTAGGCAAATAATACAACAAGGACTAACTAAGCCTTGAATCCCAACGACCGCCTCCTCTTGCGATACTCCAGCGCGCGTTTCCTAGCAGCAGAGCTCTGTGTGAACGCAGCACTGCCTCCGAACGGCCCAGCCGCAGCGCCGTTTCTGACCCGAACAACACAGACGTTGTTCACACCAGCGACGGTCCCCTCGCATGTCATGCCCGCTGGCATCTGCACTGTCAAGGGAAAGTCCTTGTTCGTAGCCAGGCTCAAGCCCTGGACACCAAGACCAGGGACGTCCTGGCTGACTTCAGCAGTCTTGAAAGCGGATGCTTCAGTCCCGCCCGAGGTTCCATCAACGGACGCCTGGAGAGGGCCAGCGCCATCTTGGTTGATCTAGGACGTAGCGGTCAGTGATATGATCGTGATATGGAGGGGTATCATGTCCTACCTGGTGAAAGACCATTTCGATGGACCCGTCATCACCGCATGTTGGCAGGCCAGAGGTTGCGCCCTCTCCAGCTGTTGCGGCGACATTGGTCTCGGTGGCCACGGCGCTGTCCGTACCGCCACCGCCAAAGAGGCCCTTGAGAAATTGCCGTGCGACCATGAGCTTGCTCCTGGGTGTTCGGTTACCCCGACCGCCACCGGTTGCAGCACCAGTGGCAGCACCAGTGGCAGCACTGACCCCGCTCAAGTTGTCCTCAACTCCCGCCGACGAGTTGGCACCATTGTTGGTCGGTGCCGTGGCCCCGCCCATGAAGTTCGCAATCATGGTGGCGGCGTCGATGGGGCCGTTGCCCTGTGTTCGGCCCAAGGGGCCAACCTCGCCGCCCCGGATCTCACGGTCACGAATGATGGCCGTGTCGGCTTGAGAGCCGCATCGATTGCTGGAGCAGTCACGAGGTGTACCATCGGCGACTAACAGGGCAATGAGATGAGATGTCTCACAGAAATCATGGAGTAATGGGCGACTAACCTGACAAGCCGGGCATGTTGACGCCGTTGGCGCCCCGGATCATGGTGACCACGCCATGGGCCGAAGCCTGGATGGCCAGCACAGAGATGACGAGAGAATGTGAGGTATGCATGGTGACAAGCTTCTTGTAGGCTGGTCAAACGGCCGGCGTAAGTCTTTCGGATGGAAGAGCAAGAGAAGCAAACGGAAAAGAATGCCACCTGGGCTTGATGAAGATGCAAACGGACAGAGAAGGATAAACAAGAAGAACCGTCTGAAGCTGAGCGCCCTCGAATGAGTGATGATTTTTGACATTGCTGCTGCTGTCACTCTCCTTATATCCTCGACCAACCACCCGACCCACAACGACGGGCACTCGCGGCGATGTCCAGAATCTGGCGATGCCGACTTCCATTAATCCGATGTTTTCGACGTGACCAAAGTGCCGTGCTTCTCGAGACCTATCGTGATACAACGCGAAACGCACTACGCTGGCCTCGCGGTGGCCTGGCGCAAACAGTATGACAACCCGGCGGCCAATCGCATCTTCCGGCAATCGGTGGATGGCACCTTGGAGATCTGCGAGAGGTGCGCTGCACGGGCGATCAATTGAAACCTACCCCCAGACCCGAAGGACATGGCGGGGGGCTGTGCAAGTTTGTGTCGCAAAACTAAGTCCCAGCATTGCAATGGAGATCGAATCGCATTCCCGAAGCTGGTGCTCTGGGCTGGGGATTGAAGTCAATGTCGTTTCAATTCTTCGCGACGAATGCTTCTGCAGCGCTCGGGGCGGGGTCTCAGCCGCTGCTCTCAAAAATAGTCAGCGAGAAGCTGAGGCGGGGACTTGCCAAAAACAAGCAGCTCCATTGAGGGGGAAGGTGAAACCCGCCAGAGCGCCTCATGCAACAAAAAATTTCCAGCTGAGACTGGCTGCAGCTGCAAAAAGCGGTGATACGAAGTCCAAAGACCGATGTTCGTCGCTCCATAGCCAGCGGTGAAGGTACAGCAACTCCCTTACACCGTCCCAAGCAACCGCCCGAGGGTTTTGTCTCGTGCGCGGGCGTGGAGATGCCTGGAGGCGGAGGCGGCTTCCGAACCGTGACGATGAGAATCCTGGCCCGTTCGCAATTTGACCAACCCTGACAGGCCGGTGTTTGCAGCAAGCAGTACCAGCTTCCGGGCACAGTTCTGAGTTTGAGCCCGGTTGACGATGGCTTCCAGTATGGGCAGCATGTCTATAGCTTGTCCGCTCTCGTTGGCGCTGTGTCAGCTTATATAAGCAATTGGAGCCATTCGCGGATGTAGCCGGCTTGGCAATAGGGGACCCTGCAGGCCAGAGATTCTCTTCCACAGAACAACAACAATACAAAAAACAATCACCACAATTGGCCATGAGTGCTAGATTCTGACACGCTGCCCCAGCTTCGACGGAGGTGAGGCATCTGGGAGGCTGGCCGATGAGGAGATATAACGGCTCTATGACATCGATCAGCCCAACTACCAGCTCTCTCGCCTTTTTCTGAGCCTGAAAGCCAGCTTCGAGGATCACAAAAACGTTTTTCGGGCGCCAAGTTATACCGTGATGATAACCCTGACCCTAACAACGACTCTTTATCATAATTCATTATCTTACCTACCTATAATGAGTGGAACTGCCTAGGAACGTGACCTCCCAAAGTGTATGCCCCCAACACGGCCCCCCTCTAAGTCTGGAAAATATCCCAAAGTAAGCATTTGCCCGGCAAGGTAACAATACAGGCCAGCTAAAGAAAAGCCGCCGGACGGGAATTGGTCCGCCTGCGCCGGCGGCATGCGACTCGCATCGGTGTAGCCTGGGTGCGGCGCCGCGACGTTCTGGTAGCCAGAGCGCTGTTCCTGCGTGGGAGGCAGCTGCTGCTGCCACTGCTGCATTGGGACATGCGACTGGAACCCCGACGCGACCCCAAGGCCCTTTTGTCGTCCATGGCGGTACCACCCACGCTGCCGGCGCCAGGGTCGGCCACGACGTTGTCGTTCTCATCGCCCAGATGGCGCGCACCTTAGCCTCCTTAGCGCGGCGGGCCGAGTTAGAGCCCATTGCCACGCCGGTCTTAGCTGCCATAGAGTTAGTTTTAGATGTAAGCCCAGCGCAGGCCAGAGGAGGCCGACAGCCCCCGGCTCGCACAGTTAGCTAACCACGGTGGCGCCCCAGGCTGTCAAACATGCCGCCTGTGTGCGCCAACAGGCCGTTGACGCCTTTGACAGCCTCATCCCCATCTTCTCTGACGTCGAACTGTTTCTGGGGACCTTCCGGGGCGACGTGCGTATACGGAGGGCTTCGGTGGTCCTGACCGTCACGACACTAGACGCCATTGAGAGAGTTATTGGCTTCTTCGTACGCAATGAGTGTGAGTTCCGGCCGCTTTTTTCTACAAGCCATAGGCACGGCTAACTCGTCATACCGGCCGTAAAGTTCTGAGGGGCGTCAAGGTATTGCTCAACGGAGGAGAATACGAGAAGAGCATAGTAGGGGCCCTCGATATGATAAAGACGAGAACCTCAAGTCTCCTGGAGGAGGCCGCAAAGTCCCACATTCACGAGTTGTGCATGTGCACGTATGCCCCCAACTCACCCGAGAACTCGGCAATTGATACGTGCTGTCTTCTCTCAAAGACTCCTACGAGACGCAAAGTTCCGCAAGAAGCTTCTACAGGTGATGCAAAACGGCATGGACTCGTTCAACCACTTGCTGGTAGACTACGTGCTGCGAAAGGACCATGAGTCGCCATGAGTCGCATCCTACTCCAGGACTTTTGAAGGGCGGAGATTGAAGTTTGATGCCCCGTCTTCAGGGGAGCTCGAAGCCGCTCTTCAAGAGAACCTCCGCCTCCATATCATCAACGAGAGTCTGTTGGCTGCCACGCCTGCCCAGCAGAGCCGGTGGGCGCTGTCGCCAACGCGTCCGCAGACGCCGGTCATGGGGGCGTACATCAGCCCATAGGTCCTGCGACGGATGCTCAACACGCCCGATCTCCACCTAGTCGACCTCGCCTTCGTCGACGGCAAGGAGGGGCAGCTACCCGAACGGGAGCGCGCCCAGGCGGAGCAAACCGTCAACACGCAGCGCTTCCAGAGTTGGGCCACGTCGACATCGTCGGCCAAGCTCCTGGCACACTGGGACTTCAGCCCGCCCGAGACCATTGCCGACGTCTTGCCCCTTTCGGTCTTTTGCGCCAACATGACGCAAGTGCTGCGGGCGAAGGAGCGCTTCGTATCGACGCTGTGGTTCTGCGGGCAGCACATCGACCCGTCTGAGGCCGGCGGACGCGTTGGCGGGCGCGCCATGCTCACAAGCCTGATCGATCAGCTGCTGAGGCAGCATGCCTTCGACACGCGGTCCATGTATAGCGACGTCGACATCGCGGCGTTGCAGGCACGTGGCCTCGACGTGCTCACTTAGCTGCTGGGCTGGTTGGAGCGGGACGAGTTTCAGGGCGAGGCGCTGCCTATGTTGTTAAGCTTCATCCGCCTTGCCAACGACAGGAGCGTGCCTGCCACCGTCAAGGTGCTACTGACGAGCACACTGGGCACGGACATCGTGAGGGGGGCTTCGAGAAGGAAGATCTGATCCTGAATGTGGACGGATTGCCGCAGGTGGGGTGGGCGCCGAGCGACGAGCGCATGTTCCGGGAGTTGGAGGAGAGATGGACGAACCCGCGTGGAAGTAGGAGATTGAGACAATGGATATGATATTCGAGTGGGTCTGGTGTTTCTTCTCATGTTTGTTGGGATCTGATCTGTCCTTTGGCTGCCCGACCTCCGGGTCGTGACTTCCGTTTATGATTTGGGCCAACAACATACAATTGCGCCCGCTCAGTCTTTTTGTGCCACTCAAACCGCAGTGTTGACGGGCCGTCCCACGAATGGTCAAGTCATCCCAACTTATCACTGGCATGTTCCGACCCACTTCGTCTTACGTATTCTGGCGGCCAAAACTACTGCCCCCCAACATCAACCGTGATGAACTGCTAGGAGGTAAATCAGCGTCCCACTTCTTAACAAGACTACTAGAATCCCCGAAGCAATACAGTCAAATGCGTCAAAATTGGACTTTTTCTGTTAGGAGCAGCGGCCCACCGTTCCGTCGTTTTACTCACAGCTAGCTGAACGACATGTTACCCCGACTCCAGGATGTGCGCCCGACGCTTTCTCGGTCTTACAGACGTTCCGCACAGGATTGAGACCCCAATCAGGGGACATCTAGTCCCCAGACGTGTTCCAACAAACGGAACCCTAGCTGCCCTCACGGTGCTTATTCAAGAAGCGCAAAAGGACGTCCCTGCGAATACGCCACGGCACCAAAGAAGAAATGCGAAGCAATCATCACGGGGCGCCATCCCGAGAAAGACGACCTTGTCAAGATTATGGCTGGGTATCACGCGTAGCTGAGGGTTTCGTGGCTGGGTTGGGGGGTTGTCATTTGTGAGAGTTGGTCAGTCGGGTAACCAGATCTTCTGGAATACTGAGCCGTACAGGAGCGCCGGTATCTTTTCCCTTGACCATGTTTGAAGCTGCTAGAAATGCAAGACTCTATTTATGTGAATATGTACAGTTATGGTATGAATATGTACAGCTGCTAGCGAAACGGCCTTCCCCTCCGCCACACACTTATGGAGATTCTCCGCACAGACTATTTACACTTTTGGTACTTTACACCATACGTCCAACACTGGCTAGAGTCCCTAGAGGAATTTGGAGCAAGTCTACTTCACCAGATGGGCGCCCTTGACCTTGGTTGGGATGGAGTAAAAGCCTGTCTTCGCAGTGATGTACAACGTCGACTGGTCCACACCGCCAAAGGCCATGTTCGCTGGCTGCTCTGGCACGGGGATGAAGCCAACCTGCTTGCCCGTCGCAATGCTGACGACCGTGATACCGGTTTGGCTGACTGGCGCGCTCATGTACATGTTGCCCTGGTTGTCCATGGTCATGCCATCGCTGCCAAACTGCGCCCACCGCCGGCGGTTCGACAGGACGCCGTTAGCGCCGACGTCGTAGGCATACGTCTCGCCGCCACCGGAGCCGGGGCCCTGGAAGGCCGCGACGTACAGCGTCTTACCGTCGGGGGACCCGATGATGCCGTTGGGGCTGCCGGCCTTGTTGTCCGAGGTGAGGAAGGTGGCGAGGGCGCGGGTAATGGTCTTGCGGTCCGGAGAGACGCGGTAGACCGTGTTGACGTCCTGCTCCGCGCGCCGGCCCGAGGGCCACCACTTGCGCGACCAGTACGGGTCCGTGAAGTACAGGCTGTTGTCCGGCATCGCCCACACATCGTTGGGGCCGCCGAGCTGCTTGCCGTTGTACTTGCCGTCCATGATGACAGTGTACTCGGGCAGCACCACGTTGCCGCCCTTGCCCTTGTCGCCAACGGCGGAATTCGCCGGTTGGGGCCACGGCACGGATTTCGTCACGTTCGTCGAGATCTCCCACAGCTGGTTGCGCTCGTCGGCGCACGCGACGAGCTTGCCGTACTTATCGAAGGTCATGCCGTTGGAATAGCCCGCCGGGTGCATAAAGACGGACAGCTTCTTGTCGGCCACGGACCACTTGAGGATCTTGTTGGAGTTCTGGTCGACAAAGTAGACATCGCCAGTGGCCGGGTCGCGCGTGGCGCCCTCTGTGAAGGGCTGGTCGACCGTGTAGGACTCCTTGGGGAGGGTCGCGAGCTTGGTGACCTTGGCGGAGCTGTCGACTGTGGGCGGGAGGCCGGATTGCGCGGCGGCGCCGGAGGCGAGCGCCACGACGCAGGCGACAAATGTGGATCGCATGGTTGCGGTTTGGCCGGTGAAGGGGATTCGAGGTCAGTAAATACAGTGACTTATGCTCTCGAGCAGCAAGAAACCGCGAGATGAGTGGTAGACATTTTCTCCTTTAATAGGACGCACTCAGCGGACAGATATATTATGGACTAGGTTACGTCGTCCTTCTCCGCAAGCTCCGAAATAGCCGTTTTGCCGGAGCCGCCAGAGCCGACATTTCAGGACCGGCTCACGTGCTTCCGCAACCCGCACTTGCCGCCCTATCCTGAAGTCGTCACCTGTCATTTCATGCCTAATAAGAGGCAATCAAAAGGCAGAGACTGCAGTTGCAGGCTCATATCATTGGGCATTGACATTGTTGCTCTGCAAGTAATCCTCTCCTCTTAGACTTGCCATTTCAAGTATTGCTTGATCATCCTACAACCGCCCCAACCCTTTCGCTGTGTAATCGTTGCACTACTGCCTTGGCACCTCTTGGAAGCGCTCCTGGGTCTAACGGTCAGCTTGGCAGGAGCTTTGGGCTATTAGCGCTCACTTAAACAGGGGCAATTTCGCTCGGATTCCGGGGGGGTTTCCGACAGCTCCGTGAGGGTTCTACGGGGCGGCAAGCCGCAAGTGCAACGAATGAATACACAGCGAAAGGAATGGCAGCGTCCTCTATCATACGCTGCTGCGGCGCTGTAATCCAATTGATCTAGCCTGACGTCTGTTCACAAGATCCTTAGCCTCAGCAGTTTATCTCTGCAAGGGGCACAGCCCAGAAAACACCTCATTGAGCGCCTCGCGCAGTGTGTAGGCCTTTGGGGTTGTGCCCGGGACCCACTTTGTAGGGGGGGAACGCGGGGTACATTAGCCACACGTCTGCCCGAGGCACTAAGATAAATTACTACACTACCTGAAGTTTCAATGCCACTTCTAGCGCAGGATGCTGCAACCTGTCTGGTGCGCCTGACTTTCGGCCGGGAGGCTCTGTATTGTGATAGACTCCAATATTTGAGGATATATTAAGCCGCAACCTCTACTTAAAATCCTATTCTCATTCGACTTCGGAGGACCGGATTTTTGGAACATCAACTTGCATTTCGTGCATCATGAATCCTTCGCTGTGATTAAAGATCCGTCTCCATGGATATCCTCCGCTCCAATACCAAGACTCTCAATGTAACCGCATATTAACCAGACCACCTTACTCCAAACGCAACCTACCTCTCGTCAACTCAAACCCAACCTACCCACCCCACCAACTCAATCCCCATCAACACAACAACACAACCCCAACCCCAAAATGCCCCCCCCCCCCCCCCCAAAAACCCCCCCCCCCCCCCCCCCCCCCCCGTACATGTACGCACTCCAGCTGTTAAGCTGTTACCTCTCGCCAACTACCTCCCACCAACCCCAACTTTGTTTGTAACATCTAAGCGCGGCGAGCAAAAGTAGGCAAGGGGAACGGAGTCACCCGCGTGGTGGTGGGCGGGATAACAAAAGTAGGCATGGGGAACGGAGTCACCCGCGTAGTGGGCGGGGCCGTAGCCGTGACCGTAACCATGGTGTTGAAAGTCGCCGGGACGCAAACGCCCTCGCACAAACGGGCAGGACCCTCGCAGATGCCAAAAGGCCTGCACTCGAGTCCTTCCTCACAGGGGAACTTGGGGCCACAGGGCTCGCCGGTGCGGACTTTGAGCTTCTTCGGCGTGGCGGGCACATCGCTAAAGGTAGGCATCCGCTCAATGCATGTGCCCTGGGTGTTCTCCGGAGGGAAAATCCAGCAGAGTTCAGCGGGACCGCACTCGGGGAGGCCAGGGCCGCAAACTTTCGAAGCGCGGCCTTGGGGCTGCCCTGCCTCAACGGGCGTGGCCGCGACGAGGGAGGAAGCTCCGAGGACGGAAGCGAGAATGAGGTTGAGACGAAGCATGGTGGCGAGTGAGTGTTGTATAACTGTCTGAAGGAGAGTGGATAAAAAGTTGAGATGAAGCTGAAAGCTTTGTGTGCGAGGAGAGTGGACTGGAGTATGTGTGTGAGTGTGTGAGTGAGTGATGTAGAAACTAGTCCCATCTGAAGAGGTTTTCTGGACAGCTCTTTATACCCACGGAGGTTTCTTGTCTTGTCCTGCTCTTGCCTTTGATGATCTTGAGAAACCAGATTCAATACGATGTAGACTACCCATCGACCAGGGCCTTCGGAAAGCGCCGCCGCTTGCGCCGCATCCCATCCGATCCCAAGTTGCACAGAAACAGAAGTTGAGTGTTACCCTTGCCCGCTGAACCAACAAGGCATTAATTGAATCAATGAATCACCCCTCCATGGGATCTGCGTTTATGTTCCAGGTTTTTGGCCACCTCGGTCAACGTACTTGGGATTAAATCAGCATAGA
>Ga0247760_1002410_pt1 | contig 14248 bp, 13 predicted proteins | sample UWRJL171409R4_FD_179936 | JGI IMG/M metagenome (GOLD analysis project Ga0247760, IMG submission 179936) | Plant litter microbial communities from Arlington Agricultural Research Station in Wisconsin, United States - UWRJ-L171-409R-4 | ecosystem: Environmental > Terrestrial > Plant litter >...
GCTCTCCGCCAGGCTCTGCTCTCCGCCAGGCTCTGCTCTCCGCCAGGCTCTGCTCTCCGCCAGGCTCTGCTCTGTAGGCTGCGCTGGGGTGCCCAGCGGTCAACGTCTACTCGGAGCGCGTCAGTCGCGCGTCGCGCCGCTCGTTGCATCGCTCCTGCTGCTGCTCCCGTGGCTGGCGTCATGCGGCGGGATGAGAGGATTTTTCCATGCGCCGGGGCGCGACGGGCGCGTGAGTCAATCCCCCAGGTACAATCGGAGGGAGCTGGCCGCGGCCCGCTTGTCGAAGGCGATGCCGGCGAGCTCATCGCGCTTCGAGATGTCTTCGAACAGGTGCAGCAAGAAGCCGTGGAACGCGACGCACTCGTCGATCGCGGCTTCGAGACGCGCGGGATCGACCAGGTCCGTATCTTCCAAACCGGACATCGCCGCCATGAATGCGTCGAAGCGCGGGTAATCCGTGGAGCGCAAGAGCGGGTAACCCATGGCGCGGAAGTAGGCCAAAAACTCACGCACGTATTGGAAGTTGTGGACGGCGGCCCAGCGATCCTCGTTCGGTGAATGTTGCGCCTTGCTCGAGAATGCGCGCACGATTTGCGCGAACATCCAGACATCGCGGCGCAGCCGCTCGCTGGTCTCGCGGCGCGCGGCTTGGTCGTCGAACACGCTGCCGTCCTCGAAGCTCGCGCCGAGCGCCTTGCCCAGGAAGAGCACGGCGTTTTGCAACGCGGGCCGTAAGTTCTCGACGCAGACATCGACGCGCGTGCGTAAATCACTGGCTCGCGTGGCGACGTCCATCGCCGGCAAGTCGTGCTGGAAGGCGCGCCGCATCTCCAAGCGCAAGCTGCCGGCAATGCCCTCGAGCGCGCTGCGAATGCCGATCAAGCGGTGCCCGCCCGCGCGCAACGTCGCGGAACGCTCGCGGATTTCCCAGGCGCTTTGGCTCATTACGTCGCGCTCGAAGCCTTCAGCCAGGAGCTTCCCGGAGTTTTGCCGCAGGTAATCGCTGAGCGCTCTCGCGTCCGAACGCAGCACGCTGAGCACGAGGTAGGTGCTGCCCACCTGTTGTCGACGCCGCTCCACGTCCTCGCCGATGCGACCCAAGAGCGTCAGGTAACGCAGCATGCGAAACAAGGACAGGAACGTGAGCGCGACCAGGCGATGCGCCTCGGCGCCCGGCACGCTGCGGATCAGCTCGAGCACTTGCGCGGACTTGATGCGATCGAACTCGGGCCGAAACTCCAGCGCGTTCAGCGGATTGAAGAACGCGCTGCGGTCGATCTCGCGATACACGCTGGCCAAGAGCGCGTGGAACAGGCGGAACGAGACGCGCGGCGTGCGCAGCATGCCCTCCAGCACCTCATTGGCGGAGGTTAGGCCATGACGCAGGGTGATTAGGCTCTCTTGCGGGGTATTTTGCTGGGCACCCTGGGTCAAGAGCCGATAGCGCGCGTTGTCCTCGGGCAGCATCGTCTCGAGGTAGCGGTGAAAGACGAAGGCGCGATCGAGGGAGCCGAGCAATTGCCGCGCGAGCGCGACCGCGCGCTCCAAACCGTCGTGGTAGGTCGAAAGCGCGAAGCGAAAATCTTGCGTCACTACCAGCGCCCGCCGCGGCGGACCGGGATGATTGCGCGGATTGGAGAAGCAGGCGGTGGCCTTGAGCAGCACCTCGAACTCGAACAAGACGTCGTCCTTGTTCTCGAGCGCGAGCTCCGTCAGCCAAGTCTCGCGTAGCACGCGGTGCTCGCGATGGATCGCGCGCGTCCCGCTGAGCAGGGCGCTATACGGATCTTCCCCGGGGCCGACCGGAAACAGGCTTCGCCTGGGGAAAGCGGTCACCAAAGGGCCTCGTCGATACGGGAGCCGGGCTTCACGGGGCGCACCAGGCGCTCAGGGCGTGAAATTGAACGGGTAGTTCGTGCTGGTTTCCATGGCCCGGGACGATTTCGGGAACTGGATGCCGCGGATCACCCCCAGCACGCAGTCGACCACGGGTGGCGCCTTCAGGGTGGAGCGCTCTTGGTTCAACTCCGCCAGCTTCACCTTGCCCTCGGGGTCGAGCACGAAGTGAATCACGACGTCGCCCTTGAGATCTTTCTGATCCTTGCGCGCGTCGTCGTAGCACTTGCGAGCCGCTTTCCGGTTGTCCATCACCAGCTTCCGGATCACATCCATCGTGCGCGTCTCGACCACGGCTTTGCCGTTGGCGGGCGAAGGCTCGACGGCGTTCGCCGTCTTCGCGGCGCTGTCGTCGCTCTTTTCGGTCTTCTCACCGACCCAGCCTTCGTCCTCGCCGGCCGCCGGTTTGCTGGGCGCGGCGGCTTCGGCCGGCGCGGCTTCGGGTGCGCTGGGTGCGTCCGAAGCCGCAACGGGAGCGGGAGTGCTGCCACCACAGGCGGTGGCGGAAAATGCAGCCAACATCAATAGCGAGCAGAATGAATGGGCGACGCGCATGGCGGCCGATACTAACCCGCTCACGCACGCGGCCGCTGCACGAAACACGAGTCACGGCCACGAGTTAGCTGCCGTGGCGCGAAAAATGCGCCTTCTGCGCGAGCGGAGCGGGCCTCAGCCGGCCTTGAGGAAGGGCTGCCACTCTTCGAACGGCTCGCGCATCAGCATCGAGATTTGCTTGGCGGTCGACCAGCGTGGGCGCTTGGGCTCTTTGAGCAGTTTCATCCCCGCTTCAGCCGGCGTGCGGCGCCCCTTCTTGAGATTGCAGGAGCGACACGAAATCACGAGGTTGGTCCACGAGTCTTCACCGCCGCGCGAGCGGGGCTGCACGTGATCGACGTTGAGCTCGCGATGGCCGGGGCGGCGCGTGCAGTACTGGCACTGAAAATCGTCCCGTAGCAGCAAGTTCTCACGCGATAGGCGGACGGATGGGCGCGGCGTACGCTCATAGCGCAGCAGATGTAGGACCCGCGGCACGCGCAGCGCGCCGCCGACGATCGGCAGCGAGTCATCGGCGTGGCGGACCGGCAAATTGCGCCAGAGCGAAAAGTCGTAGGTGTCCCCGGCGGTATCTACCGCGTGGCCTACTCCACCATAGAGGAGCACCATGGCGCGCCGCGCCGTGGTGACGCTCACCGGTGCGAAGAAGCGATTCAGCAGGAGGACGGGCAAGTTCAGCACATCGCGCCGGCCATCCGCGTTTCCAGTGACTGCTCGTTCCAAAGCGTCCACTGACTTTCAGGCTAGCACAAAACGCCACAGATTCTCGCGTCTTCTCGCGTGTTGCGCTCGACGGCGCATAGATAGTGGGCTATCTCCGGCTGGCCTTCGACTCGGCCCCCGCGTTCTCGCGCAGTGGGCGCGGGTTTTGGCTCCCCAGGTATCGATGTTCAGATCTGCTTTAGGTTCGGTGTTGGCGTCCCGCCTCGTGGCCGTCATGGGTTCGTCGGTCATCATTTGGGGCTGCGCTGCCGGCGGCCCCTCGGAGGCTGACTGGCCCCCGGTGTCCAAGCGCTGGTTCGATCGCGGGAACGCCAGCTTTCGCCAAGGCGATCTGGAGGACGCTGAAACCGCCTCCGAGAACGCGCTGCGCGTGACGCCGGATCGTGAGGAAGTGCGGCTACTTGCCGGGCGAATCGCGCTCGCGAGGCTGGAGTACGCGCGCACCCTGCAGGTGACCCAAGGGCTCGAATCCAACGAGGCACGCTCGCTGCGCGGCCGTGCCTATTGGTACTCCGGGGATATCGACCACGCGGCGGACGAGCTCGAAAAGCTCGTGGCCGACCCGGAGGTTCATGACCCTTGGGCGGTCAAAATTGCCAAGCTTGCCCGGCGTGGCGTGGGTCGGAAGCCGTTCACGATGAGCGGTGGTCAGGTTGGCGTTGCCGATATGCCGCGCACCGGCTCGACGGCCATGATTGTACCGCTGGAACTCAACGGGGAACCAGCGCTCGGCTTGATTGCGACGGGTACGGCCGAGGTCGAGGTTGACTCGAGTGCGGGCGGGCAGCCCAGCTGGGTGTCGCTACGCTTTGGCGAAAGCGTGGAGGTGCGGGATGTCCCCGCGTTGGCCAGGGATCTGTCGGGGATATCCCGGCAAGTGAACGCGCCGATCAAGATCTTGCTCGGCGTGAACCTGTTGCGCCACATCCACCCGACCTTCGACTTGATCGGCGGGCAATTCGTGGTGCGAAGGTACGAGTCGCCGCCGCCGCCTGTCGCAACCACGCTCAAGGTCAGCTATATGCGCGGCGGAGGCATGCTGCTGCGTGGGTTTTTCGGCGCCGAAGCGACGGCGGCCTCAGCGTCGCTCTTGGTGGACACGTCGATCGTATATCCGGTAGCGCTGGACAGCGGCGGCTGGAAGAAAGCGGGCGTCGCGCAATCGAGCCTACGCACGGTGCCCAACGGCGGCGGCGCGATGAAGTCGGGCACGGTCCCGATGCTCAAGCTGGGAGCCTTTGAATTACCGGGCGTCCCCGGGCTTTCGGGTGATGACCGGGTGAAGGAGTTCGAACAAGGCCTAGGCATCGAGCTTGACGGCTTGGTCGGCTCGGGCCTCCTGGCGAATTTCCGAGTCACGCTCGCCGATGGCGGGCGCACGATGTGGCTAGAAGAAATGCCGCGCGAGGCCTTCGCGCCCAATCCCGCGCTCAATATTCCGGTCACCCCGGACGATGCGCCGGAAGACACGCCCGAAGAGGAAGCGCCACCAACCGGAAAGCCGGGCAAGCCCGGCGCGAAGCCGGGCGCGGTGAAACCCAGTGCGCCCACGCCCGCCGCTAAACCCACTGCAGCCGCGCCGGCCGCCAAGCCCGCGGCGGCGGTGCCCGCGGCGAAACCCGCCGCTCCGGCAACGCCTGCCGCGATGCTGCCCTCGAAACCCGCGCCGACCCCGGCACCTGCCACGGGTGCGACGAAGCCGTGAGCCCGAGCACGCAGGTCGCACTGTACGCGGGCAGCTTCGACCCGCCGACCTTCGGTCATCTGGATCTGGTGGAGCGCGCTTCTAAGCTCTTTCCGCGCGTGGTCGTGGCGATCGGCGTGAATCAAGCGCGCGTGCCGCTGTTCACGTTGGAGGAGCGGCTGGAGCTGATGCAAGCCATCTGCGCGCCCTACGCGAACGTGGAAGTGGCCTCATTTCGCGGACTCTTGGTCGATTACGGCAAGAGCATCGGCGCGCGCGTGATCGTGCGCGGCCTGCGCGCCGGCACTGATTTCGAGTACGAGCTGCAGATCGCCCACGCCAACGCCGATCTCAAGCCCGAGATCGACACCGTGTTCTTGCCCACGCGCACCAACTACGGCTTCATTTCAGCCACCCTGGTGCGGGAAATCGCCAGCTACGGCGGTGACGTCGGTCGTTACGCGCCGCCCGTGGTGTGCGCCGCGCTGCAGCGTAAATTCGGCGCGACCAAACCTCAGTAGTCCGGGCGTTTCGCCCCCGCCCCCGCTGAAGTGTCGCCCCTTCGGGGCTCACGAGAGCGCGCAACTCAGCGGGACCCCGCGCTGATTTTGGAGCCCCGAGCCCAAAAATCGTCAGTAAATCGCGTGCGGTGTGGGCATGAACAAAAGCCCGAACAGGATCAGACACAGCCAGGCTACGGCGCGTCTGCCCGGGCCGAGCTCGCCGGGCTCGAACGGTGGATGATCGGCGCTGCCGGACATGCGCGCGATCAGGCCCGTAAAGCCGTACCAGACCAACCAAAAGAGCGAGTTCGAGAAGGCATAACCGTAGCCGAGTGAGCTCTGGTGCAAGACCACGGGGCCCACGAACAGCAGCAAGTTATAGCCAAAAAGCAGCAGCAAGCCGTGGCGCAGCCAACGCGCGATGGCGTGCTGACGTTCGCCTAACAAGGCGAACGCGATGTGCCCGCCATCGAGCTGACCCCAGGGCAGCAGGTTGATCATGGTCACCAACAAGCCGACCCAACCGGCATAGGCGGTGGGGTGCAGGTGTACGTCCCAGCCGTCCGGGATCGGTCCGGCGAAGACGCGCTTCATCAGCATGTACAAGAGGCTCTGACCCTCTTGCGTGTAGTGCCCGGAGTTCGGACCAATCGCCGACTTGGAGAGGCCCAGCGCTAGCACCGGCAGCGCGACGACCATGCCTGCCAGCGGCCCAGCGGCGCCAATGTCCAGCAGCGCGACCCGCGAACGGATGCGGCCGCTCATGCCGATGATCGCGCCCATCGTGCCGAAAGGGCTCAAAAGCGGCAGTGGAATGAAGAAGGGCAGGGACGCCGGCACCCGGTGCAGGCGCGCTGCAATGTAGTGGCCCGACTCATGCGCGATCAGGATCGCCATCAGCGGGACCGCGAAGGGCCAGCCGTGCCAGATCTCCAGTAGGCGTGCCGGGTTCAGCGACTCGGCCAAGCTCGGATCTGCTTCGGCCGCGCCGGTCCAGAACACGCTGAGCAAGGTGAGCACGAACAAGAGCAGCGGTAGCGCGTACTTAGTGGGCTCTCGCGGGTCGTTGTACGCGCCGCCGTCGGCGTGCGTGGGGAAGCCCGGGCTATCGCTCATGGCTCAAGGATTCACGGAGCTTCAACGATAGCCGCTCGAGCTGCGGCGCGAGTTCGGCGTCCAAGATGCCGATTTCGGTCTCGATGCGTAGGTCACCGCGGCGGCGCGCCGGATCGGCGCGGACCTGAGCCAGGGCCGCATCCAGGCCCAAGGACGGCAGAGAAAACTCGAGTAATTTCGCGTCTTCCGGGTGCGCGACCAGGGTGATGCGGCGCGCGCCCCGGGCTTCGCTCAGCGCTTGGCGCGCCAAGGCGATCACCTGTTCGGGCGCGATGCGCAGGCTCTCGCCGAGCAAGCGCTCGGCGAGCAAGCGCGCGAGCTCCACGCTGCGCTCGAGGGCGCGTTCATCGGCGCGGGCTTCGTGCTGCCGCAGGGCCAGGGCGTGCGCGGCGATCGTCGCGACCGCGTCGGCGCGCGCTTCGGCTTCGGCCCGCAGGCGAAGTTCGGCTGCGGCTTGCTCGGCGTCGCTGATCAGCTGGGCCGCTCGCGCTTCGGCGGCCGCGATCAGCGCGCGGGCACGGTCAGCGGCTGCCAGCACTTCGCCCTGCACGACCTGGCCACGCGGCCGCGTTTTTTCGTCGTATTCGAGCGGCACCCGGCTGCTCGCTGTGAGCTCGTCGGCCTTGATGACGCGGCCCAGGCCGAGCTTCATTTGATGGACCGCGCTTCGAGCGCGCCGGCGATGCGAGCCAGTTCTCGGGCCAAAGCTTCGGCGCGCCGCTCACGCTCCGGGAGCGCGAGCCGACTCTGCAATGCTCGCGCTTCGTGGTGCGGGACGGCAAATGGTTCGAGCAGCTCGGCCTCGCGCCGGCCGGCGAGGTAACTCACGGCCGCGAACGCGCATTGAAAGTCCCGGCTTTCGAACTGGGCCATGGGCTCAGACCGCTTCGATCACGACGGCCACGGCTTCACCGCCACCGATGCACAGCGTGGCTAGGCCGCGGCGCGCGTTCCGGGCGCGCAGGGCGTACAGCAGCGTGGTCAAGATGCGGGCCCCGGACGCGCCGATGGGGTGGCCGAGCGCGACCGCGCCACCGTGCACGTTGACGCGCTCCGGATCCAGACCCGCGAGCTTGCCGCAGGCCATCGGCACGCATGAAAATGCCTCGTTAATCTCCCACAAATCGATGTCGCCCGCGCGCAAACCGAGCTTGCTGAGCGTGACCGCGATGGCCGCGGCGGGCGCGGTGGTGAACCACTCCGGCGCCTGGGCCGCGCTGCCGTAGCCGACGATGCGCGCCAGCGGAGTGAGCTTCTTCTCGCGCACGGTCTGCTCGCTGGCGAGCACCAACGCGGCGGCGCCATCGTTGATGCTGGAGGCGTTGGCGGCGGTGATCGTGCCGTCTTTGGTGAACGCGGGCTTGAGCTTGGCGAACTTGCTCGGATCGCCGCGGCCCGGCTCTTCGTCTTCACTGATCGAGAGCGCGTCGCCCTTGCGTTGGGGCACGGGAACCGCGGCAATTTCAGCGGAAAATGCTCCGCTTTGTTGGGCCGCGTGCGCCCTGCGATAGCTCTCGGTCGCGAACGCATCTTGCGCCTCGCGCGTGAGCGCATATTCCTTGGCGCACAGCTCGCCCGCGTTGCCCATGTGGAAGTCGTTGTACGGATCCCACAGGCCGTCGAAGATCATACCGTCGACCAGCTTGCCGTCGCCCATGCGATAGCCGGCGCGCGCCTCACGCAAGTAGTAGGGCACGTTGGACATGGACTCCATGCCGCCCGCGACCACCACCTGCGCGTCGCCCAGCAGCACGGTCTTCGTGCCGAAGACCACCGCTTGCAGGCCCGAGCCGCACACTTTGCTCACGGTGGTCGCAGGCACCGTGTGCGGAATTCCGCCAAAAATGGCTGCCTGGCGGGCCGGAGCTTGGCCGATGCCGGCGGAGAGCACGTTGCCCATGAACACTTCGCCGATGTCCTCGGGCGCGAGCCCGGCGCGTTCGACGGCCGCGCGGATGGCGACCGCGCCCAAGCGCGGCGCGGGTAGGCTGGCGAACGCGCCCAGGTACGAGCCGATCGGAGTGCGGGCCGCGCCCACGATGTAAACGGCGGGAAGGGTCGTCATTCGAACCTCAGGCGGGCAAGCCGGCTTGGACCAGGTTCTTCTTCATCCGCGCGTCCGGCTCTTCCAGATTCGGGACGAACGGCGTGCCGGTGATCAAGTCGACCGCCTCGATGTAACGACGCATCGCTTCGACGCGCACGCCGTCGGGGATCACCGGAATCGGCCCTTCTCCGCGGTAGTTTTGGTCGACCAGGTAGCGGCGCACGTATTCCTTGTCGAAGCTCTCGGGGTCTTGGCCGGCGTCGAAGCGTGGCTCGTAGCTGGCCGAATACCAAAAGCGAGACGAATCCGGGGTGTGGATCTCGTCGATCACGACGATCTGCCCGTCCGCGGTTTTGCCGAACTCATACTTGGTGTCGACCAAGATCAAGCCGCGGGCGGCGCACAAGCGCTGACCTTCACGGAACAGCGCCATGGCCATCTCGGCGGCGGCGTCGAAGTCTGCGGCGGGCATGCCGGAGATCTGCAAGATCTCCGCGCGCGACGCGGAGATGTCGTGGTCGCCCTTGAGCGCCTTGGTGCTCGGAGTCAGGATCGGTTCCGGCAATTTAGCGTGCTTTTTCAGGCCTTCGGGCAGCCGGTGGCCGCAAAATTCACGCGACCCGCGCTCGTAGTGAACCCAGATGCTGGTCGAGGTCGTGCCCGTCAGGTACGCGCGCACCACCATCTCGACCGGCAGCGGCGTGCACTCCTGGGCGATCAGCACGTTCGGGTCGGGCACCGAGAGCACGTGGTTCGGGGCGATGTGCGCCGTGTTCGCGAACCAAAAGGCCGCCGCGTGGTTCAACACCTGCCCCTTCAGCGGCAGCGTGCCGAGTACGCGATCGAACGCGCTGATGCGATCGGTGACGACGATCACGCGCCTTCCGTCAGCGGTGCTGTAGTTGTCTCGTACCTTGCCCTCGTACTTCTTTCCTAGCTGTGGAAAGTCGCTGCGATCGAGGGGATGCGCGAGTGCCTTTTGAATCAGGGAAACGTCCACCAAAGTGCGCAAAAGCTAACACTATCCAAGGATCTTGGTAGGCGATCGAGCAACGTTCTGATGTGCCGCTGTGAAGGTTTGATGATAGTAGCCGAAATGTAACGCTTTCTGAGCGTCACCTCCCCAGCATGCAGACCCTAGCTTTCGGAACACCGCGTAAATTGCCGAGGCCGAGCCAGGTGCTCGGGCGAGTGGCCGTGCTGGATATTGCTTTTGCGGGGGCGGGCAGCGGCGGCGGTTTTCCGAAGATCACGCAGCCCTTCATCGAGGGGCTCGGCGATCGGCTGCGCGCTTGGGTCGATCATCACGATCACGAGCTGCACGCGAGCTACGCTGCCGATCCGCGCTTCGTGCTCGCGACCAAGGCCCAGCACGGCGCCTGTCCGGAGATGATCACCGAGGCATTGGTGGCGCGCGTGGGCGTGATCGACACCATCGTCTGTCACACGGATTTCGACGGCTTGGCCAGCGCCGCCAAGTGGGTGCGGAACGGAGTCGAGTCGTACCCGGGCTGTGACGACGACGCGCGCGCGATCGATACGCGCATGGGCACGCCCAGCGCGGTCGCCAACCGCTTCGACCGCGCGCTCCGCGCGCGGCCGCGGGATGAAGGCCTTTTCGGGCTGATTGTGCGGCATCTGGCGACCGGGCTGGCGGATGAGTCCTTGTGGCAGCCGATCGATCGGGCGGCCGAGGATCTGATCCCGATCGAGCGTGAGACGCGGCGCGCCGCCGAGCGCTACCAGCGGCTCGCGCCCGGCGTGGCCTTCCTCGATCTCGGCCCCGAGTTCACGCGCATCGACAAGACGCTGTTGCTCTTGCTCGGCCAAGAACGTGAGCCGGTCAGCGTGGTAGTCGATCGCGACAACGTGAGCGTAGCCGCGCGCTTCGATAGCGGACTCAATTTCGTGACGCTGTTCAACCTCGGTGGCGGGATGCCAACCCGCGTGTCGGTGCCGCGCCCGCGTTTGAAAGAGGTTTTGCGTGCGCTAGGTGTGGATCCGAGCCAAGCGGGAGTCGAAGGGTGAAGCTGAGAGCGCGATCTTTGGCTGGTTTTTGGGGGTTACTCAGCGGCGCGTGGCTCGCGCTGCCAGCGCATGCAGCGGCCGGTGTGGTCGCCTTTGCGCCGCCGGGCGACGGGCAAGGCGGCCTGGCCGTCGGCTTCGACGCGGCGGGCTCGCTGCGCATCGCGCCCTGTGCGGCGAAGGGCTGCAGCATCGAGCGCGGCGCCGAGGTCAGCTTTCCGGCCGAGCTGCGGCCCGCGATCCCGAACGCGCAGTTCTCGGTCGTCGGCATCGGCCAGGGCCGGCGCGCGATCGTGGTCTCGGTCAGCGATGCGCGGGCTGCGAAATCGTGGTCGGCGGTCGTGACCGGCGCTTTGGGTGCCGGCGCGCCCGCCGTGGTTTTCGCTGGATTTACCGGGTTTACGGCGGGCGAAGACGGCACGCGGCGCGGCCAGCGCGTGGACATCTCGCCGCCCGATGAGAGCGGCGCGCGCCGGATCGTGATCGGCGACGTGCAAGAGGATCTGTCGCTCTGTGGGCGACCGGCGTTGCTCGCGCCGCAGCTCTTGGTCAGCGCTGATTTGAAGTTACACCCAGCCAAGGTGCAGCGCCTGAGCGTCGAGGAGCGCGACAACGCGCGGCAAGTGACGGCGGTGCGCGTGCCGCCGAGTGACACCGCGGCGGCCCCTGGCTTCGGCGTGCTGCGCGCGGTCGCGGCCACGAGCGCCGTGGGCAGCCCGGGCGCATTGACCGACGGCAACCCGGAGACGACCTGGGCCGAAAATCGCGGCGGCTCCGGGCGCGGTGAGTTCGTGCTCTTGAACGCGCCCCCGCAACTGCCCATTTCTGGGCTAGATTTGCTGATTCGGCCGGCCAAAGCCAAGGTCGAAGCGGGCGTCGCGCCGCGCGTGTTTTGGCTGGCCTCGAATCGCGGCTTGGTCGAAGTGACGATGCCGGAGGACGCCTGGAAATTCCCGGGCGCGCACTACAGCGTGAAGCTCGAGCCGCCGTTGCAAGGCGATTGCCTGGCGCTGGTCACCGAGAGCGCGTTCGACGAAAATCCGAACGCGCGCGTCACCTTCGCCGAGCTCAGCGCGCGCACCGAGTTCGACGCCGCGTCCGTGCCCGCGCTGGTCGCGGCGCTCGCCGGCGGCGGCGAGCGCGCCGAGGCCGCGGCGGCAGTGCTGCGCTCGGTCGGACAGCCCGGCTATGAAGCGGTCGCGCAGGCCTTCGATGGCTTGGACGAGGGCGGTCGGCGCTTGGCGCTCGACGTGCTCGATCAGGCGCCGTGTGAGACCAGCTTGCCCGTGTTTTTGAAGGCATTTTCTGGCCTTTCCCAGGCCCATGCCATCCACGGTCGGGATCATATTCGTCGTTGCGGCAAGGCGGCGGCGCCGTTCTTGGCCGCCGCAGCCAAGAAGGCCCGCGGCCCACAGCAAATCAATCTGCTGGCCGAGCTGCTCTTGGCGGACGCGGCGCAATGTGTGGACGTGATCGTGAGCTTGCTCGACGTCGACTCGCGCGCGCGCCGCAATTCGCTGCGCATCGCGCTCGCGCGTGCGAGCTTGGTCAGCGCGGCCAAGCCGCGCGTGCTGGCGGCGCTCGAGGATCCCAGCAAGAGCGAGCGGCTCACGGTCGAAGTGTTGCGCGCGCTGGGCACCCGCATCGCGGAGTTTCAGCCCGCCGCGGGCGCGGCCATCGCCCGGCTTTCCCGCCCGAGCGCCAGCTTTCGCACGCGCTTCTTGCTCTTGGCACCGAGCGCGGAGTTGGCCGCCCAAGATCCGGCGCTGCGCGCGTCTTTTGCCCAAGGCTTGGCCGCAGATCCCGATCCGCGCTTCCGCGCGCAGGCGCTCAGCGTGCTGAAAGAGCCGGCGCAATTCTCGACTCAGATCACGAACGCCCTGAACGACTCCGACGTGCGCGTGCGCGAAGCGGCGATCCGCGCCAGCGCCGGTCTGCCCGGCGCCGTGCCCGTCTTGAGCGAACGCTTGGCGAAGGATCCCTGGCCGCTCGTGCGCATGGCTGCGGCCGACGCGCTGGCTGGCGCGCAGGGCTCGCCCGCCGCCGGCGTGGCCCTGTCGCGCGCGATCGACGACGAATCGCCGCACGTGCGCGCGCACGTGATCGTCGCGCTCGGCGCGCACCACGTGCGCACGGACCTCGGCAAGATCCGCGCGCGTTTGCTGGACGAGGACGAATACCCGATGGTACGCGCGGCCGCAGCCCAAGCGCTGGCTGCGCTGTGTGACACGAGCTCGCTCGATAATCTGACGACCTACGCCCAAAAGCTCGTCGATCCGATGGCCAACGCCCAGGAGCACCTGGTTGGCTCGGCCGCGCTCTTGGCCCTCGGCGACATGCACCCCGCAGATCTAGAGAAGCGCCTCAAGCCGCTGCGAGCCAAGGGAGCGCCCCCCCAAGCACGCCAAGCAGCCGACGCGGTGATGCAACGCCGCAGCGGCGCCTGTGGTCAGCCCGCGGCAAAACCCGCACCGAAATCGCGCGTTCCGGCTAGCTGACTCAGCCGCGCTCTGGTGGTACGAGGGCGGATGTCTTTTACGTTGGTGACCGGTGCGACGGGCTTTTTGGGGTCGCAGCTGGTGCGCACGTTGCTCGAGCGTGGTGAGTCGGTGAAGGCGTTCGTGCGGCCCGGCTCGAATCTGGCGGCGCTTTCGGGCTATCCGCAGGATCGCTTCAAGATCGCGGTGGGCGACATTCGCATCGAGCAGAGCGTGTTTGCGGCGCTCTCGAACTGTACGCGGCTGTATCACGTCGCGGCCAACTTCAAGATGTGGGACCCAGATCGGTCGCGCATCATTTTGCCGGCAGTCGAAGGCATGCGCGCGACGCTGCGCGCCGCGCGCTCGCGCAAGCTCGAGAAGATCGTGGTCACCAGCAGCGCTGGCGTGCTCGGCACCAATGCCGCCCCCGAGGCGATGGATGAGACGCACGAGTTCAACCTCGAAGATCCCGAAGCGTATTTTGCGGCCAAGGTCGCGGCGGATCAGGTCGCCCATGAGTTCATCGCCCAGGGTTTGCCGATCGTCCTGGCGCTGCCGACGACGATCGCCGGCCCGGGTGATTGGAAGCCCACGCCCAATGGTCAGCTCTTGCTCGAGTACCTGAAAACGCCCTCGACCAGCCATTTTCCGGTCACCGCGGGTGGCATCAACGTGGTCGATGTCGAAGACGTGGCTCAAGGTCACGTGGGGGCCATGGAGCACGGCGTGGTCGGTGAACGCTACCTCTTGGGCGGCGATAACCTGACCTTCAGCCAATTGTTCGAGACGCTGTGCGACCTGACCGGCTTGGCCGAGCCGAGCGCGCCCAAGGGCAAGGGATTGATGAAGTTCGCCGGCAAGCTGTTCGAGCTGAACGCGCGCCTGCGCGGCGGCGAGCCGCGCATCACCTCGCGCTTGGCGAACGACTACGTGGACAGCTTTTCCTACGTCACGAGCAAGAAAGCCGAGCTCGCGCTCGGCTATCGCCATCGCCCGGCGCGTGAAGCGCTGGCGCGCTCGGTGCGCTGGTTCTTGGCGAACGGCTACGTGCCGGCAAAAGCGGCCGCGCGCGTGCGTTTGGAGCTGCGCCCCGGGTGACGCGCCGAGCGGGCTTCCTGTCGGGGCTGATCGCGGCCGCGCTGGCCGCGTTGCCCGCGGCGCTGCGCTTCGAGTCGGGCTTGGTCTGGCAGGCGTTCGCGGTATGTATGGCGGGGTGTGC
>Ga0247760_1002414_pt1 | contig 14215 bp, 10 predicted proteins | sample UWRJL171409R4_FD_179936 | JGI IMG/M metagenome (GOLD analysis project Ga0247760, IMG submission 179936) | Plant litter microbial communities from Arlington Agricultural Research Station in Wisconsin, United States - UWRJ-L171-409R-4 | ecosystem: Environmental > Terrestrial > Plant litter >...
ACAGCGTTTCGTGAAGGTTGATGGCTAGAAAGATCACCGGTTACAGTGGGCTTGTAGTGGGTGTTGCTCTGTGGGGCCAACGGTGGCCGGAAAGCCAGGGTGGCCGGAAACCCTGTGGATTACGTTACACCCGGCGTGGTTGTGGCTGGAAGGCGCATTGGAATGTAGCTACTCTGGGCGAACTGGGCGCCAAAAATATTAGTTGCTCACCGGAAAGAGAGCCTTGCCACCTACCTGGCGCACCCATCACGGAAATGCGGGATGCAGAGGGAATTTTGTATTAAAATGACCGTCGCGAAGCCCGGGACCCCAAGATCGGGGACTTTCCCGGCTTCTACCCAAGTCGATCATGAAGTTCGGAGCGACAATTAAGAAGGCGCGCCAAAAGCTGGGCAGCATTCGTGACGAGATTCGAAAGATCATCCCTGAAGTGAGAAATCCGTCGCTTTGAGACATGACTCACCAGACTCGGAGCACTGACACATCATGTAGCGACGCCATCAAAATCGCAAGAGTCACGTTGACACAACGTTGCCATCACCTCCTGCGGTGAACAGGGTGCCCGCCATCGCTGCAATCCACGGCAACGAGCAAATCAAGGACATTTGGGGTCCGGAGGGTGTCCCAGGAAGAGGCACGCTGAAAACATGCAACGACGGGGGCACGGAACTACAGTTGCAAACTAGCGACGATGCCGCCCGAAAAGATGTGCCTACCGGACCAATGGCCTTCTTTCAGCTGGGGTCTCAATTTGGAGAGCACAGAGCTGAAGATTTGCCGCCTGCCATCGACGAGTCAGATACGGACCCAGAGCCAATCGCAAAGCGCAGATTGAGAGAGATCGATCAAGAGCTGCGAAGGGTGTCCCGAAATGCGTTCGACGGACCTCAGTTTTACATCCCCATCGACTCCCTGTACTCCATTATCACTCGAGACGCGATTCGAGAAATCCTTCCTGGTATCACCGCAGGCGTCGTTCCCGATCTGCTTGATCAGCTGGCACAAGACATCTACGGCCGCCTAGTAGACGACGACAGACAGGCCAAATCCTTTCGCAAGATACTTGCCATTCTGATACTGATAGGGAAAGCGGACAGTATCCTTGATTTTCTCAAGGGTGACATTTCTGACTACAAACTCCACATGGTACAACTAGGAGATGACCTATTCTTTGAACTTGGTTCGTCTAAGCTGGAGGAGCCGAAGGCGATACCGCTCTTCAAAAAATGGGAGCGCCGACATATTGAGGAATTCGAGAAAGCGCAGTGGGACACCCTAGCCCCGTTCTTCTCGAGAGGCACGAAGGAGCAGAGCTTGGTTCGCCACTACAAACTGCTATGGCGACATCCGCTCCCCTTCGACGTCATACCAGAGGAGCTCATACCAGAAGACAAGTGTGTCGGCAGTGGCGCCAACAAGATAGCTGCCAGTAGTGGCGCCACTAGTAGCGGGAGCCAGTCCTCCTTGGGGACAACAATGGGAGGAAACAGCAAAGTTTGCAAAGTGAGAATACATCCAGCGCACAACAATCTTCAATGTTACAAAGTAAGATATCCCTACTTGTTGCTTGCCCTTTTGCTGACAGAGTGCAGGGGATGAATCAGAATCCTGCCCTTGCGATCAAGCGTCTCTGGTCTGCGGACAGAGACGCCTTCAAAAACGAAGTCAATATCCTCACGAGATTGAACAAGTCCAACGACCCTCACTTGGTTAAACTCCTGCTCACCATGGAGATTGCCGACCGCTCTGGAGTGGACAGCAGCTTCTTTCTGATTTTTCCGCTTGCAGACGGCAACCTCCGGGAGTTCTGGCAGCAGAAATTTCCCCATCCCCCGAGAACCAATATGGCCACATATGCCCGCTGGGTAGCAAAGCAGTTCCACGGGCTGGAATGTGCGCTCTGCAAGCTGCATGACCTCCACGAACGCGAGATTCAGAGCCTCAGAGACGGGGAAGATGATGGGAACAATGCCTCCGGAGATCCCCTTTACGGCATTCACGGCGATATCAAGCCCGAAAACCTGCTTTGGTACGAGGAGTGGGTGGGTCCAAGCGGTGCACAAGTCCCCACGGTGAACAACCTACCTGATACGAAGGACCCCTTCGGCGTGCTTCAACTGGCCGACTTTGGCATCAGTAGTCTCCATCGACTTGAAACACGATCAAATAACAACATGCGGAAGTTAACCAAAACCTATGCACCGCCAGAAGCTGAGTGGGGTGTTTACAAGGGTTCCCGGTCTTTCGATATCTGGAGTCTGGGCTGCGTGTTCCTGGAGTTCATCTGCTGGCTCGTTCAAGGGAGCTCCGGGGACAGGAATCCAGTTGACGTTTTCCATGACGCACGCTACCTGGAGATAGGCGGCCAGAAAACAAACAGAAGCTTGGAGGGCACCTTCCAAGACACATTCTACCACATAATGGAAGTCGAAGGCGGTGCCAGCACAAAGTTTGTGATCAATCCCGCGGTCACCGAGGTAAGATGCAGCCATACAACTACACGTATCCAAACAACCTCTAACATCGTGCTGCAGCTTGTCGAAACCCTCAAGAAGTCCCCTGAATCATCGGCATTCGTCAACGACATGTTAGATATTATTTTGTACGAGATGTTGGTCGTTGAGCCAAGAGCGCCAAAGGCGATCGTCAACAACCCAAATAAAACCTCCCCTAGCAACAAGCGAATCGAGTGCCTGAACTTGGTCAGCAAGCTGAAGGTTATGGTCTGGAACGGAAGGGAAGATGATTACCTCACAAAGCCCGGCCCAGCAACGCCAGATTCTGTCCCCAAAGACCCACAAGCTGTTACGATTCCCGAATCTGCCACCGCACTCGCCAACAGCAGACGGTCGATAACCAAAACATTTCCACTGGATAGGAGCAAAGCAGAACGCCTTAGAAACGGTCGCACAGACCGCGCATCAACCATCCATGAGATCCCGAGTCCGAGTCCATGATGCGATGTGGAAATCCATAAAGTCAAGTCCTTCCTCTGAGTCAGTCGCCGAGCAGAGCAGTGCAAAGTACCGGCAAGGTAAGCTGTCACTCCTGATAGGGACCCATATGGTAGCCACCACCGACCACCGGGTAGTGAGAGTACACGCCAGGGTCTTGTATCAGGGTCTGAAGTTGCTCCTGGTCGGATGGTGTCGTGTCAACAACGTACATAGCCCTCCTGTTTAGAGATGGCTCAACACGAACCTTCGTTAACTTTGTTACCGCGTACAATATGATTCTATCGTTTGATATCTGCGAGGTGGTCAGAACGCGACACGGGATATTGCACATTGCTGTGGGGCTATGGTTCGAGACGTACCTCAAGCTGGAAGTTATCGTCACTTTTGTAGATCTTCTTCAACCGGTCGACAAGATCGTCCGTGTCAAGATAGGAGCACCTAATGGGAAGAGCGTGCCGTCTCTTGAGCTTTGGTCGAGCCATGTCGATGTCATTGGAGGGGATCAAACACCAAACTTGAACTCTTCGGTGGTGGCGATGCTAGTTCAAACAAGGATGTCTGGGCGGATGCAGGGCGGACGAAGCCCTCATCCCCCCAAGGAATCTGCTATTTACACGGAGCTCTCCATCCGGGCAAATGCAGAGCCTCAAAACCTCCTGAGGCTACCAAATCTCCCAATCATGATGATCTTGTGCTCTCCTTGTGCTCTCCTTGTGCTCTTCCGGCATAGAATTCCGAGTGGCTGCACAATTAAATGCCACACTTCGGCCCCTGATTGGGCGCCACAGCGGGAGGGGGGGCCTGAACGGAAATGATTGGGCGATCAATGCAGGCAGTGACAATAAAGGTGCATTTCCGGGCTGGGAACGCAGTGTCGGGCGTCTTGGCGCCCAATCGGGAGGCGGGTCATCATGCGCCCATGTGCGCGTGCCCCCGGAGGCATCCCACAGCCTTGTCTGACCACTACCTCGACGCGACGCGAGGGAGCCAAACGTGAAACTCAAGAGCACGACACCACCGTCTCAAGACGGAGACCCGTTCTGACATCTGCTCCGACAACCAACCGTAGCTTTTGTACCTACCTTTCTTGCCTTCGTGATCTACTCGTACTACTCAACGGTGATGGACAACGCCTGGAGGACAGCCGAGTGGGACTGGGACAGCGATGAAAAAGAGTTAAGAGCAAACCTCCTCCGCTATCACCCAGATCGCCCTGCATACGCAGTGCAGATATCGCGGTCTAAAGGGGATGTGACACCAGAGTTCAACAAGGACATCCACTCTTGTTCGATCCAAGCTGAAGCGGACTGGGAAGACTGGCTTGATACAGTACTAGGCATCCAGTATAACTTCTGTTCAGCTTGACTGATAGTTATCAGGTCCTACAACCAGAGTCAACAACCTTCGAAGCTTCTATGAGTTTGGTGTAAGTCCCGTCTCCACATCTTAGTCTCACGCTGTGGCAGCAGCAAAGACAACAACACCCACCAGTAACACCTTCCAGTACGTTACACTAATAGCAGTTACATCGGGGCGCGTATAAGACGCAGCCTTATTACGGTTTTAATTTACGCTAGGTAACAAGCGCTACCCCTTAGCTAACTTCTTAACACCGCTACGTAGCCCCGTATCGAGCTTCACGTTCTAGGTAGATAAGTAGGTATTAGCAGCCGAAAAGCGTAATTAGAGGTCCGTAGATTACAGGTTAGGACAAGGAGCTACTGTAGGCAGACGACCTGCGTGAGACTGAGGAGTATCGCGTTAAATTAACGAAGGACAGAATACAGAAAGTAGCGTAATCGCTATCTCTTAAGCCAATTGAGCAGTGCTGTAACCAATATACTTATTCTTATACTACACTCCCTCTATTTAAGCCCGGAGAAGTTAAACTCCATACAACTTTTAATTATAAGCACAGTTACGCTATAGAGATTATACAACCTGCTAGTTACTGTTCCAGAGTGTTATAAGTTCTTATAATACCTTAGAAAATGGTCTAATCTTTCGTACCCCTTATAAGTGTTTTTTAATAATACCGTCAGCCATTACTTTCTCCATTATTACAATATAGATTACAATATAATTTACAGCTAGCCCTAATAAAGATATATTAAAAACAACAGTAAGCTTATCACGTCTTAGATCGCCCATATAATAAATCTCAGCGCCCTCTTCCCATTCATTTTTCAATACACAACCATATATCACAGCAGCCCAGCTTTATATAAGTTTTTTATTCTAAAACACATAGAGATCTGAAAATAGCTTATTAAACGGAATCGAAAGACATAAGTCGCATAATCGTCTCTTCCCTAAAAGTATTTTAACTACGTAATACATACTTATATGTCTAATGTAACCTAAAAGGGTTAAAGGGAATCCTTAAGGCGTTGCTATATTAGGGAGGGGAGAGCTAAGGGGTCGGGATAAGTTTTAGGTAAGTCATTTCCTTATCGTTACATAACTAACTTCACCTATTTAAAGGGGAAACTTAGGGAACACCACCCGTTTTCTCTTTAACCGTAAGACTCTTCCATTTCCATAGATTAGAATCCTCATCAAAAATATTATATCTATTAGGATCTATAACTTAAATTAATTTCAACTAATGTCTTGTTATCTAGCTTATCTTTGAAATTAAGCTGCTTTTATATTCTAAAGTGGTGGTAAGAATCAGGCTAAGTGCCGTGTTTTACTCCTGCGGGCTATAATGTAGTTCATGGCTTATACTAACTTCTAAGCCTAGCCATGATCTGGGATTATATAAAAGCCACATGAAGGATTTAATATTAATATTATATATAACTTATTTAAAGGAGTTCTACCTCAGAATAGTCTAGTAACATCTAGTGTTTAAAATCCGGAGACTAACGCAGAGATATTAAGGCAGGGATGCCAATCAGGGATACTCAATGCATTAAGGCAAGGAAACTAATATTACCCTACCACAATAGCTAATAAACCTAGCCACCACTGTTCTTTCAAAAGGCAACGAGTTACTTTACAGACCTTAAACCGGGCTTCTACTGCGGAGGCATTTAGTAAGACTATATTTAAGACCTCTACAGTCGGGCCTACTTTAGGAGATGACCTTGCTGGAGGCATAGCCAAGTTTTAGGCATACTTAGACATACATGCATCCGCAAGTAGCTAACTGTACATGCGAAGGTCACGATGGTACATACAGTAGCGGCCAAGTTCAGCGTCCACGGTTTGATATGTGAAATCTTTCTAAGTGGGCCCACTTTTAGCTCCTCTTCCTGACATACAGTGTGCCCCACTTTGTCCCGTGTACTCTGTCAGCACTACCATAACAGCCTAAAGTATTAGTCTATGTGTATTTTGTCCAGCATTCATGTTGGATCTTATTACTGTACTGTATTGCGGACGCAGTACAGTACATAGTGTCATAATCCAGGTCATAACCAACCTGTATTTACCTAAGTCACCTCAAGTGTACCAGGAGCAAGCCCTCACATCCTAAGCAAATTAATGAAGGATTAAAAGACAACTCTACTGTAATCTAGCAGGGAAAATATTGTATCATTCAGCTATCTACTGCCGACTTAAAATGTTACAGGGCGAACTTGCGAAGCTGGTTATAGTATTCATTCATCCCGACCTGCCAGCAGTTTCATCACGAGAGTGACTCCTCGCTTCTTCCCATACGCGCATTGTAGAAGAACTAGATACTGTGTGCGGGTGTTTTGGGCCGAGTATTTGCTGCCGAAACTCGACACACCGACGCATTAAGTCTAGAGCTTCGTCAAGACGGCCCTGACTCTTCCACGTAAAGGCGAGATTGTTCATGCTGGTCAGCGTGTCGGGATGCTCCTCGCCCAGCACCCTCTTTCTCGTCTCCATCACTCGCGCCCTAAGCTCTTCGGCGTCGTTCCACCGGCCCTGATCCCTGTACGTTGAGGCTAGGTTGGCCATGCTGGTCAGCGTGTAGGGATGCTCCTCGCCTAGTAGCCTCTTTCTCGTCTCCATCACCCGCACACCGACCTCTTCGGCGTCCTTCCATCGGCCCTGATTCCGGTACGTCGACGCCAGGTTGGCCATGCTGGTCAGCGTGTCGGGATGCTCCTCGCCTAGCACCCTCTTTCTTGTCTCTATTACCCACACCCCGAGCTCCTCGGCGTCCTTCCATCGGCCCTGATTCCGGTACGTCGATGCCAGGTTGGCTATGCTGGTCAGCGTGTCGGGATGCTCCTCGCCCAGCACCCTCTTTCTCGTCTCCATTACCCGCACACCGACCTCCTCGGCGTCCTTCCATCGGCCCTGATCCTGGTACGTTGACGCCAGGTTGTTCATGCTGCTCAGCGTGGAGGGATGCTCCTTACCCAGCACCTTCGAACTCGTCTCCATCACTTGCACACCGAGCTCCTCAGCGTCCTTCCATCGGCCCTGGTTCCGGTATATTGACGCTAGGTTGGTCATGCTGGTCAGCGTGTCGGGATGCTCCTCGCCCAGCACCCTCTTTCTCGTCTCCATCACCCGCACCCCGAGCTCCTCGGCGTCCTTCCATCGGCCTTGGTTCATGTACGTTGTCATTCGGTTGTTCATGCTGCCCAGCGTGGAGGGATGCTCCTTGCCCAGCACCTTCGAACTCGTCTCCATCACTTGCACACAGAGCTCCTCGGCTTCCTTCCATCGGCCCTGATTCCAGTACGTTGACGCCAGGTTGGCCATGCTGGTCAGCGTCTCGGGATGCTCCTCGCCTAATAGCTCCTTCCGCATTTCTGTCGCCTGTACGAGAAATCTCTCAGCCTCCTTCCACTGGCCCTGGTAGTGGAAAAACCCCGTAGCATGATAGAGAAGCGACGCCCTTGCTAGCCTCTCAGCTCTTGACCCGTTGCCTTCGAACTTCAGCACGGCATATGCGTGCGGGAGGTATGCGCTGCATATCGCCCGGGTTTCATGCTTACCGTATGGGTAATTCTGCGACACAACTAACAGCGCCTGTTCCGCAAACTGGTGCATCGCGCCTTCTCTTTCAAGCCACCTCCGCGTCACCAACTGTACAAGCCGGTGCATGTCGAAGCAATTGCCCTTGTCTTCCGTGATGAGCGAAAATGCCTTGAGCATCCCCAGCGCCTTTACTTGCTGCCTCTCTCCCCTTGGCGCTTGCGTTTGCTGCCGCTCGCCGTAGTCGGAAAGGAATTTCCGCGGAATGGCTTGCCGGTCGAAGAGGCTCATCAGCGAGAGAAGTTCGCCGGCGAGGACATCCTGCTGCCGGATTTGCTCGAACGACAGAATCCAAGTCTCTACCACAGCATGTGGCGTCCCTGAGTCCCTGCCCAACGTCTCGAATTCTTCGGTTAGCAGATCTACGAGATGCTGATCGCCTTTCTCCAGGAGCTGGAGGTACTTGTCGACTGTTATAATCGTTTCTTCGATAAAGGCAGCGGCCTGGGCCAACGCGAGGGGTAAGTGCTCTAGCCTCGACGCAAGTCTTGACAAGTCAGCCGCATCCAGACCATCTGATTTGAGTTTCTCTCGCAGCAGCTGTGTGGACTCGCCCTCGTCCATCTTCCCGACCTCAATCAAGTGTCCGCCTCTCGTGAGTCTTAAGCCAGCTGCTTTATTCCTCGTCGTAACTAATACCGCTCCATGTGGGCACTCGGGAATCCACTGGCCTAGATTCCCCGGCCGGCTGAAGAGCTGCGCGTCATCGGCATTATCGATAATCATCAGCCACCGCCCGTGCTCTGTACGCTGCAGCCATGTCTTAACCAGCGGCAGCACATCGGTTTGTGGGTCGTCGTGGCCGGGGACTCTGCATTCTTGTGCGAGGAAAGCATACGCCTGGCGGAACCGTTCGGCGGTGCTCGCATGGACCCAGAAGACAGACACTTCAGGGTGCTCATCCTGAAGCCAGTATGCGCAGGCCAAGGCAACTTGAGTTTTGCTGCGGCATGTCAGACCTGCAATACCTCTGTGATCACAAAGACCTACCCAGCACCACCCAAACCATACAGCGCCACTCTTGACCCTAACACAGCTTGGCGTTGGCTGAAGCCCAGCTGTTGCTTAAGATCCTCCAGTGTCTTTGCACGGCCAACGAAGTCTGGGTTTCGGTTATATGGAACAAGAACTAAGCCGCTTCTCAGCACAACTCACCAATCGATACATCATTCGTTACATACACTTTACACCTGCTGCCCGAGTGCGGCGATGCTTCGTCAGCGCCCGTCGCGCAAGGCCCCTCAGCCTCTCGCGAACCTTATCGTACTCGTGGTCCTGTGGGCCGAATTTAACCATATCCGAATGCGTGCGTGCGACAGCACACATGTGCTCAGGCCCGTCTTCTCCCGGACGGCAATGCGTCGCGGAAAGTTTAGTAACTAGGACAGCCGGCGGCCCTGTCATTGTCCACCTACCATCTTTCTCCTGTTCTACGTTAGTGCATGTGCGTGTGAGGAAGAGAGCACCATACCTGTGCTGTAGGCGACTCCAGCGTTTCATAAAAGTGTACTACTTCAGAGTCTCCTTCCCCACCTAAAGCCTTGTGGAATTCCCGCTGCTGGTTGATCAGGATCTGTGAGTTAATACGACTGATAGACTCGATTAGGAAACGGTTTGGGCCGTCCCCGACCATGGGTATTAGGGAGCTGATGTCCATGCCGTCATGCGGAACACCGAAGAAAACAATTCCATGAATTGCTTGAATGAGCCGCTGGTCGTCCTCGTTCTTTGATTTTGACAATGTGATTACTGCCTAACCAGAGCATTAGAATCCGTTCCTGGGGAATACCCAGCTGTACTCACCTGTTTGACCATCAACCCCCCCAAACTGTGAGCAACGAGGATGATCGGCCTTACGGTAGGAACGCTCACTAGCGCTAGCAAGCTGTTGTGGAACGAGGTTGCAAGGTCCTCCAAGTTCTGCATGTTCTTACTCCGAGCAACAGCTGATTCGTAGCCGTACGTCATCACCCGCGCCATCGGGCGGCCGCCGTCCTCTAGTGTAAGGTCGTATGGAAGGGAGTCTCGTAGCCACATATGGGTTCCGTCTCGCTCTTTGAATGACCCGAAAGCGTGTCCGCCGAGACCGGAGAGTGCAACGACACTGAGACAAGTTAGCAGCTGTGTATCACCCTGTGTCCGCCATTCAGTTCGCTTACTCGACTTTGTGGTCCCCCGGAGGCGGGGCGAAGAGCGTCGTGATGCCATGGAAGTCGTCATCTAGCGTCAGGTACTCGTCGCGGGCTGGCTGGTTGGTCTCAGGTTTGGGCAACGGGATGCGCCACGATGAGCCGGTCTGGAGAGCGTCGGAGAGTGTAGCGGCATTTAGGAACACGACTGTACAGCTGCCAGAGCTCCTGTGAATCTCCGGTGCGAGCGACTTGATGGCGGGGCTGGCCGAGGCGTAGTGCTCCGCAAGAAATGACCGCACGCATTCGGCATCCCAATCCAGAGGCACTCCGCGCATGCGAAATGTCCTACCATACTTTGGTGAAGGACGGCTGCCTCTGGGGTGTTGCTGATCCTGAAGGGGTGGTTCTGTTGCCGAGCTGGGACGTTCAAAGGGCAGCCATCGAGAGATCGCGAGGGTAACGACGGCGATAGCAGCCAGGGTTAAAACGTGTCTGGTATCCGGATGCATTGGCTAAGCAGTACGCGGTTGAAAGCTAATCCCGAGCTGTTTTGGTGGGTCGATCGCCGCATGGATTAAGGTACTGAGGGCTTGGATGATGTCGAACCGGGCGTCGAAAACCAACGTGTGCCATGTCTGTCAGTTCCGAGGATTTGCCGAACCCAGCACGGACCATCCTGAATCTACCAATTAAAACGGCTTTATTCGCGCCGACCTTGGTGGCGAAGGCTTCTTGGGACTCGATATCCACTGCTGCTCCAGCGGGTCGTTTGCAGGTCAGATCTGCAGTTGTTGAGAGCGCCCGTGCCTTTGCCGAGATGTGACAGCTTTGGATGTCTGGGTTGGCAGGGGGCAGCGTTGCTGCCGTCTGTGGCCCGATTCCGGTCCTTCCAGGAGCAGATTCTTCAATACTAATTTGGAAGTCACCATTTCGTCACGTGGCACACTGCCACCAGTCAGGATGATCGCAGCATAGCATTGGTTTAATGCCAAGGACCAACAACGCGGCAAGCAACAAAACGCCAGCACTGCAATTTTAGTGTGCGCAGTCCAAGCACGGAGCATGCTTTTGTCTGTCTCAGAGCCGAATGCCGAACTTCTTCAAGCTCTACTTAGAATTAAGACGCCAACGCTGATCTCCGTGTCCCTTGCGTCCCGCACTGCAATTTAGTCACCCAGCGGCCGCTGGTGAAGCGCAACGATTGCAGCATTAACCGGATCAGGTGATCTGTCTCGTGACGAAGAACACGCTGTCAGTAGGGACGATGCGAGTCAGCTTTGGTTTTGGCGACAGCAGCGGCTCTCGCATTCGCCCTCTCACTTCGCGCTCGAGTAACCAATAAACCGCCATGGATCCTGATGCCCCTTTCACTCTTGACGATGACTTTGAGCTAGACTACGGCACTCCGAGGCTCCCGGTTCCTTCCATTTCGACACCGACGAGCCGCCGCAGCAGAAGCCCGGTCGCCCAAAGCCAGCGAGCTGACCGGGAACTGCCGTAGGAACCGGTCCCAGTACGCACTGGGCGCGAGCGTCAAGTTCTCCTCTGCGATCTCTGTAAGCGTTGACAATCTCCCTTTCCTAAGCTGCAGTTTCCACTCAATGAAATAATGAATGCATGTAGGGACCGGCTCATGGTCGATGCGCGGGTCCCACAGCACGGTGCTCGGGACCTCGGGATCCCCAGCCTGTGGCAGTGGTCCCGGCGTCCCGGAGCCAAAGCTTCAGGACCCCGGGACCTCACAAAAAGAGTAGTATAGATAGAACCCTCTCGCCCGTAGCTGTAAGGAACTTCTCTTGGTTCCTCACGCTAGTAATGATACATTGTTCACGAGATCTACTGTTCGCACAACACCCTTGATCTTCAGCCTGCTTAACACTATATCTTCCGGAGAGTTGCTAGCCTTCATTCAGTCATTCGCATCCGACCCCTTTGGCCCTAGGCTTACAACTTGTCTTCACCGACGTTCACCTTGTGACCTCGGAGCAGGCCGTAACACTTAGATCACAACAATAAGCCTGTAATACAGGCCTATAGTCACTGTGAGAACCACTGTAATTCAGAGTGTTGTAAGGGTAATTGTGCTTTTCTACCACCTATATACCCTACCGGCTGCAGTCAGAAGCCAGCACGCCAGACCGAGCTCATTTGTTAAGCGGCGAATTATATCAAACTATTTAGTATGATAAGATTTAAAAATCAGCACCCAGCTACAAAAGCCGTTCCACAAAACCAAAAAAACTTTAAGTCTTCCGCTTTTCGGCTACAGGGTACCCAGCAAGGGTGCAGGGTACGCAAGAAATTTAACAACAGCTTATTTAATAAACTTAAACAAGTCATTATTTCCACATTTCTCTTAAAAGTTTACACTTTTTTTTAACTATAAGGTTCTTAATGAAGATCGTTATGTAGAGGAGATGAAGATTCCTTAGCATAAGAGAAGCGCAAGTTGGTGAGAGAGGGGCTAATTTCGAATTAAGGTACTTCAGTTCCAAGATATCGCATAGCCAGGTTAAGCGTAAATCTGGGGAAGAGAAAAACAAATATAATGAACTGGTATGATGGCGTAACATGAAAGAAACCATAAAGAGAACCACACCCACAGAACGTTATTGTCGGCCTGAAAGGCTGACTCCCAGACTACTGGTCTTCCGATCGGAGGGACACAAATGCAACTAACATAGAAAAAACAGATACGTACCTAGTATAGAACAAAACCTAGTATATAACGGTGCCTAGCATAAAACGGAGCCTAGTATAGAATAATAAAGGAAACGTAACCGTAGATCAGGTTATCTTCCTTTAATCAAAGGGTTAGAATGTCACTGGGCTTTTAATAGGAGGTCTTTGTAGTGAAAATCGTTAAATCGATTGTTAATTAAAAGAAGTATAGTTTAAAGAACCATGTAGCGCGGCCCTTTTTTAACAGTAGCACACGCTAGAGAACATATTGCTATGTATATAAACGGTTACAGTAATATTACATATAGAGCCTAAAAAGAACAACAGGGTGAACCTGAATAAAGGCCTTAAGTTATACTTCCCTTTAAGACTAGCTGTTAGTCTTACTTATATAACAGTTTTAAACCTAAACTAACACCCTTAAGGCTCCTAATTGCAAAAATAACGTAACAGTTTTATAATAGCTAACCCTCCTTACTATATACCTAATCCTCTAATACCTTTTACCTTTCTTATAACTTACTTTATCTGTTAAAGTTTAACTAATATATAAGAGGTAAAAACAGGTTTAAGGTTTAAGGGAAATAAAGTCCTGTTTGCTCCTTAGGTTTGGGAATCTCCTTTTATTATTTAAGCTATCTAACCTAACAGTTTTAACAGGTTCCTTTACAGACTTCTTTATAAGCTTAAAAGCAGGCTTAGTTTCCTTTTTAATAAGTTTAAGCTTTAAAACCTTTACGCTTAACTTAACTATCTTAGCTTTTAAGTTTATAATAGGTTAAGAGACTGAAGCGCCTTTAAAAGTAACTCTTAAAGTCTGCTAATCTTCGTTAAATAATAAAGTATCTAAGTTTAAAACTCTCTAATTAAAGAATTTCTTCAGATTAAGGAGTTAGTATATTATAACTAACTTTATAAAGCTTCTTAAAACCTTATTAATCCTTTCTTTAGTAAGGGCCGCTTATTTAAGTTCACTTAAGACTGCAAACTTAAAAGAGTTAACTCTTTTCCTTCCAGTCGAAAGAGCTGTATATTTCGCCATATAATCACTACAGTTATAATAAGTAATAAACCCTTTAACTTTCAGACTTAACTTCTTTTTCTTATAAAGTATAATATTTAAAGTTATTTAAAGAGCGTTTAAAATAGCTTCTGCTTAGTGTTAAGGTATATTTAAGGTAATGTTTTTCTCGTTTAACCCTTTCTCTAATTAGAAAGAAGAGTATGTTAAGGATATAAAGGTATTAACTTAAAGGACGTTATAACTAACTATTATTAATTCTTATAGAATTATCTTTACTGCCTTTACAGTTATAAAGTTACACTTTAACTTATATACCTGTTACGGTACCTACACTTACTGTTGGGTTTTTACAACCCTAACCCGGCCAGTGTGGTTAGAACAGTGTGGCTGGATCCACGCAGCCGCTCCGCGGCTGCATCCGTGGATCTGCACAGCCAAGAACGCCAGACTCC
>Ga0247760_1002415_pt1 | contig 14213 bp, 9 predicted proteins | sample UWRJL171409R4_FD_179936 | JGI IMG/M metagenome (GOLD analysis project Ga0247760, IMG submission 179936) | Plant litter microbial communities from Arlington Agricultural Research Station in Wisconsin, United States - UWRJ-L171-409R-4 | ecosystem: Environmental > Terrestrial > Plant litter >...
GGTTTGTACGCGAACCGGCACGCGGCTCGTCACGGGCACGGCCGCGAAGCCCGACTTCCCGCTCGCGTCGCGAGCAGCCAACGAAGCGATGGCGTACGCGCCGTCCGGTGAAGGATACACGTCGCTCACGACGCCGCGCACATCTACCGTGCGGTAGTCGAGGAACGTCTCGCCAGGTGCGGTCTCGAGCAGCGTCAGGTGGCTGCTCGCCACCGCGTTGGTGTAGAGCAGCGCCGCCGTGCCCTCGGGCGCGATGTTCACGAGCCCGAACTGTTCGTCGATCGCGACACTCTCGAAGCTCGTGGGATCGCTGAAAATCCCAGGGATCGGCAAGATCACGAGCTTCGAGCGCGAATCGGCTTCGTTTGCCGCGCCGCCGTTTGCCGCGCCGCCATTGGAGGCACCACCATTCGACGCGCCGCCATTCGAGGCACCGCCATTCGAGGCACCGCCATTCGATGCGCCGGCAGCGTCGAGCATGCCGCCCTCTCCGCCCGCGCCTGCTTCTTCCGCGCTTTGATCCCCGCCTGCACCGGCGGCCCCGTCGTCAGGGGGCACGATCGAAGTGCCACGCACGACGGCCAACGCCGACTTGCCATTCGACACGAGATCGAGATCCGTGACCGGCCCGGACAAAGTGACCGAGCTCAGCGTGCCGGTCGCGAGTTCGACCAAGGTGATGACCGCGCTGCCTTCGTGGCGCACGAAGGCGTAGCTGCCGTCGGGCATGACCGAGACGTCGCGCGAGGACACGTCCTCGTGCAGCGGATCTTCCGAGACGGCTTCCTCACGCAGCACGCGCGGTCCAGCCTTCGAAGCCAAATCGATCACGCTGATGCCGGACTTGGCCACCACGTAGGCCTGCTCTTCGGCATCGTCGATGAACACGCGCGAAGGCACCAAACCCACGACCAAGCGCGTCGCCACGGGCTTGGAACTCCGCAGATCGAGCACGCTCAGGTCCTGGAAATTCTCGGTCGGATCGGCCATCAACGCATGCGAATCAGTCCAAGCGAGCGCGAATTTGCCGGTCCTGCTCACGGTCCAGGCGTTGGCGTTGGCCTGCAACGGAATAGGACCAACCGCAGTCACTTCGCCGGTCGCGTTCGCGCGGAGCAGCGTCGCATCCTTGCTGCCGACGTTGATCACGAGCGCCTTGCTGCTGTTCGCGTCGCTCGGTAGCGCGGTCAGAAAGGTCGGCCCGACACCGGCATCGGCGAGGCGCACCGAGAAGCTCTTGGCGTCGACGATTGCGACCTTTCCGGTATCGGGATTGGCCGTCCAGACCCAGCGACCGCTCACGACCGGCGCGCGGTAGCTCTGCGCTTCCTCTTTTTCGGGTGGCACGGCCGGTGCGCCGGCGGACGAAGGAGTGCCCGCAGCGCTCGCGCCAGCTCCGAAATTGCTGCCCCCCAAGCCGGAAGGAGGTCCCGGAATCACGTTCGATGCGCTGTCCTCCGCGGACGAACATGCCGCCAGCGCAGCCGCGCCTAAGACCAACCACTTCCCACACGCCCACATACTACAGCTCTAGTGCAAGGCTTGAGCCAAGCAGCGCGACCCGAGCCCAGCCCGGGGGATTAGACGCTCAGGCCCGGCGTTTTACTCAATTCAATCACGAGTGGCTTTGGCGTGGATCGGCACACTGCCTGACATTCCTGTCAGCCCTCTTGGAGGGAGAGCGCGAGAGAGCAGGCACGAGCACGTGTTCGCGCTCTGATTCGAAACAGCCTTAGGGCGAGGTGACGCCCTTCGCGCCGTGCTCAGCGAAATAAGCGCGCAGCACTTCACGCGCCAACATCGCGCCTTTGATCTGCCAACTCGGGTTGTTCACGACTAGCGCGGCGATCGCGACCTCCGGCTTGTCGGCGGGCGCGAAGCCAACGAACCACGTGTAGAAGCGGTTGTCCTTGTAGCGCGTGAGCGTGCCCGTCTTTCCCGCCACTTGGATCCCCGGCAAATACGGCGCCCCGCGCTCGTCGTGGAAGCTCTTGAAGGCCGACCCGTTATCCACGGTCTGACGCATCATGCGCGTCAGCTCGACCGCAGTCTCCGGCTTTACGGCGCGCCGCAACACGCGCGGCGGTCGTTCGTCTTTCCACAGCTGCTCTTGGCCCTTGTAGACCGAGTCCACGATGCGCGGCTCGAGCGTGGAGCCACCGTTGGCGACCGTCTGAGCCAGCACTGCCCCCGCGAGCGGCGACAGCGTGGTGTTCCAAAACCCTGCAGAAGTCCGGGCAAATTCCAAAGGATCTTCGGGCATGCTGATCTGCGGCGCCTCGTTGGCGACCGCGAAGGGCAGAGACGCGCCGAAGCCAAACGCGCCGGCCATGCCGGTCACGTCTTCCGGAGTCAGGTGCTTCTGCGCCAAGCGCGCGAAGACCACGTTCAAGCTGCGGCCGAGCGCCACGCCGATCGTCGCGCACCATTTGTCTCGAATTGGATCATCGACCAATTCATCCGGAGAAATGCGGCTCTTTCCGCCGTGGTAACACTGCTCGGTCTCCGAGTTCAGACCGGCGCGCTCGATCAGCGCGGCCCCGGTGATGACCTTGAAAATGCTGGCCGCAGGCGCTTCTGCGCGCGCGTTCACGTCGAACTTCTCGCTGGCGTTGACGTAGCTCGCGTAGGCCAAGACGCGCCCGGTCTTGACCTCGATCATCACTACGCCGCTCTCCGGGATGCGGAACTTCTGCATCTGCGCCCGCGCTGCGCGCTGCACCACCGGATCGAGCGTGAGCTGCGCCGTCCGCCCCTCACTGAGCGGCGCCATCACTCGCTGCGGCCGCAAATCCAGCCGCATCAAGTCGAGCCCATCGAGCTTCGGCATCTCGGCGGCATTCCGCTCGAGCCGCCGGAGCGGGCTCTCCCAGCTCACCTTGCCGCGCATCACCGGCACGAGCGCCGCAATGATCGCCGCCGCAGCCGCAAGTCCAAGGTATTTCCCAAACCGTCTCATCGACCCTGGAGGAGTTACCGGGGTTGCTGGCTTTCGGCCAAGATACCCGCAGCCGGCCAACGGACCGGTGTTTTCTCCCACCCGTCCGCGTCCTTGCCCGCTCTTGTTCCTCTCTTTTTGGGTGGGGTTGCCCTACTGCGGCGCCCTTGCACAAGTGCGCACCGTCATTGGGTACCGATTTGCGATTGTCGGGCGCGGGCGCGGGCAGATTGAAAATGAGCAGCAGTGCGCGGCGTAGACCATCGGCGTATGCTGACCCAGCACATTTCCGGAGGTTCGAAGCACGAGCGCGATGAGCGACACGCCCATTTCAGACCGTTTCGAAGTCGACAACACCCAAGTGTTGATGCTGCTCGCCGGGCCTCAATCGAGCTTGCTCGCCGAAGTGGCGCGTCAGAGCGGAGCGGAGGTGAGCCTGCGCGGCAACGTGATTCATTTCCTCGGTTCGGAGCACGACGTGCGGCTGGCGCATCGCTTCGTCACCGACGCAGCGGAGCTCGTCGGCAAGGGCTTCGAGATCAACTCGAACGACGTCGTGAGCTCGATCCGCGGGCTACGCGCAGATCCCAACCGCTCACTGACCGAGTTGCTCGACGAGACCATCATCGTCAACGCCAAGCGCAAGCCGATCAGGCCCAAGAGCGCCGCGCAGCAGCAGTACGTCGAAGCCATTCGCACGCACGATCTGACCTTCGGCATCGGTCCCGCGGGCACCGGCAAGACCTACTTGGCGATGGCGATGGCCGCGGCTTCGCTCATGCAAAAACGCGTCAAGCGCATCATCTTGGCGCGCCCTGCGGTCGAAGCCGGCGAAAAACTGGGCTTTTTGCCGGGCGATATGGCCGAAAAGGTGAACCCGTACCTGCGCCCCTTGTACGACGCCTTGAACGACATGCTGGAGTTCGAGCGCGTCGAGCAGCTGCGCGAGCGCGGGCAAATCGAGGTCGCGCCGCTGGCGTTCATGCGCGGCCGCACGCTCAACGACTCATTCGTGATCTTGGACGAAGCGCAGAACGCGACCAGCGAGCAGATGCGCATGTTCCTGACCCGGCTCGGCTTCGGCTCCAAGGCGGTGGTCACCGGCGACATCACCCAGACCGATCTGCCGCACGGCGCGCGCAGCGGCCTGCGCGAAGCGCGCGAGCTGCTCACCGGCGTCGGCGGCATTTCGTTCTGCGCCTTCACCGACGTAGACGTGGTGCGGCACCCCTTGGTGCAAAAGATCGTAGTCGCTTACGAGCAACGCGACGAAAAGCTGCGCCTCGAGCGAGAGCGTGAACAACGAGCTCGGGAGGACCGACAAAGGCCATGAGCGGAATTCGCGCGCTCAGCCCGCGCGCCCGCGCCGCGGTGGATCAGCTGGGCGCGCTGGCAGAGTGGCTCTTTTCGCACCCTGCCCAGAGCGGCGACACGGTGACCCGGCCGCACCCATTGCTGCTGTTGGTGCGCCGCGCGGGCTTCTTGGTCTTGGTCGCGCCGGCCTCCGTCTGGGATCAGGGGCGCGATCTCTTTCGCCCCTACTTGGAGCAGTTCGCCGCCGTCGAAGCGCGCTTGGTGCTGCTCGGGCGCCCGCGCGATCCGGATTTGAGTCAGGCGCTGAACCTCGGGCTGTGCGCGTTGCTCGCGGAGACCCCAGCGCCGGAAGAAGTGTTCGTCGCGTTGCATCAAGCCTTCGAGCTGATGACGGTGAAGGCGCGCAGCGAGAGCCGCGGCAAGTGGCTGAACCGCTACCGCTACGAGCTCGGAGAGCTGATCGAGATTGCGCGCGCGCTGACCACCGAGCGCGAAATCGACAAATTGCTCAATCTGATCCTGGAGAAGGCGCGCTTCATCTGTGCGGCTGACGCGGGCAGCATGTACGTGGTCGAGGGCGACGACCCGGTGCTCGCGCGCCGAACGCTTCATTTCAAGCTCAGCCAGAACGACTCGGTCTCGTTCGACTCGCGCGAGTTCACGATGCCGATCAGCACGCGCAGCATGGCCGGCTACGTCGCGCTCTCGCAAAAGACCCTGCGCATCGACGACGTGTACGACATGCCCGGCGGTTCGCCGTTCGGCTTCGATCGCTCGTTCGATCAAAAGATCGGCTACCGCACGCGCAGCATGCTGGTAACGCCGCTGATCACCAGCAAAGGCGAGGTGATCGGCGTCTTGCAGCTGATCAACAAGAAGCGTGAGCCGGAGCAGAAATTGCTCTCGGCCGATGATTTCGAGCGCGGCGTGGTCCCGTTCGACGAGCGCAGCGAGCAGCTCGTGGCCACGCTCGCTGCGCAGGCGGGAATCGCGCTGGAAAACGCCATCTTGTACCAAGAGATCCGAAAGATCTTCGAGGGCTTCGTGAAGGCCTCGGTGGACGCGATCGAAGCCCGCGATCCGACCACCAGCGGCCACTCGCGACGCGTCGCCGACCTGACCGTCAATTTGGCGACCGCGGTCGAGCGCACCGACAGCGGCCCCTACCGCGAGGTCCGCTTTCAACGCGAAGACCTACGTGAGATCGAGTACGCCTCGGTGCTGCACGATTTCGGCAAGATCGGCGTACGCGAGCACGTGCTGGTCAAAGCCAACAAGCTCTTCCCCCACGAAGTCAGCCTGATTCAACAGCGCTTCGAGTTCGTGATTCGCACGCTCGAGGTCGAAATCCTGCAGCGCAAAATGCAGGCCATGAGCCGCGGCGCGAGCGCCGCCGAGCTCGCGGGGCTGGATCGCGAATTTAGCGAAAAGCGCGCTGAAATCGAAGAGGCGTGGCGGATCATCGAGCAAGCCAACGAGCCGTCGCTGCTCGCGGCCGGCAATTTTCAGCGCATCGAAGAGCTCGGTCGCCAATCGTACGCGCGCCTGAGCGGCGAGCTGTCGACCCTGCTCAGCGCGAACGAAGTGAAGTCCCTGAGCGTGATGCGCGGCTCACTCACCGCCGAAGAGTTCGAGGAGATCCGCAGCCACGTCTCGCACACCTACCGCTTCCTCTCGCAAATCCCCTGGGGCAAAACCTTCTCGCGCGTGGCGATCATCGCCGGCTCCCACCACGAGCGCTTGAACGGCACGGGCTACCCGAATCGGCTGCGCGCCGAAGAGATCCCGCTGCAGTCCAAGATGATGAGCATCAGCGACATCTTCGACGCGCTGACCGCCAGCGATCGCCCCTACAAGCGCGCAGTACCCGTGCAAAAAGCCCTAGATATCTTGGGCTTCGAAGTGAAAGACAACCACGTGGACGGCGAGCTCGTGCGCATCTTCACCGAAGCCAAAGTCTGGGAATCGGTGATCGCCGCGCGTTGAACGCGCTCTGTTGCACAGGACTCGCCGCGTGATCGGGGCCATGTTAAAGGCGCCGCATGCCCGAAATTCTACAGGTCAACGCACGCGAAATCCTGGACTCTCGCGGAAACCCCACGGTCGAAGCCGAGGTTCAAACCGACAGCGGCCTCGGGCGCGCAGCAGTGCCGAGCGGCGCCTCGACCGGCGAGCACGAAGCGATTGAGCTACGCGACGGCGACAAGAAGCGCTACCTCGGCAAGGGCGTGACGAAGGCCGTCGCCAACATCAACGATCAACTCGGACCGGCCCTGATCGGCCTCTCCGCGCTCGATCAGCCGGCCATCGATCAGGTGCTGCTCGACGTCGACGGCACGCCCAACAAGTCGAAGCTCGGCGCCAACGCGATCTTGGCCGTATCGATGGCGGTCGCGCGAGCCGCCGCGGACACCGTGGGCTTGCCGCTCTGGCGCTACCTGGGCGGAGTTCAGGCGCGCGTGTTGCCGACCCCGTTGATGAACATCATCAACGGCGGCATGCACGCCGACAGCGGCCTGGAAGTGCAAGAGTTCATGGTCGTGCCCATGGGCTTCGAGAGCTTCGCCGAAGCCTTGCGCTGCGGCACCGAGATTTTCCACAGCCTGAAGGCGATCCTGAAGAAGGAAGGCATGACCACCTCGGTCGGCGACGAAGGCGGCTTTGCCCCGCGCTTGGCCTCCAACGAAGAAGCCATTCAGCGCATCATCACCGCCATCGAAGCCGCGGGTTACAAGCCCGGCGAGCACGTGGGCATCGCGCTCGACGCCGCCGCCAGCGAGTTCTACAAAGACGGCAAATACACCTGGGACAAGAAGCCGCACACCGCCGCCGAGTTGGCCGAGGTGTACGTCAAGCTGTGCGACAAGTACCCGCTGGTCAGCATCGAAGACGGCTTCGCCGAAGACGATTGGGACGGCTGGAAGCTCATCACCGACAAGCTCGGCAGCAAAGTCCAGCTCGTCGGTGACGACCTGTTCGTAACCAACAAACAGCGCCTGGCCCGCGGCATCGAGAAGAAGATCGCCAACTCGATCTTGATCAAGCTAAACCAAATTGGATCCTTGACCGAGACGCTCGACACGATCCGCCTCGCCAGCAGCGCGGGCTACACCTCGATCATCTCCCACCGCTCCGGCGAGACCGAGGACTCGTTCATCGCCGACCTGGCCGTCGCCACGAACGCAGGCCAAATCAAGACCGGCAGCTTGAGCCGCAGCGATCGCATCGCCAAGTACAACCAACTCCTGCGCATCGCCGAAGAGCTCGGCGACGAACAGGTCTACTCCGGCAAAGCGCCCTTCAACCGACGCTGACGCACCGTCACCGGGGTGGCTCACTCGGAGCTCACCCCGGGACCGGTCTAGCCCTTTTTGGCCCAGGTGCGCGGCTTGCGGCCGCGCAGGCCGAGGACGTTCAGCGGTTCGTCGGAGACGCCGAAGGAGACGAAGTCGCCCAGGCGCACGCTCACCGTGCGGTGCGGCCCGTCCAGGTACAGCGCTGCGTCGTCCATCTTGCTCTGGACCGAGATTTCGCGCGAAGCGTCGACCACCAGCTTCAGCAATTCGAATTTGCCGTAGGGCGAGTACGGCTCGCGCACGACCAACTGCAGCTGATCCGAGCTGAGCGGGAGCACGCGCCCCCCCGCAGAGCGTTGCGCGGCGGTCGAGCCGGCGGCAGGGCCGATCCAGATCCCGCTCGAGCGCTGCTCTTCCTTCTTTTTGCCCACGTGCAAAATGTAGCGCGAGGTCGCGGCGGGGCCTGAGTGGCAATAGAGCGCCTCGTTCAAGACGCGCTTGGAGCGCATGCGCCCGTTGAGCGACACGGTCATGCGCGTGAGCAACAGGCTCTTCAATTTGCCGTCCAGCGCACGCTGCAGATGGCTCTCGAAATCACTGCGTTGCGCCGCGCAAAAGAAGCCCACGCTGTGCGAGGGAGCGCTGTTCACGCCGAGCACGGGCACGCCGCCCACGTTGTGCGAAGCGGCCAAGAGCGTGCCATCGCCGCCGACCGCGATCACCAGCGCGGCATCCGAGGTGTCGAACGCCGCGTGCGCGCGCTGCAGAAACAGCGCCTTGGCGCCCACGCGGTCGAGCACCCGCTCGACTTCTTCCATCGTGCGCGAGTGCTCTTTGTGCGAGGCGAGCCAGCTGGCGACGCTCGGGTCACGCTTTTTGATCAGGCTGCGCGCCCGCGGATCGCCTTCGTCTTCGACGAAACGACGATAGGCCGTGCGCTTGCCCACGACGATCACGTGTGGACGGCTCAATAGAACTTCTCCTGGAGGCGCCTGAGCGCAAGCTCGGTCTTGGCGTCTTCGATCGCTCCCTCACGGCACAGCTCGAGCGCCTTGGATAGCGGCAGCTCGATCACCGAGCCGAAATGCTCGAGCGGCGAGCCGTCGAGTTCCGGTTCGCGACGCGCTTGGGGATCGACCCGTACCTCGAAGAAAAAGTGGCGCTCGGCGATGAAGCCCGGCGCGGGGAAAGTGCTGTGTCCGAGCGGTGAAAGTGCGTCCACGCCGACGTCGAAGCCCAGCTCTTCGAGCAGCTCACGCTGTGCGGCGCGCGCGACGCCCGTGGCTGATTGCTCGGCGCTCTCCACCAAACCGGCGGGCAGCTCCCAAAGGTGACCGTCACACGCTTCGTCGGGCAACGGAGAATGAGCGCGATTGCGCAGCGTGAGCGGGGGCCGAAAGGCGCTACGCAAAAACACCCACGGCGTCCCGTCCGATGCCACGAAGTGCGCGGCGATCACCACCGCGTCGATCGCCTTGCGATCGACCGCGTCGTACACGAAGGGCACGCTCTCCGTCCCATCTGGATAGCTCGCGCGGTAACGATGGCGCACGAGCCGCAAAAAACCCGTCTGATCGGGCGGTGAGAGGTCCTCGAGCAACGAAAGGCGGATCTCGGGGAACGACAGTTCGGCGCTGTGGGCCATACGGCGGCCATTCTATAGTGGATCGCCCGAGGTCTTGCGCCGAGCTTCGCGAAAGCAGCGGACAATCTGCCTTCAGACCCGGAAAAACACGTGCTAAGAGCGCAACATCCGACGTCTCGGAGGAGGACCCATGTTGCAGAAACTCGCTGTCATCGGCCTGTGCTGGGGCACCCTCGCGCCCAGCTTGGCTCTCGCCGCGCCGGCCGACAAACCCAAAGCGCCCGCCGCGCGCAGCCTCGAGAGCACGAAGCAAGCCTTGGAGAGCGGGGACGAAGCGCGCACCTTGGCCGCGCTCGATGAGATCGAGCAGGCCGCGGATCGCCGCGCGGCACCGCTCGTCGAAGCCTTGCTCAACCGTGGCGCGAACAGCAAGCTGTTGCTGCGCGCGATCGGCGTCGCGGGCGCGCTCGGCGCAGCTTCATCGAGCAGCGCGCTCGCGCCGTACGTGAAGCACCGCGCACCCGACGTGCGCCGCGCCGCTGCGCAGAGCTTGGCGCGCACCAAAGGCAGCGTCGCGATCGCCGCCCTGCGCGACGCTTTGCGCGGCAGCGATCCAGCGCTGCGCGGCACCGCAGCAGAGGGCCTGGGCGCGCTCGGCGCCAAGGAAGCCGTGCCCGACTTGTTCGTGGTGCTACCCAAAGAGGTCCCCGAGGCCGCCGGCGCGATCGGCGTGCTGTGCAGCGCGGAACAGTGCAAGCGCTTCGTCGGGCTGCTCGGCAAGTTGCCGTTCGAGGTCATGGAAAGCGGCTTTTTACCGCTGCTTTTGCGCACCGACGCGGACGCCTCGGGCTCGGCGAAATTGCAGCTGATCGAGCAACTGCGGCGCATGGCCACGCAGAAAGCGAACGCGCTGTTGTCCACCGCGCTCGCCTCCTATCCGGCCAACGGCAACCCCAAGATCCGCACGGCGATCGACGCCGCGCTGCACGGCCACCCCGTCACGAGCACCGAACCATGAGCCAACGCCCTTTCATTTCCGTGCTCGCGCCCGCCGCGCTGTGCCTCATTGGTTGCGGCGCAGCCAGCGTCAACTCGAGCAGCAAGGCCCTCGACCCCGACTGGCAAAATGATTCGGGCGCATCGATCGCGCAGATAGAGCAGCGCCTGCACGCTTTGCCGCTGGTCGCCAACGCGCGCGTCGCCGTCGGCGTGAGCGACGCCGGTCTGGTTGCGGTCACGCTCGACGGAAAGTCGCGCTGGAAATACGCCGGGCGCCCCACCTCGGCGCCGATCATCGCCGGGCCATTGGTGATCTTCTCCGAGGCCGATCGGCTCATCGCGCTCGACGCGAATTCCGGTGCTTCAGCCTGGAGCATCGCCAATCGAGGCCTCACCCTGCGCGGCGCCGCGAATGACGGCACGAGCAGCGCGCTCGTGCTGGCGGATGCACACAAGAGCCTTTTTCTCGGCGTTTCCGCCAGCGGCTCGACGCTCGGCTCGACCGAAACCAAGGCTGCGCTGGGCGTGCCTGCAGCGCGCGGCGGCCTGGCCTTCGTGCCCTGGAGCAGCCAATACGTTTCCGCGCTCGACATCAACAGCGGGGACGAAAAAGGGCGGCTGCTCGCCCGCGTGCAAGTGAGCCACGCGCTCAACTACGGCGGACAGCTGTACTTCGGCGAGCAAGGGCTGATCCGCTTCGACGACAAGGTGCGCTTCGCCAGCACCAATCAAGCCAACCACGTCGGCTTGCCCAAGGTCGAGCTCCCCGGCAAGCCCAGCTGGCTCGGCAGTGGCCTCGTGAACCCATCGAGCGAGGCCAACGCGCGCACCAAGATCCGCATCTTCGCCGCGCCAGCGACCGCTGCCAACGGTGAGCTGACGCTCGGCGCGGGCACCTTCGTCGCGACCTACTTCCGCGTCGTGTTCGGGCTCGACGCCAAGAGCGGCGCGCTGCGCTGGACGCGCGCGCTGCCGGCGGACATCGTGGGCGGCGCAGCCGCGAGTTCCGGCTTCGCGCTGTGCGACGCGAACGGCATGGTCTGGCTCCTGGACAGCGCAGGGGCCGGTGAGAGCGCCCTGCAATTGGGCGCGAAAGTACGCTCGTGCGCGCTGGACGCAGGCGCGGAAGGCGTGCGCAACGCGCCCGCGCGCGCGGGCTTGGCCGCGCAAATTACCGAAGCCTTGGACAACCTCGAGCCGAACATGGCCGAAGCCGAGCGCTACCTCGTGAGTGAGCTCGGCAAACAAGAAGATCCGCTCGTGACCAAGAGCTTGATCGATCTCTCGAGCAGCCCGCGCATCCCGCCCGATCTGCGGCTCGAGACCAGGCGCCTACTCGCGCTGCGCAAGAACGGCGCGGAGTACATGTTGAGCGCGCTCGCTCGCCACTATGACTTCGTATCCGGCGTGCTCTTGCCGCCGCCGGTCGGCCCACTCGCCGATGCGCTCGCGGCCGCTGGCGAGACGCGCGCCGCGCCGCTGCTCGCCAATCACTTGAACGATCCAGCGAACTCTGCGGAGGACGTCGCGCACGCTGCCCGCGCGCTCGCCAAACTGGCGACGCCCGCCGAATACGAGGATCTGCGCACTTTCTTCGCGCTCTACCGCGCCACGGCCGACGACGAAGCGCTGGTCGCCGCGGTCGTCTCGTCGGCCCAGGCCATCTTGCGCGTCGGCGGCTCAGACGGCCGCGCGATCGTCGAACGCGCGGCTCGAGATCCGTTGACCCAGGCCGATGTCCGCCGCGCTCTGCCCGCGGTCCTCACGCAGCCCGCTGCTGGCGCCGCCTCCGTGGCGACGACGCCGAAGCCCTAGCTCCTCAGCCTCAACGCACGAGCCCGACGCGGCGGCCGAGATCGGACGTGAACACGCCGCGCGGATCGTATTTGGCTTTGATCTCCAGCCACTGATCCAGGTTCGGGTACATCGCGCGAAAGGTGGCTGCGTCGAGGAACGAATCCTTGCCCAGATAGACGCGGCCGCCCGCGTTCAGCACCAGCGTATCCAAGCGCTTGAGCAGCTCCCCGGTGCGCTTCCTGATCGGAAAATCGATGGCGAACGTGTAACCCTCACGCGGGAACGAGAGTAACCCCTCGCTCTGTTTGCCGAAGCATTTGAGCACGTTGAGGAACGGCAGCTCACTCGAGCTCAGAATGGTCGACAAAATCTCGCGCAAGCGGCGAGGGCCATCCTCGAACGGGATCACGAATTGATACTGAGCGAAGCCGGCCGGGCCATAGCCGCGGTTCCAATGCGCCAGCATGTCCAGCGGGTAGGTGAACTGCTCGTAGTGACTGAACGACGCAGCGCGCGCTTGGATCTGCTGCAAGAGCGCGTTGACCACGCGAATGGTCAGGCGATTGAGCGTCAGCGTCGGTAGCTCGAAAGGTACGGTCAGCTTGGGTGGCCCAGAAACACGCAGCGGATCCGCGGCCAAGGCCGCGGGCAACTCCTCGCGACGCGCGTGATCCCCGAGCGCCAGCACACCGCGCCCGAGCCGCGCGCCAGTGCCGAACACATCCAACGTGGCCACCGAATACGGGAATGCGTGATCGTGCTCGGTGAAGGCCGCGAGCATGCCCTCGAGATCGTTTACGCGGATCGAGCGCTGACGAAAATAAGTCGTCTCGATCTTCTTCAGTCGAATGGTCGCGCTCAGGATCACGCCCAAAAGACCCATGCCGCCGAAGCTCGCCCAAAATAGGTCCGAGTTCTCGGCGCGGCTCGCGGTCAGCACCTCACCGCTCGCCAATAAGACCGAGAAGCTATCGACGCAGCTGCTGAAGGAGCCTTGCACGTGGTGCGCTTTGCCGTGGATGTCATTGGCGATGCAGCCGCCAACGGTCACGAACTTCGTGCCAGGCGTGACCATCGGGAACCAGCCGCGCGGCGCAAAGTCGCGCAAGATGTGCTCGAGGCTCACGCCGGCCTCGCAAGTCAGCGTGCCCGTCGCGTCGTCGAACGCGAGGTAGCGGTTGAAGCGCGTCATGCCGAGCACGCGACCGCCGGCGTTGAGCGCTGCATCGCCGTAGCTACGGCCCAAGCCGCGAGGCACGGTGCCTCGTGGATCGAGGGAGCCGCGGATCTGACCTTCGAGCTCCGGCTCTCGCAAATCGCAGTCCGCGCGCTGGTTGGCGCCCCAGCCGGAGAGTCGAGTCAGGTAAGGCTTGGCGGACACAGCCGGAAGCTCGGCCCGACTCTTCTCTTGCTGCAAACCGAAGCTTTTGCCCACGCCGTCCATGACTGCGGTCCTAGCAGGCCGCCTGGCACGCGGCAAAAAGGCTTTTTCGACCCTTTCACAGGCCCCGCCCAAGAGTGATACGCTGAGCTTCGAATGACCTTCGAGCGCATCCGGCATCGGCTCCAGAATGGACGACCGCTGGTCGTCGACTCGGACACCGCGGCCTCGTTTCGTGCGCGCGGGGTCGAGCTCGATTCACCTGGCGCGCTCGGCCTCATGCTGCGCGAACGCCCGAGCGAGGTTCTGGCCCACTACCGCACGGAGGTTCACTCCCGGGTCGACGTGTTGTCCGCGCTCACCGCAGACACCACGCCACGCGCCCTGGCCGAAGTCGGCATGGAGCACCGCTCAGCGCAGCTCACGCGGCGCGCGGTCGAGCTCGCCCTGGAGGCGGCCGCCGAGAGCGAGAGCCCGATCGCGGTGGCCGGGGTGTTGGGCTCCGACATGGTGAGTCCAGTCGCGGCCGATCGCATTCACGACGAGTTCACCGAGCACGCGGCGCGCCTGGCTGCGGCCGGCTGCGAGTTGATCTTGGCCCGCGGCCAAGGCTCGCGGCTCGGCTTGATGGCCGCAGTGGTCGCTGCTGCCCGCACCGAGCTGCCCACCTGGGCCGTGCTGGAATTCGCATCCGCGGACGAACTGACCAGCGCGGGCAACGCCGAAGATCTGGTGAACGCCTTGGCCGAAGCCGGCGCCAGCGTGATCTTGTTCGAGGTCGCGACGGTCGACCTGGGTTTGGCCTACTTGCAGCGCTTTCAACCCGCTTTCGCTCTGCACGGCATCGCACCCGGCGTGCTGCTCGCGGGCAGCGAGACGAGCCTGCGCGGTTTTCATGACGAA
>Ga0247760_1002416_pt1 | contig 14212 bp, 21 predicted proteins | sample UWRJL171409R4_FD_179936 | JGI IMG/M metagenome (GOLD analysis project Ga0247760, IMG submission 179936) | Plant litter microbial communities from Arlington Agricultural Research Station in Wisconsin, United States - UWRJ-L171-409R-4 | ecosystem: Environmental > Terrestrial > Plant litter >...
CAGACCACGCCACCACGCTCGCACAAGCTTGGCTACCTAGGCATTGTGGGGAGGAGACGGGGGGGGGGGCAGGAACAGGTGAGGCGCTGGCGCAGTCTAGTGTAGGTCAAGCTCAACTCAACCATCGGCCAGCTTCCCCAACCTTGTTCTCTTTCCCACTCCGTACCTGACGCAAGCCGAATTCCCGATGTCAGCCACTACCTTTTGAAAAAAGAGGGCATCGCGAGCCGGAGTTGGCTGCATCTGCGTCTGCTCCTAGCAACCAACAAGCCGTCCGGGTATGCAGAGGGTGGTGGAATTTGAGCCGGCCGGGTAGCTCTAATCTCTCGAGATTGCTCTGTCCAGGGCATTGCTGCTCTCAACATTTGCCACCTACTTTACTGGGTGATTAGCACCCTGGACACTCGCAGATCGACCTGCCTGTTCCTTGTCAATGCCCACCTAAGGGAAGGTAAGGTAGTGTAGCGCGCTTAAACCTAGGCGTTGCTTTACACCCAGACCGCCCAGAAGGCAAATGTGAGCCTAGCACGATCTTGTCGTCGTTGGTGTAACCATTGCCCAGCCGGCCTGTAGCTAGGTAGCTAGGTTGATGGCATAATACTGCGCATGGGCAAGGTGGGCAAGCGCATGAACGTCCAGTGGGACCCGCGGGGGACCGACCCGCGTCTGTCGGCTATGGGACAAGAAGTGAGTGAGACAGATAGACAGAAGCCGCCGAGCGGCAAAGCCAGGAGCAATGCCAGACAAGGCCAGGCCAGGCCCATCGGCTCAGATAGAAAAAGAAGGGTGGCAATCAAGAACGCCTAACTAGAGCTAGGACCTCAAGAGCTATGCCCAGACTCGCCTCGCCCGATGGAGGTCGAATGCGAGAGGAGAAGGCTTGGTTGTCCAAAGGGGAGTTAGGGAAGGGGAAAAAGAAAGAGTGGTGTGGCGCTTTGTGTTACCGAGATAGAAACAAGGGAAGGGCCTCAAGGGTGAAGGGAGAAAAAAAACCTTGTCTGCTGCAATACAAGGTTGGAAGCGACGACCTACTCACTATCCGACCAATCAACCGACCGACCGGCCAACAGGGCGACCGACAGCTGGCAGGTTGGCAGGTAACGGCCATCTTTTCTTCACCGACTGACAGCTGCGCGTCCATTCCTTCCTTGTCTATCACCACCCTCCTCAACCATCAACCCATCCACAGTGCATTCGATCTCCTGCAGCGTGCACCCTACCGATATAGAATTGTTCCCGCAACCCAAGCTGCCTTATACCCCGTTGAGCTGCCAGTGAAGTGCAGGTTCGCAGTATTACTGCGTACCGAGGTTAGTCTGAGGCTCTTGCCCCAACCCTGCAGAGGGGAGTTGCCAGTTCATTTGCCCATGTACCACCTTCCTTCAATCCCCTCAGCCATTGGGTGAAAGGTTGGACACAAGACAAAAGGCCCCATGTTGTGTATACACACTAGGCCATGCGTCAGAACCTTAACTTAGCATCGAACCAAATCCTAGCCATCCGTCTCTCCTCTCTCTCTCGCTCAACCCCAAAATGGAAACAGGGTGTATTTCAACACAGGGAAATTTGGTTCCAGCTTCCATATTTACCTGTTTTTTTACTTCTCTGCTGGTGTGCGGGCCCCAACCCCTGCCCCTCCACATGCCAACCCCCATTTCCGATCCCCTATTACCTACTGAGGACTCACTCATGGACGCAAGGGAGAAAACGCCACCCCAAAAATACACGTCACACGAAGCGTGGCTTGCAGCAGCAACACCAAAACGTCTGGGATGTCAAGACAAAGTTAGACTCATTTTTGACCTGTCACTTCTTTCCCCCCTTGCCCCAGACTATCCGGAGCTTACCATGTCAATGCGATGGACAGCGCTCCATCATCACCACTATCACACCGCCCAGCCATCCTAGATAGTTAGTTGGTGTATGCTATATCGGTATAATCGGCACGGGCTGGCCACCTTCCTTTCTCCCTCCCCCTCCGCATAACCACCAGCCTTCCCTGCCCAAGCACCTTGATGAACCTACCGAGTAGAACCAAGCTACCCGTCGGTATAGACGGGGGTTGGCCGACGCCGCAGAAAGGCATCGCGACCGCAACTTGCCTCACTTTGCCAAGGCAGCAAGCCATACGTTTCACCTTTTGTTCTGACCCATCCATCCGCCACCATCATACATGTGGAGAGGGCGCAGGTACCGGCTCTCCGCTACGGGGACCATCCCTCAGCCTCGTTGCCGAATGTGAGCGACGTCAAAGCCGGAGCGGGCGGCTTCTCTCGGGCGGTCAATCGGTCGGTCTTCCCGTGAAACCAGACGGACTCGTCTCAGAAAGAGCAACTAAGCCGTCTTCTCCTTCCACGGCTGGCACAGGCGGCGAGGACGCTGTTTGGTGCTCCCCCATAAGGTTTTACCTCAGCGTCTCCGACATCAATCCTTCACTTCACGGACCGTTCAGTCTCTTGTCCATCTACCCCATTCCTCCTAGCCCCGGCAAAATTTCCGGATGGGAGAAGGGGAAGCAGGGTGGAGCGGGGGAACTGATCGGCCGCCGCGGTTCTGCGAGTCGGGCAGATTGGCACCGGTCTGCCACCTTAACTCCGCGTCCTTTGTTCTTGCGGAACAATTGCCAATGGCCCATGGTCCCGCATATCTTAGGGTGAATCCTTCGAAGCTACAATTCGATTTTGCGTGTGCTTGCCGGACTGGCCCGTGGAAATGCAAATAGCGGACCGCGGGGGATATTCCCCTGGCAGGGTCACCCCGTCAGTCGGCCTATTTAGAGAAACAATAATATGCTGGTTACACAACTCTGCAGGCATGTGCGGGCGTGCGGGCGTGGGGTTGCAAAGTTGCGTGGTACGAAGCTCCACTAGCGCGCTTGTCTGGCCGCATTTGGATTTGTTGCGCAACCTGTCTTTGCCTATCGTGGCTCTTGGGTGGCTTCTCGGCGGCTTGTGCAACCTCAGTCAATGCGGATGAAGCGCGCAACTTGGTTGACTCCATGGCTTGGGGTGACATGCGGTTGGGGCTCCGTTTGGCCCCCGACATGATTCTGAGAACGGGCGAGTCCAATCCCTCCGGCTGGCCCTTCGATGAGGGAGGGCATACGTGTTGTGTCTCTGACCGCCTCTTGATCATCCCCCCAAAAAAAAGTGATCGTTGCGTCGAGATCCTGCAGCTCTGATTCATACGTTAGACGGCTTGTTTCTCAAAGACGATGGTGTAGGTACTATGTGAGCCGTCCCGGTAATATCCAACTCCTGCTGCGCCACCACCCAAGTCACCCCACGAGGCTCCCCAGAAACGCGGATTTGGGCTCGGCCGAGGGTGCACCGGGAACGGCAGACATAGCTTCCAGTGCAACAATCGCGGCTGTTGAGGCCAATAGCCGTCTTGTGTCTCCTGAGTTTGTGCCCCCCTCAGCCCTAAACTGAGACGACACGTCGTCCTCCTTGAAGAGCATATCGATATGGAAACGACAGCTGCCGGGAACGCGTCAGTGTTGAACGAGAAGGAATCAACCCACTGCCGCCTGTGCGGGAATAGAAACAAGCGGGCAACTATTGATGTGCTTTATTGCCGAGTCGCCGACTGTTGCTGGGGGCCGAGAAAAGGGAAGGAATCGAGCGAGCGCTACAGCGAAGCAAGTCGCCAATCCTGCTCGTGTAACCTGCAAGAGCCCATACAGTGGTAGAGATGAACAACATGTGCGCTTGTTGTGCGACCAGGTGCGCTGAGTTAAGCGCATGTACCATTGGAACCAGGCAAGCGACACAAACATGCCGAATTGGGACCGACGGAGTGACGGAGGCAGCATCGAAATGCTACTGCTGTTGGTTCTGTCCACGTTCATGCCCCCCATTCGGGCACCATTTAGAGATTCGGCGCGGGGTTTCGGTGGAATTGGGCCCACCGCCTGACAGCACTTCTGCAACCCTGCCAATGAGAGCGCTGCGTTGGGCCGAAGTCGTGCCCGCTTGCTGCCGTCCGTTCGTCATAAGGCTGCGTCCAGGAATCGGAACGGGGAAGAGCCGACGTGATACCATGTTCGCGGGATATTACCCGTCGCGTCCAGAGGAAGAAACGGAAGAGAGAAAACAAGGTTGAGAATGATAACCGGTGAAACAAAACCTGTCAACTATTTCGACCTCGTACAAAAAAAAACCCCCCCCCAAAAAAACGAGCACAACGCCGACCGCTCTCTCACTGCTTGGAAATTTTCCAAATCGCGAGCGAAGAGTTGCAGTGGGCAGTACGACGTACACGGCGAGTGCAAGAGGAGGAAAGCCACCAAGAAAAAAACGGGAAAGAGGACTTGACGCGCACCGTCGATCAAGCTTAGTGGCTCGCTTCTTGCCGCCCCGGGCGCAGCTCAGGAAACGGCAACGGCAGGTGTTCCTTGGACATGTCGGGTTACCTTAGCGCGATACCTTGACCTCTTCGGTTGACTGGTCAGGAGCCGGGTACCAAACTAACTGACGGAACAGCCACAAGGCTCAAAAATTTCTTCTTTACCTTATCCTGGGCCTGCATCCATGCAGCCCTCTGTAAAGGTGATCTTTCCCGTCCCCCATCGCTCATGAAGAAACCGTGCTTTGGTAAACGATCACTGGACTAGCGGAAGGCGGTCAGCGGTCGCTTTTTTGTGTGGGGTTTCAATTTTTTACCCCCCCAACACCACCCCCGCTCATGTTGTACAGGCGCAAAGATACGCTGGGACCAGGGCCGGGATCATCCCCTGTCCAGATCTGGGGCGACTGATTGGCGTTTAAACGCGCCGACGCGCTGGACGGTTAGATTCTTTCCCCACCATCACGCAGGCCAAGTTCCATCTCTCCGTTTCTCACGTTGTCTAAAAAGAGGTATTTGTCGGTGCCATGCCTGGGTCGATGCACGATACATTTGTGCTGTGTAAGACAAGCAAAAGTATTTGCATGTTGCCTGTTTTCCGGCTGCCGAGCGGAGGGATTAGATTACTAGGTACGCAACAGTCAGTGCTGTGGTTTCGATTTCGGGAGGATCAGCAGAATAGGGCATGGGGATGCAAAGCAAGGTTGAGGTTTGGAGGAAAGACGACATGACATGCCGGCCGCGGCTCACACTGAGACCATGGACCATAGGAAGCACAACTTGCGAGCGCGCTTGATGGGTTGCGAAAGTGCTCGTTTCTAGCTCCGAAATTCCAAAAAGACGGGGTTTGGCTGAGAGCGGTGGCTGCCATTCCTCGGTGTGGTTGGCTGGTTCATCAATGTTCTGAACTAGCCCCCAGGCAGATGGACGGAGGTACCTTCCCTACAGAGTTTGGCGATGACGAATCTCTAAAATTTACAAGTTCACGGGAAGTAACTGTAAAGTACTGCACAGGACTGGACACTGCCCCGAAAGATGGCGTCTTTGATGGCATCATGCGATATACTAACCGCTAATCATACTAACGATCAGAGTGATGTCCAACTCGCCCTCGGCCCCCCTCCCCTTCCTTCGACTGGAATGTAGCCTACCTGCGAATCACACCTGCCAAGTTGATTCTATAGTGTCCGTACAGGCACTTATCACAGATTTGCGTTGCACACCGCAGCATAACGCTGGTTGGAGGGTTTGCGTCCGAAAGAAAAAAGCCGGCGAACCGAGAAACCAACCAGTCGTTATTTGTCGAGCATGTTTCATTCAATCCTCCTGGTTTGTGGGCTTAGCTGAAGATTGTTTCATGTAGCATCGACTCGTTCCTAGATTGTCACATCGCGGGCACTGCCTCTCTCCGCAGTTCAGCTCTCATCTCCCCGATCTCACCGTGGCCGAATCCGATGAGATCGTAAGGAGCCGTGATGAGTCAGGCGGGGTGGAACGTGATGAGAAGTTTCCTCGTCGTGTTGGAGCCGCAACACGATCTGATATGCACCTGGCTCATATGCGGAGTTTGATCTATGGTAGTAAGCGAACGAGGCGGTGATGGCCGTACACTTGACACCTAAGCTAAAAGGACCTAATGTTGGTGACACAAGGTTGAATGGGATGGGTAAGGGGCGGAAGAAAGTACTGCGCAGCAGCCGCTAAACTTTGACAAAAAAACGACGACGTAACCACCGTAACCGCAAAATCCTAATATGCCCCAACGGCAAAGTCAACGGGGGGTTTTTTTTTTTCCTCACTAGCGTTCCGGGATGCATACCATCCGCGATCCGTGCAGCTTGATTTTTGTTGCGGTAGCTTCCTTTCGTACACTAGGCCTTGCCTCTGCATGTCTAGTGTACCTTACCCAGGTAGTCTAGTGTCCCGGGGAAGGCATGTCGTAATTGGAAGTACCAACAACACCAAGAAGTCTTGGTGTTTTCTCCCCTGTTGGGGGTGTCAGCCGGAGACAAGTCCATCAACCCGGTGCCGAGGTTCGGGGTCATCTCCGCTAGTCTGTCTCTGCAGTAGCGACGCTTGCAGGATGCAGGCATTGAGGCATTCCTCCAGCCAACGCAACGCAACAGACGAACCCCAAGCTGGCTGTATTCCGCGACATCTTCATCAGGGAGAGAGACGAGGAACTAAACGTGACTGGGCAATTTTGACGCTGAGGCGCTTCAACCCTTGTCTGGCCCCTGCCCTGCCCCTCGCTCTGACCGACCACGCTACTGCCTGTCACTAACAGTGCCTACCCCTCCCCCACCAAAACCTCCACTCCAAGACCTCCACCCCAACATTGAACAAGTCTACGTATATGCTATGGATCATCACCGGCGATACCACCCTCAGCGAGACTAGCTTGTTGTCTAATCTGCAGCATCCACGGGACGGCACCAACGGCTATGGGGCCGTTGACAACTACACTACATTACGAGTCAGTTTTTTTTTTTTTTTTCGACATCCATGAAGGATCTGAATCATTCTGGCCTCCACAACATCTCTTGAACACCGTTTGTCTCAGAACGTCTATCAGCCTCGTGGCGGAGGCGACTCCATCCATTGAACTACTGGCCATTTTGTAAGGTACCTAGCTACAGGAGGTAGCAAGCTGCCATCCCAACGGGGCTGGGTACCCAGATCGTCATCGTATCCTCCTACAATGACCGCTGGCCAAGGGTGAAAAAAAAAACACCAACACTCATCAAACATGATGACCATCCCGCCGCGTTGATGCGGCGCTATGAGAACTAGAAGATTGGGGTCCGCATCTGCACTGCGTCTAGAGTAGCGTCCGGTTCCGCGTCTGCATCGGCGTGTGCGTGAGAGTGAATGGGGTCAGTCGGCGTCTGGCGGTTGTGTGTGTGGTCGGTGCGGTTAACCACTCCCTCGCAATCTCGAACCCTTACATGGGCTAGCTCGGTCGCTTGTTTCAAGGGTCTGCTGGTTTGTTAGCCGCCCCTTTGGTTGTATTGCGGCATTCCATGTAGCTTCGTACCACAACTGAACTCGTTGCGGCTGGGGCTTGATCTTTTCTGCTCGGTTCGTCTTGAGAGATTGGCTTCGAGGCATATGATACTCCCAACGGCAGCGGTTATGCGGCACGGAAACAAAAAAGCTGCTTGCCCTAAGGTTTCTGCCGTTGGTCGAGAAGCCAACCTACCTGCTTGGTAGCCGGGGGTAGCTATCTCCGGCAGCTGGCAGATACCCACTTCCCACCTCAACTGCACACCGAATCGACATGATTTTCTGAACAGCAATAAACAACTTCTTTTCAACTTCCTATCCTAGTGGTATGTAGCGAGCGCAAGAGTAGTAACAGATAACTCAACGCCTGCCCCCAATGTCTATATATAGCCCGTATTCCCAACAGTCCTGTAGGTAGTGGTAGCCTTGACAGCGATATAGCAAGTAAAGCGAGTGTCCCGAGAAGGCCCGTCCCTCTAGTATAACCCATGAATCCAACAAGAGAAGAAAAAGAGAAACCCATCCCGCGTTATGAAATACATTATTCATACAAGCATCAACTCCATTTAAGGGAAGAAGACAGCAAGAGAAGAAGAAATCCTAACCCTCCTTGCCTTGGTATATCCATACTCCAGTGCCCAGAGAATAAAGGAAAACGATCGTGATCTACCCATGCCAGCTTGCTTCACCATCATCTGCCCCAACCGTGGTGAGCGTCGCTAGCCATCAAGTCCCTGCCGCGCAAGGATGGTGGCATAGACGCCAACAAGCCGCTGCTGCTCAGTGGCGGGATGGCCATGGGGGGTAGGCCGCTGCTGGGCGGCCCGACCAAATGCATTGGGCCACCCATTGGTCGTGCGCCGTGGCCCATGCTCTCGTAGCTGTCTTCTCGGAGAGCAAGCGTCGTGATATCGAACCTCTTGGAACAGCCATCTTCCATGTGCCTGCGTCTGTTAGCCTGTGGTTTTTATTGGCTGAAGGGGAAAAAAGACTGACCGTCTCAAGGTATCCTTTCGCGCAAACATGCGGCTACAGTAATCGCACTTGTGATTGCGTTCTCGCATGTGAACACTCTGGTGGTGGCGCTGAAGATCCGTCTTGCGCACAAACTTCTTGTTGCAGTCATTGACGGTGCAAGGGAACGGATATTCGCGCTTCTCGTCATGCGTCTCCATGTGTGCCTTGAAGTTGTAGCTCCGGCTGAAAAGCTTACCGCATCCCTTGACCTCACATTGGAAGTTGGCCTCTTCCTTGGTTGTTAGCCGCCGGGGCGCCCTGCGTGGCCGTGCTACTCGATATCCCCTCCTGCTGTCCTGGAGGAATGACGTCGGCTGCGCGCTGTTGCTTGTCGGTCCGGGGTAAAACTGGTCGCTTGGCTCGACTGACTGGTAGTCGGACTTGTGCCAGCCCGAAGATCCGCCGTCTGAGAGGTATCCGCCCGATGTGCCGGGATAAGCCCCATTGTCCGAGTGGTATGGCGTGTGCACTGAGCGCGGCGAAGAGTAGTGTGAAACGTCCACGTTCTGACCGTATTCCGATTCCATCTTGACGCGCGGGGCCAGAGGACCAGAAGTGTACGAGAGTGCTGCCCGCGAAGTGGCCGGGATGGGAGACCTGGATGCACTGGTCGGAGGAGGGGTCGATGTGGAAATGGCGTGTGCGTGGTTGGAATGAGCGTGGTAAACGTCGTGGCTATAAGGATAGCTGCCGAAAGTCTCGTACTCGCCAGAAATAATGCTGGGCATCGGGGATGCGGACGAAGCGGGGTGGATCAGGGTTGTGTGGTTCCAGTCAGAATGTCCCATAGAGTCGAGCGGAGGCAAAGATGTCTCTTGTTCCATAGAAGGGGTCATGGAGCAGGCTTGATCTCCGTAGATCGACGAGATCTTGTATTGCTGCTCCACAAGGTCGGGAGACGGGTAATCCAGCGACCTCTCTGATGGGCAGTAGGTGTTTGAGGGGGTTGATGGTGACCTGGTAAGGGACGGAGGTGTGAGGTCCATGACGGGAGTATGACCGAAATGTAAGGGGAAAGGGGGGCGAAGTGTTGGTGGCTGGAGTGTCTGCTTATATACGAGTAAAGCAAGTAAGACGGCGATGCACGAAATCTGCGTTGGTGTTGCTCGAGAGCGAGGTACCGGACAGATGTGCCCTGTAAGCTTGTTGGGGTCCGATTGGGTTTGGAAATGTAACAAAGGTCCCAGTCGGGGTTGGAGGGGGAGGGGACAAGATATATAAGAAACGATTCACGGGTTGGTTCTTGTTGTTTGGCCTGGCCTACGGCGTTGAGCGATCCACCCGTCTAGGGTGTAGTAGCAATCCCTTGATGGACCATAAACATGAGGCAGAACTGGGGGGTTGCACTAGGAAGATAGACACCGGGGGTGACTTTTCCTGGGTAGAGAATTTGTAAAAAGGTGATGCCGGTTCTGCCTGGCCAAAAATATGGTGAGCTGCGCTTGCATGCTAAGGAAGGGACGCGTTCTTATGAACGGCTTCCCTGGGGGCTAGGTAGACGGCTTCTGATGAAGGGGAGAGTACCGGGGAAGGGAGGGGGGTGTGCGTGGAGAGCGATGCAGAAAAGAGCAAAATGGAGAAGAGAGAGAGAGGGAGAGAAAGGGAGTGAAGGAAAAGGTGAGCCAGACAGAAGAGCAACATGGGTTGTGTGGGCGCGCATGGGTGTGCAAGATCCTGGAGAAGTGCGTTTTTGATCCCCTGCACACGACCATCGGCTTCCAATCCCCGTTATACTACAAAAAGGTACACCCCGGTAAGACTTACAGGGCTGTCCTGCGCTACCTTGAAGGGGTGAATCCAGAGCAGAACAAGCCATTGGGGACGACACTGATCGAGGGAACCTCCCTGTTGGCAGTTTGGGAGATGGGGTGGCAGAGTCCCGGGTGAGGGGAGGGGGGCCTAATGCGAAGAGCCCGCAGTGAGAAGAAATAGCTGTGACTGAAAGTATACATAGAAAGGTGATCTTGGGGTACCACAGACTAAATGTAGCGCAGGGGGGTGGCCGGGCAGCAAGGTACATCTTCGACGGCGGGCCACCGTTTTGAGGCGAGAAACGGTGGCACCTTAGAACGAGCCGTTTGGGTCGGATTTGGATTCGCCGACTTCTGCACAAGGGCTTGGCACGCCCCTCCAAGTTGGTGCGAGCTCTGCGTTTGGGACAAGTGCAACCTACATCTGCAGGATAGGGCCCCGAGCAACTGGCAAGGGCGCACCAGGTCTAACGTAGAGCCACGAGTCCGGAGGTAGAGAGACGGCGATGGCGGCGGGAGCGGCAGCGGTAGCGGTAGCGGCAGCAGTGAGCACGGCCATCCTGGGCCTGTCAGCACCTAACTCTCTTCCCAGTTCCTTGTTCGCAGGACAAGCGCGATGAAGATCATGGGCAGTCTGTGATGTACAGCCTCTTCCAAACCGTCGGCATTGATGCCATCGACCTGGGCGGCGGCCCTCCAGGACCCAACTGACAAGCAAAGCCGAGCAAGGGGCGGCATGGAAGAGTAGGAGGTGTTGGTTGGCTGCATCATCGGCCGTCATTTGTCTCGCGCGAATTGTCCATGACACCTAGTTGATTGTGGGGGAGGCGGCGCTTGCGCCTGTCGCGTCTGAGTGGCTGCTGGGGCGATCTCAGGAACTAGGCTGCGACTTGGGATGTCGAGAGTTGGCCAAGGTAACGCAAGCCACGCAAAGGAACGAGGGGCGCGTCGGAAGGCCTTGGGCAAACGGCGGACCTCAAAAGGGTGGATGGTCGACGGCGGCTTCGTGGCTCGTGTGTGTGAGACATGCATGGTACATTAACCCAGGCCCGGAATGGCCCCCGAGCATGAGCGCCGCGGGAGAATCGCAGGTCGATTTGGCCCCCAATTTTGTACCTTCGAAATAGCGCCATTGAGGGCTCAAAAAAGAAGTAAACGATTGTATACTAACTTTGGAGTGATTTGAGATTAAATTTGGAGCAAAAACTGCGCAGAAAGTCGGACTTAGAGCGTGCTAGCATCTCAGAGAAGTCGAAGCAAATCGTGATTTTGTAGCGTGAGAATTGAGCAAGGAAGCGAGATGGCCGAGCATGCATGCGGGCCGTATTAGTGGTGCCATCCTGCTCATGGAGGGGCAAATCTGGCTTCCTTTCCCTGGGAAGGCGCAGTGGCAGATCGGCCCCGCAGCCGGCAGCCACCATCCACAAACCACTCCATTGGCCAATGCACTCGCGGTGAGCGAGCCGTGCTGGGCACTCGATTCGCTTGCCAGCCACTGAGGAGTCTGTGGCACCCAGACCGGAAGCCAAGTCAGCCCTAGCTACAGTACCTGTTCCCCTCGACCATCATTGTACTACTTCTCACTGCATAAGAATGTGTCACTCGTCACACAACGACGTCCCAGCGCGATGCCTATGTGCTGCCCAGGAGGAAGGGTTTCATTACGGCCAGCAGATGCCCACTGTGAAGAGGACAAGAACGATTTGCTGCGCGCGCACAGAGACTCAACTCGGGTGATTTGCGGGATGAATTTGCCGACTCCCTCATCGCAACTCGATTGCACGCAGTAGACTACCATTCGCAAGGGTTCCTAGGCACTCACGCGTCGCAAACCGCACTTCGTTTCGATCCGTCTTCTCGAACGTCCCGAGCCCCCCTGGGACGGCAAGGATTGGTCATGTCGTCGCGCGGCGGAGGTTCACACTAGAAGACATTGGCCTCGTCCCAAACCTTTTCGGCCCACGGAATGCTCCGTGGAGTTTGGAGACGGCCACACTGCAAACCTGCAAGCCTAGCTTCCTCGTCGTAATCTTCAACGAATCTCCCAATCCGATGAGTCCAAGAAAACTTTGGACGGACTCGGCATGGCAACGGTGGAAATCCTCTTGCAGCGAGCTTGAATGCAAATCCAGGCAGCAGCTTGAAGTGCGAGAGCCAGTGGTACACTACTCAAGTTGCAGCCACCCGCGTTATCTTACGACCACCCACCACCGTTCTCCGTACAGTCCTGGACCATACAACACACAGCCAACCGCCCGCTGAGATGCAATACACGGCAGTTTTGCTGACGGCCCTTGAACGGGGAGAGACTAATTGACTGCCCGAATCAGAACCTAGGCCCATCCCTCCCCCACCTTTTTATCAGGCTTCCTGTCAGTAACTACATTTTAGCAGCACGTCAGACCAGTGTGTAGTCAGATTCGACGAGGACGGCTTAGTGCCCCCCCTCTCTCGGACTGATTGTCAATGGCATCGCGTCTCGGAAAATACAAATGTGGCCAACCGACATGGACCTCGGCACCACTTTGGTCAAATTTACGACCAAGTTGGCAGGCAGAGACACTTGGGGTCCGCGGAGAGCGTCCTATGAAGCACCTGTCACCAGAAACCCACCGATAGAAACCATCTCGGTGCAGTGCGACAACGTGTGCATGAGAGACAGAGTCACGGCCAAACAAAGGGCAGCCTGCAGACCTCCGTTTCTGCTCTTCAGGGTGACGCATATCATTCGGGGTTAATTGTGCACCATTAGCAACCAAGAGCGGAATTATTTTGCACCAGATGCCGGATATCGCAGCCTCCCGCTCGGTGAGGTCGGCAAACAATGATCATCAGCAACAGACGATCAGCCATGCGCTTAATCATGAAACAAGCCTGGGCAATCTGTTTAGAGCGCCCACTGGCTGAAAATTCACCACCGTTCTGGAGTCAACTCCGGACACGGGCGGTGAGCCTAACAATCCAGCTGAGGGGAGCTTAATAAGGTGTGGTGGCTCACCGGTTTCGCAAGCCACATTCCCCGGGAGAAGCTTATTTGAATGCTCCCAGCATTGTTGCGGGGCATAAGCCCCGGGTCCTTGCAGGGGGTTGGTGATCGGTCAGGAGTTTCCTTGACTCGATCTTTCAAGGTTAACAACCCTGGCCCTGGACGGGCCAGGCACTGATGTGTAGCAACAGCAACAGCAGCTCAGCGTTACCAGAACTACGAGTGCTCTGGTCCGAAGGAAGAACTGGGCTACGAACTGGGGAGAAGGGATTAGGGATTGGCTGCCCAGCTTGGCAGCCAGCCCGAAAACAGCCAACTGTTCATGCACCTCTTGAAACATCCGCAATGTCTGACAGGAGGACTCGCACAGTACCGCGCTTGGCCTCTCACAGCCTGCCGCCGGTCGATATTTGGTCAAGATTGCATTCGCCACTCTGCCGTGGTCATGAGAATTTTGCGCGCGCACGACGGCTTGAAATTCCAGCCAGCAATGGCAGCGTCCGATCTTTCGAGGGACCTTCCAGAGAGAGGGCAAGAAGATGAAAGGACCGCATGTCTTGGCTTGGATAAGGAGAATCCTTCGGGACCAAAGTGTGCCTCGCAGAGACGCCTGTTATTATTGCGCACCGGTTATTATCGCTAGGTCGCATCAGGGCCGCGTCTGGCAGGTGTCCAGGCCAGGGAGCGGATATTCCCGCTGGCTAGGTCTTGAGGCCCATGGCTCGAGTGGAAGACGCTTGCGCAGGGCCTGAATCTGTTCGCATGCTTGTTCTTGGCTGCGGGGTCAATGCGGCTGCTTGACAGCACCAGGACGGTGCGTAAATCCTTATGGTCGACGAGGGTGGTTTGCAAGTCGACTCTCAAGATTGCATTCCTCGGAAGCAATCAGGATCAGGAGTAACGCTTTCGAACTGAAGCCGCTGCTACCAAATAGGGAGGTTGCAGCACACTACATTATCAAGGACAGGACGCGTCAGGGAACGGGGGTCGACGACTGTCAAGTACCGTCGTCTTTTCATATCGCTGCATCATGTTGACACAACCTACAGGATGCCATAAAGCGTGAAATTCAACCCCCCCCGTTTCCCCGGTTTTCCGTGCCTGT
>Ga0247760_1002417_pt1 | contig 14203 bp, 16 predicted proteins | sample UWRJL171409R4_FD_179936 | JGI IMG/M metagenome (GOLD analysis project Ga0247760, IMG submission 179936) | Plant litter microbial communities from Arlington Agricultural Research Station in Wisconsin, United States - UWRJ-L171-409R-4 | ecosystem: Environmental > Terrestrial > Plant litter >...
CCCGGGAGGCTGTCCGGGTCGATGGAGAGGCCTAGGTGGTGGATTGGTCGGAGGGAGTTTGGTTCTGAATCGCTTTGGTCAGAGGTTAGGCACGGCGGATCAGAGAGTTGCGGTTAGATGGGGGCCGTGGTGGTGGCAGCGAAGGGGGCTAGGAAGGGAGGAATGTGTGTTGATTGGGGAGTTTAGGAGGGGGGGAGACGGAGGTGGTGGTGGACTAAGGGGAGATGAGAGGGAAGGGGAAGGGAATGGAGTGATGTTGGGGCGGCGACATAATCCTACTGCTCCTCTTTCTCCTCCTCTTGCTCCTCCTCCCCCAACTCCTGCTGCTGGAGAATACAGGATCTGGAGAGAAGGTGAGCCTTGTCCTAGATACCCAATCAGGAGACCACCACGGGGAGGAGGAGGGGTGATGCCTGGTAGTGGTGCACTGGGAGAATACGATGCCGAGTATGAGAGGGAGTACTTGAGGGGAATTCTGACTGTGCCGCCACCACCGGCAGGTGATCCTGGTAGTAGCAGTAGTAGTACCCTTTCGGCGGGGGAGCGCGGCTATCGGACGGATCTGAGACATAAAGAAGGAGGGGGGGGAGGGTTTTTTCACGGTTGGGGAAACCTACGGATGTAAGCAAAATGGAATCCAGACTGGATTCTCATCCAGGTAAGGTAGGTAAGGTAAGGTATTTCTCAATCCGGGTTGGGATGATGCGCGGTTCCAGGTCAGGAATTGAACATGAACCTCGGCGCTTGCAGGTTGCAGTAGGCTCCAATCAAGTCCCCTTAAACACTTAACTCAATTCAGCCTGCCAGGCCTACCACATTCAACACATGCAGATGACCAGTCCGATGGGGGTAGCCTGCGGCTGCGGCCCGACAACGTTACAACGTAGCGTCGGTTTTTTTGGCCTGTTCCTGACTGGATGTTGGTAGCTCGGACCAGGGGTCCGACGGGAAGGCAGAGAGAGAGAGTGGAAACCAGGAAATTGGAACGGAGTTTGTTGGACGTACTGCGTCTTATTACTGCGTGCGAGTGAAAGCTTCTGTGCTGGGAAGGATCAATTGCGGCCCGCGCCCTGCATAAATGAGCGCGACGGCACAGCTCAGGGGTTTCTTTGATAGCATAGCCACTTGTTGGTGACTCTGCAATGAGCATTACCACCAGTCCAGTTCAGGTTGGGGGACATTTATTCATGAGGAATGCCTTGCCCCTGTTTCTGGATGGATTGGATTGACATGCTGAACCCTGCATTTTGCGGGGGATCTTCACTTCTCTTGCAATGATATTTTTACCACCTAGACTAGGTAGGTAGGTAGATAGTTTGAATCTTGATAGATCAGTCAATTTCAACTACTTGTTATCAATCGGATCGGATCTGTCAATGAGTTTAATTAATGCAAGGCTGTATTCATGTTTCTCTCAGCGCAGCGTTTCTACCAGACCAGATCCGACCCAAAACTAACCCCCCCCCCCCCCGGGTCTTCCCGCCCTCAATGCATCAGCGTTGGGTGGTCTCGTACATGTAGAGCTCCACTGATCCCGTCCAGTCTGACCTACCTAATCCAGAATCCAGACTCCAGACTCCCGTGTTGTTCCTTTTGTCTCTCACCGAGAAAGTCTCGGCTTACATCTGATGTACATGTGCATTGATTTGTTGTATGCTCCCGTACCACACATCGGTATGCAGAGATATACCCCCTTTTGGTTTTTTGAAGGATCTTACGACGGAAATTGAGATACCTAACATGAACATGAACCTAACCAGGCCTTCATGATTGGTCAATGTGACCTTGTCGTAAAAAAAAAAGCCTCAGAGAAGAGGCATTACTTTCCTTTCCCCCCAAATCTGATGCCCCCCAATCTGGTACTACCCCCCTATGTTCGGACTTTTTGTCACCCAGTCTGGTCTGGTCTGATCTGGTCAAGCAGTACGACCTGTTGAGACTGCAGAGTCCCAGCCATCAATGGTGGCTTAGGTTCGGCACCTCGGACTTTTTTTTTTCTGACGACTGACTGGACGGACGGACGGAATCACACCACACAGCCCAACATCATCACATCAAACTATGCCTACATGTACCTAACTTGGGTTTGAATAACCCTGTTCCTGCTGCCTTGAAGGCATTGAAAGAAAAAAAAAAAAAAAGTATGAGAAGAGGGTCTGGTCTGGTTGATACTACCTGCCTGTCAAGTGTTGAATCCCCATGTCGCATTTTTACCCATTTCAATACAAAGCTGTGAATCTCAGGGGGGATCAAACACCAGGTTACGACTCTGAAGTTGTGTATATATGAACATGAGAAAGTCCGGCTTTTCGCTACAAGACTCTTGACACTTGCAAACCAGACCCGTCTTCTTCTAGTCACTCCTTTCAGTTCCCTTCTCAGCAGTAGGGAAAAGTCACTCTTTTTTACCGAGTCAGTCATTCAGTCATTCAAAAAGTGTATATATTATCTTTATCATGTTTTCAAAGCTCATCACTGCCACCGTCCTGGGTCTTGCGGCTCTGACCTCTGCCGTCCCGTAAGTTTTTCTTTTTCTTCTTTTTTCTCTCTTCCAACCTCCCTTCCTCTTAGTGCCGGCAAGGACTCAAACGGGCGCAATAATTAACACTTTGTACAGAGTCCGTAGCAACTCTCTTGCTCCCGAGGTCCTTGCCAATGTTACCAGTAGCTTGAATGCCGTCTCGGCCCTTGCTTTCAGCTGCAACAGCCCTGTCCGCAACCTGAACAAGGGTGACTGCGAGTACCTTTCCCGGGTCGGGTTTGCCGGCATGGGAGCCAACCCTACCGGCAACAGCAACATTTGGATCGGCAACAACGGGCCCAACGTCTTCACATTCACCAACCGGGCGTCGAACCCCAACGCCGACATCATCTTGGTGCTCTGGGACCAGAGCAACGGCTTCGCCTCTTCCTTTGTGACTGCCCATGCCCCCAAGCTGACCATCTCCATCCCCTTCGGCCAGAGCATCACCGTGTCCATGAACCACGGCGTCAGCGGGGCCTTCAGCGCCCTCTACCGCCACGTCACCAGCGTGTCGCCCAACGGCCAAGTCTTCAACACCTGGGGCGAGTTCACGACGGGCAACTTTGCCACCATCAATGTCTCGCGCCTCCCCAACATGGGCGGAAACCAGTTTGTCATCCGCGTCAGCACGGGCTGTGTTGCCGACAACACGCACTGCTCCTACGTCTGCAAGTCCGGAAACACGTGCTGGGAGTCGGGATCCTACAGCCTGATTGGCTGCACCACGCAAAAGAACAACAATGCCAATCTCAACGGCCCAAACCCCGAGGGTGGTTGCGCTGGATGGTCCAATGGCTCTGGCAGGATCACCACCGAGTTTCTCTAATCACAAACATGAAATCCGAAGCAGCCCGCCAAGAAAAAAGATCTCGTTGGTTATGTGGTTATGACGAGGGGGGGGTGGATCAATACCTAGGTATTGAGCACCAATTTCTTGTATATATAAATGTCGCTTTTGGAATGAATGCCACTTGTGTATGTTTTGCTTGTCACCCACCCACCAGACATGACCTATTGAACAGAGTGGCAATTCAATGTCAACCCTGAGTGAGACTTATGTGAGACTCGATGTTAGCGCAAGCCAAGGTTCACTACCATATATCTTGTGATCCAACCCCAAAAGATTGTTAGCACGGGAATTGACAAGTCTTGAGCAAGGAGCTTGTACTGCATGTGAACAGCTGGAGAGATGTTTGCGAGGCGTCAAGCAAAAAAATGGTCGGTACTTGGGCCTCAAACAGTCAATGGCTTAGGTTTTCGAACCCTGGAAAATGGTAGTTGAAACTCTAGATAGGGTATACTAGGTAGGTAGTGTGACTTGTAGCTTGGAGTCAAGGTATGACAGAACTGGCGTGTCATTTGCGGCGATATTTTAGAGAGAGGCGAATGGGAGGTTTTCAATATTCCCTTGCGTTGAGCCATTTGTCAATGGATTTACCCAAAGATAAATGGGGGTTCAAACGTCGAGGACGGCAGGGCAGAGCTAAGCAGAAAACGTCCCGCACTAGCTATCTTCTAGGGGCCGAATCAATTGCGTTGTTCGCCCAATCTGCGTCGGCAAATCTTGGGTCAAGGCGGGGTAGCTGGGAACCGGGATTGATCGCTAAAGGGTCGAGCCAGGAACCGGGTACGGAGCGTGATGACGAAAAAGTTGTTGAGTTTGCTGGGAGCTCCAAATGGACATGAAATACAAGTAGTGTAGAAGCTCTCACTATAAAAAAGGCCAACATTGGATCTAGGACAGTGACGAGGCAGTTTGGCAAACGGCCAAAGTCAGCAAACGCCCTTGGTCTCTCCACCAGGGTTCGTCATCAGTTGTTCTGACACAGCGAAGGCAAGTAGGAAAGAAGTCACGATAATGCAATATTGAGAAGTTAGGTTTGGCCCAAACAAAGACAGTAACTCGCCCTCAAATGTTCAGAATATCGTCTTCACACCGCAATTGCCCGAGGCGAGCAAGATCCAATCTGCGTCTTGACGTCTTCCAGGTGCGGCTGATGCTGACGTAAAAGACTCTGCGCACGGACCAGCGATCTAGCTTTGCCCCACCAGGAAAGCTGCGGCCAATCCCCAACCCGGGTCGATTTTTTTCTGCGGGGAGTCAAAAATTTGGCATCACTCCGATTGCCCACTCGCGGTGGTGTGGGTTTTGCTTGGATCCAGTCCGGCGAACCTGCGTTTCCCAGTTGCGCTCGTCCTGCCTGCATCACCGACGCCGAGCGAGCAAGAGTTCTTTGACGGAGCCCTTCTAGCTCGCCGCCCGCTTCTGCATACAATCAGGACTATCTCGGTTCATGGTAATACCCTGCTTGAGGCTCTTGCAGTCCAATTTGCTGACCGCCCGCATCTTAGATTGTTGGGCAGCGCGCGCGTTAGTTACACGGCCGAGCTCTGGATGCCCGCCCAGTCATCGACTGGCTCCCGACCATCACCTTCGTCCAATCTTCGGATCTGGCCCTTCCCAACCCCGAGAACAATCCCTGGCGTTCCTCTCCGATCGCCGTCCGGTCGCCGTAACCACCCCAACACGTTCGGATCACATCGAAAATAACCTGCGACAATGGCGCCCAGCAATGCTGGCGGCAAGCCTGCAAAGACTAGTGCCCGCCGTGCCACTTCCAACACGGTTGTCCCAGTGTTGCCTCTGAATTACCCGCAGCGCCCAGTCAACAGACAAATCTCGGTGCCAGCTAAATCCTCACCGCTTGCTGAGGTCCAACCCCGCCAGCAGGTTGCTGAGAAGCACCAACCTGATGTGAAGTCATCTGATAAGATGACCAACAACCATTCCAATGGCGTTCTTGCCGAAACTCTCGACTCGCCCGGTTCCAACCCACCTGAGGAAGTTGGAAGCCAAGATGACGAGCCTACGCCCATTCCGGCTCCTCTCACAGTAGCTCCCGCTTCGACAGGCTGTGCTGCCGCGCCCACCCCTCTAGCAGGCGCATCCGCAGGTATGACTTTACTTTCCTATCCTTACTTCCCCGCTGTCGTACCTGGCCAGACCCCGCATTGCTGGCCCCTACACTCCGCCCCCAACCATTGGCGTCAAGCTGAAAATCGTGCTCACCAAGGTCCAGACACGCCGACAGTGGTTGCTGCTCCCCTCGGCCGCTCGGTTACCTCGCCCACCCCCACTCAACCCTCTGGCACGCAAGCCTCTTCAACCAACAGCCCGAGCCTCCGCGGCCCTGCCTACGATCAACCGACCCTTGCGCCTCAGCCTGCTCTAGCCTTTCGTCCTGGGTTTCACCAAGCACACCCCAGCAACGGCAGCATGATATTCGGTGGCTTCCAAGATTCTAACGCATCGTCGCCCGCTCCGCACTCGGGTGGCGGCTTCCCCCCTCCCGACATGATGCACTACCCTCCCGTTGCGCCCGTGGACGCATACGGACGCCCGCTTCTTGTATCACCTACCCTTGACGGGTACCCTCCGGCTGTGATCAACCATCACGGTCCGCCCACACCCCACAGCTTCCACGGGTCGCAGGTATCAGCGCAAGCTGAGGACCACAGTCATGGCCTTCGCCCTGCTGCCAATGGCGTCAACGGGCACCCTCATGCCGAGGTTTCACTGGCTGCTGCCCTCCCAGCCATGAATACTCATGTCAACGGCTCCATGCAAGCTGCAACGGGCGCATCGACGACTGCCCTTCGGACCGCCGTACGCGACCAGGAAGAGGATGCTCTGAATTTCCTACGCTCGGCGATTGACGAACCCGTTTACAGCGATGTCGTGCTGGAAGTGGTTTGCATGGACCTTGCGCACAGTCCGGCATCGTTCCACCCGGACTTTCACGCTCTCCGCCCAATCAGGATTCCCGCTCATCGCCTTATTCTCTCCCGCAGCCGAACTCTGACGGCAATCCTCAACTCGCACCCGGGCGCTCAAGGCAATGTCATTCGTATTGAGCTTCAAGGGAAACACATGAGACCTGACGTGTTTTTCACGGCGATTCGCACGCTCTATGGCTGGCCTCTGGCCGACAACCAGGTGTTCCCTACAGACCTTTATCTCCGCGACGTGTGTGATGACTTCAACTTGGCTCTCAGTTACATCACCATGGGTCAGTATCTTGAGCTCCGCTGGGTTTACACGATAGCTATGCTCCGGGCAAGCCAGCTCCTGTTCTGGGATACCTTGGAGCTAGCCGCCGAGTTCGTCTTACCGACGAATATCTCAGCTCGGGCCCGACACGACCCATACGGCACGATGAATCTTTTGGGACACATTCTCGGTTTCATTGTTAAGAACTTTCCCAAGGACTTCACACTAGATGTCAACGCAGGCCTCGCTGGATTCAACCGCCTCCCAGCTGTGAATCCGTCTCACGTGCCCAGACCTCCTTCAGTCGTGAACGGTTCTTCAGGGGGAACTCACAGTCGGCAGCTTTCCCTGCAGTCTAACCATCCGCGAGGCGGGCAGCGTCTGTCAGCAAACCCTCGGCTCTCTCAGATAAAGTTTGGAGACATATCTCCCCAAAACCAACAGGAATCCAGTGCAACTACAGGCCAGAATGGCACGCAATGGCGTCGTGCGCCAACAGCCCACGAGACGGTACTCTCAAAGATACTCCTGAACCTCCCATATGAACAGCTCAAGCAGGTTCTGGAGGATCACAATCTTGCCGGTCTGGTCGGAGGCATCGACCCGGTCATGCGACAATCAATCATCACTGACATCATTGCCGAACGGGAAGCGAGACGCCTACGCACATTGGATCGCTCACAAACCCATCTTCACTACCTCCAACAGAAGGCTGCAAACTGTCAAGCACCGCTGCTGGTTGAGGGGATGAGTGATTTCTTTGTGAACAATATGGGATTTAAAGAAGAGGTTTGCACTGGCGATCTTCCATTCTTGGTGCATACCTGGGTGGCTCAAGTTGGCTTTGGCACAACAAGCCCTAACACGGGGCCGGCCTGTTAGGGTAGACCCAAACACCCTTGGCCACAATTCCTAACTTGGCTCTCTCCCCCTACACATCACTTTCTCATATTTCCTGTCTTGTATTCTCATTTGACGATTTCCTCCACTGCATTGCGTTCGGAGTTTCACGAGTCATACAAAAAAACAAAACACAAATCAGCCTTTGTCGCCATTGGTTTCGACAGGCCAAAACTTGGGATTCTTGACGGTCGGCTCTGCATTGTATGGGTTTTTTTTTGCATGGAACTATGCCTGGCGTGCGAGGGGCTTGGCTTGCTCGTTCATTGAGCTATTTGGAGGAATCGGCCCAGCCCAAATTGAACATGATTCCCATGGACGACGGGCTGGGAATTTGAGGTTCTTTTTCCTTATTTTCCTTCTGGTAAGGTGGCAAAACTGAGGCTCAGGTTCTTCTGCCTTGGGCTGTATGGGGCAGCGGGTCTCTTTCGCGTGACATTTTCCTTGGTTCAGAAATATGGATATGCGTTTTGACCATTCTTGCGAATCGGTCCGCAACCATGAAGAAGCGGTGTGGGCTTCTGGACAGACGCGCACATGGGGAATATGGTGCTGGAGGATGTGAGGTCGGGGCATGTCTCAGCCTCAGCTTTTGCTTGGTATCAAACGTGGGAAGTCTGAACGCTGATAAATTCGATTTCATTTGGTAACGGTCGACCGAGGCATGAAATATCGGACATGGCACAGGAAAATGGAACTTTGATAAGCGCGAAGACAAAGGTGTGCAAGCAAAAAGGCGTTTTGTCTTTTATTTTTTCAGGCAACTAGCAAACAGCGATGGATATTAGACGTTGCGCAATGAAAGATCTACTCCAAAACTTTTGTGGATTTTGCCAAAATGGTGAACGCGTCCCGGCGCGTCCTCGGGTCGAGGCGGGGAAGCCGCATTGCATGACGGCATGCCCCAATCTAAGGTGACCCCTGTTCGGTGGGGCTAGGGAGCATCGCTAATCTTGGCCCACTGCAGCAGCACAATGGCTAGGCCGAGGTGACCTCAGCTACCTAAGCACGTGTAATTACCAGCATCAGAAGCCCCTCCGGGAGTCCTTCCTCCTCCCATCACATATAATCCCATCGTGGGATGACGCGCAGCATACCCAGGCAATTCCTGCCAGTCAGGCTTTCCGGATCAAACGGTTCACTGCGCGGTGGACGATCAAAAATCCCGCTCCCACACGATTGATGCCAGGAGAACTTCCTGTGGCTCATCGTCCAATCGCCGCCAGCGAGCGAGAATTGATTGACTCCCTCGATTGAAAACCCGCCCGACAACGAGCGAATACACCCAAAAGAACAGCCACAGATGGCCTCACGAGCTGGGTCGTCCTCTGCCCCCAGCGGCGGAGGCGGCCCTCTGTCGTCAACCCCGTCGTCGGCGGCGCCTCCGCGATCCCCACAGGCCGCTGTGACGGCCAAATCAACGTCTGACCCGATATTGCGAAATGCCCTGCGATACACCATCTCGGCGCGCGAATACGCTCTGCTGCACAAATATGTCATCTCACGATCGCGCGTGCTCAAGAAACGCGCCCCCACAGTCGATGCCGTCCAGCGCATGATAGAGGGCGACGGCACTGCTCCGGGCCGCAGCAGGGCACAGAGTCTGGGGAGTAAAGGGAAGGGGAAGGTGGCAGCCAAGGGGAAGGATGGGAAGAAGGAGGTGGCTAAGGGTGGTGCGGACGATTACAATGCGCGTGCCATCCGGCATTCGCTCCGTGTGTTCATTGCGACGGGGGCGTTGATGAAGCTTTGGGGAGTAGCGTCGGCGAGATTGATGGGAAAGAAGCCGGAGTGAGTATAACCCTAGTTCGGGTTTGGGTCCTTGCTGGCTGACACTACTCTTGGAGTCCCGCGGCTGCCTCGCAGAAGAAACAGCCGCTACACAAGTCGCCGACCTTCAGACTGTCGTTATCGCTGAGCACAATACTGCTGATGTATCGGCTGCTCTTCCGGTTCTTCACAAGACTGCGCGCTCATTTACTGGACCCGTCGGCGGCGCCGTTCAGGATCCGCAACCCCAGAACAACGATGACGTTGACGTCACCATATGCTCCGGCCGTGGGCGCGTCCTTGGCGGGTCTGGCGTTGGGCGTTTATCCGAGCCAGCAGCTTCGCGTGTCTGTCGCTATCTATACCATGTTCCGGGCGCTAGAGTTTGGGTGGAACTGCGCTGAAGACAACGGCATGATCTGGGGCTGGGTGAAAGGCATCAATGGTCGGCCAGACAAGATGAGAGAGAGGCCGTGGTGGTGGGGCAGCTGGATGCTTCAGCCATTGGCCTTTGGTCAACTATTGCACGCCGTCGTCTTCGACCGGGATTGCTTCCCCAAGGTAAGTACTGGCGGAACCGATCTGAGGATGCTGGCTGACGGGAGTGCGGTAGTCTTATGGCGATTTTATCTTCAAGCACTCATCGGCTTATCTCCATCCCAAGCCGGATGAGTTCCCTCTAAGCATCAAGTGGCCGAAGGTCTATGAGATTGTGGACAGCCTCGCAGAGATGGCTCGTCTCAACTGGCCGTGAGTTTACGTACACCAGCTAGGATTTATCGGCCAGCTAACATATATATATAGGGCATTCATCTCGCCAACACTCTTCCCCGGCAAGGAAGATGTTCTCCCTCCTACGCTCACCGCCATCGCCCCTCTCACATCTAGCGCCCACCCTCTCATCACCTCTCTATCCTGCGCTGCTCTCCACCCATCCGACCCCTCATGTACCCGAACATTCCTTACCTTCTGGCTGCGCTCTTTCCCGCCCTTGACACGCTTCCTGCTCCTTGCCTACTCTGCTATGGTACTTCCACGCTTCAAGGCCTTGTATCACTACCCCGTATCCACGTTCCGCCACATTATCTCGCGCGCCCTTCGCACATCAGCTTTTGCAACAGGCTCGATCGCTACAGCATGGTCTTCGATTTGCTTCTTCCAGTCATGGTTCCCACGGACCTTCCTGCCCACACAGCGTTTCTTCCTAGGAGGTTTCCTGGCTGGTTTCTGGGCTCTCATTGAGCGCCGTCGCGGCCGTGGAATATTTCTTTACAGTGCGCGTATGAGCGTGGACAGTCTGTGGAAGGTGGGGGTCAAGCGGAGATGGTGGCGAGCCATGAAGGGAGGGGATGTCTGGGTGTTTGTGTTGGCGCTGATGCTGACAGGTATGGTCTATGAACGGGACGCCAGAGCAGTGAAAGAGGGGACGTGGCGGAAGGGAATAAGCTGGGTGAGGGGAGAGGGGTGGAAGGATTGGAGTGTGGAGGAGGATGAGGATGAGGAGAAGGCAAAGGAGGAGGCGGTCGTTGCGATATAACTCAAGAGTGTATTTTTGTGACCAAAGGTCTGGTTTATGAGTTTATGACTGTTTTTTGGTGCCCGCGTAATAGAGCGTGGATTTTTCTGAGTTGGGTACCTCGTCCTGTAAGGAAATGTACATCACGTCTACGGATCCTCTAGGCTTCCGATGATCGTCCGCAGCAGCCAAATTCACGTCCATATTCTAACCTACAGAGTTTTATGCGTCTACTGGACTGACGAAATCTCAACCAGATTTAAATTCAGAGTGATTAGACGTTAATCGGAGTCGCCTTCAGTATGATTTGATACTCACAAAATCATGTAGAGTTGATCTACCACACCCGGCATCCAGGTTCAGCTTCTGAAAGAAAGAAAGAAAAGGAATATCACAGTTAACTGGTTGGCTTTGAAAGGATATACAGATACCTGCATGCATGCTCTAGTGAATATCATCAAACTACATTGAATCCTAGGTATCCAACAATGTATTTCACGTGTCTTGTTTTCATTCTTCCGCATCCGGTTGAGTGACACGCTTGCTCCTCTGGGCGAAACTTGTCTCAGTTCGTGTAAACGAGTGGCTCAATTGATCGGGCGGGCGGCTCAAGGCTGTTCGTTCTCGCAGCCCACTCGTTCCGAGTAACTTTGTTTTTTTTTTTACTAGCCCGTTCAACAGCCCGCTCAGCGGGCTTGATAACAGATCAGCGGCTGTCCGCTGGCTTGGGAGATGGAAGGCTCAGACGGCGGAAAGCTAGTCGGAGAAGTCGTTTTGTCCAGCATCTTTGTCCCGGCGTCTCGCCTGGCGTGCTCTCTCTCTCTCTCTCTCGCCTGCCGCGGTAGGCCGAAAGTTTCTTGGGCGACGGCCGCTGTTGAAAGTCGATAATGTCCCAAATCTCGACAGAAAACCCACTGCCGCGCCATGGGCTTACCAAGCGGTGGACTTGGGTATCTTAATTGGCACCCTTGTTGCCACCGCCGCTAGGGTTGTACTTGAAGGAGTAGGAGCAAAACCACTGGTGGCAGTCGACCCATGTCTTCTTCACGACCGTACACCACACCACCTTACCCCCATGATTGCGTTGCTGAATGGAGGACGTGTATGTGAAGTTACACTTGCGAAAAGTTGACATTTATTTAGCATTTTACTTAAATGCTCAGCGCAGGCCGCCCATTGGGAGTGCCGAGCAGAACCAAGAACTGGAAGCTTACATTGCTGCGGAGTGCCAAATGGTGCACCAGGTGATCTAAGACAGGATGCTTGGACCGACGGAACGGAAGGTGGGTGTCGGTTTTAATACCGGGGATATCGCGATCGTGGAAAAGGTCGAGATGAGAGGGCAAGACTGGGCCTGGAGCGGGAGCAGTGACTGTAAAGGGGGGGTGGCAGAGGGATGGCAGGGCGAAGTTGAGTGGTGAGGTTGATGTTGAGTTCAAGCGGCCTTATATGCATCAGGGCTTGGGGGGCTTTGCGGCAACTGCCCCCTTGGCGGCTGCATCAACGCTCCGTCTCGAGCACGCACGGGACAAACTCACCGCTGGGTGCCAGCACAAACCCGCTGAGGAGAAAAGAAAACGATGGATACTTGGGCTCGGAACCGGGCGAGATGGAGAGCGAATGGGGATCAGTCAGAACTTGGTGGAGGAGAAACAAAAATGACAGGTTACACCTGCCCGCCCACGAGGGCGCAAAGTTACCTGATGGGAATTGCCTCCCCGTTATCTGACAGACGAGCGCAACGCTGGTCGAGGAAGCAAAACAGACAGGCAGTTATACTACCTCTCCTTCTGGACGGACGAGGGCGCAGAGTCGGCCGAGGGGGGAAAAAATGACTTGTTCGCTTGTTCTGATCTTAGACACATTTCGTGTTTCGATAGTTAGTGACAAGGGGTCAGCTGACGCATGGCTGGAACGAGCGGTGGCTCCATTTTCTTTGATACAATATAAAATGCATTTTCGGCCACGCCGGCACATAGCCGTCAATACCAAAACGGCGGCTTTGTTCAGAATCTCCAGCCGCGTCTCATTTACTAAGCTAGCCTTTCCTCTTGAGCTCTTCCACGAATTTTCCACCTGCTTCCCCAACCTCTCCAACTTCTTCCGTCCACTGACATCCGCTTTCCGATATTTTTTATCCTTCCGAATTGGCCCCGCCTGTTCTGCCCTCCAGCTTTCCCCGTCCACTCTCCTTGCCGACGTCTCTCAGCAGCAAACGAGCACCGTCACCAGGGCTAAAGACCAAGTGCCGAGGTTGCCATCCCTAGAAACAATGTCTGAGCTTCCCATCACCAGCAAGGACGATGTCGAGACTACTCTCATGTACGACTGCAGGGACACGAGCACCTTACAAGGGGTCAAGTACTCTTACTGGGTGCTAGGCTCGACCCACGATGACGACGCACTGTACATGGGCATGGTTAAGGGCAACACCCGGCCGTCGGAACACGGTCTTGAGCAGATCAAGAAGGCACTCTCGCGGGTGCCGGCCGAGTGCATCTTCCCGCCACTGCCTTTCCCGTGGTGGTTGGTTCGCACGCGCGTGACAGTCGCCGACGACTGGGACGAAGAACCGTCTCCAGATCTCTACCTCAAACGACCGTGGATCACAAACTTGAACGCGCAACCCGGCGAGATCAGCGTGGCTCGGTGGTTTGCGCACGAGATCAAGCAGCTGGAGCAACTTGCACGCTCTCCGCCGCACCCCAACCTACTCCGCTATCATGGCTGCCGCGTCCGCAATGGCCGTGTTACCGGCGCCCTCTTTGTTCGCGTGCCCGGCCGCGATCTCTAGTCCCACCTCCAAAACGGTGGAACGGTCGACAAGGACCACTTTTTTGCCGCTCTGGCCTCGGCTGTCGACTACCTCCACAATGTCGTTGGCCTCGTTCATAACGACATTAGTCCCGGTAATGTCATGGTTGGCCCTGACGGCGCACCTACCTTGATCGACCTGGGCTCAGCCTATCCCGATGGCGAAGAAATGCTTGCAAATGTCCCGTATGTTTGCTTTCCTCGTCCTCCTCTCCTCCTTCTGAGATTTGGAAACAAGCTGACAAAAAGGTTAAAAGATTTGAGTGCTGGGGGGACGATCCCTTGGATATGGAGCCTGAGACGTACTTCGTCGGCCCCTTGGCCGCGGCTCCAATATCGAGAAAGTCGCGAGACATGGCTCCACTGAATCATCTGCGCACCTGGATCGAAAATCCCGTCATGGAAACGGCTGGCCGTCGCCGACGCAACGAGACAGCTAGCCACTTTGACAAGGTCGGAAACGAGCTCCGTCAGGCGGCCATAGCCCGGCAGAAGGCCAACAGAACCAAGGCCGCCGAGGACAACGAGACAGCTGCCTGAGATGCGCACTTTAGGGTGGCTACTCGGGCATTTGCTCGGGATGATTACGTTTTGCCGTCTCTCTTTGTTTCTTTACTTCTTTTTTTTT
>Ga0247760_1002418_pt1 | contig 14201 bp, 8 predicted proteins | sample UWRJL171409R4_FD_179936 | JGI IMG/M metagenome (GOLD analysis project Ga0247760, IMG submission 179936) | Plant litter microbial communities from Arlington Agricultural Research Station in Wisconsin, United States - UWRJ-L171-409R-4 | ecosystem: Environmental > Terrestrial > Plant litter >...
GGTACCTTTACTACTAGAAACTGCTGGAAAGTGACATGTATTAGAAATTGGGTGGCGACTTGCTTAGCAACCCTCCCCACCCCTGTCATGTCACCGATCTAACAAAATCTACCCCGGTGGGTTGTAGCGATGCGTTCTCTGGCGCGTGCTACCGTTAAAAAGGGGCTGCGCCGCGCGGTTCCTTGAACCGTGCTTCCTTTAATTTAATAACTGACGATTTTAGTATAAAAACCTTCTATTTAAAGCCCAGTAACATTCTGGCCCTCTGATCGAAGGAAGATGACCTAGTCTACAGTCGCGTTTCCTTTATTATTCTATGCTAGGCACTATCGCTTACTAGGTTTTGTTCTATACTAGATACGTATCTGTTTGTCTACATTAATTACATTTGTGTCCCTCCGATCAGAGGACTAGTAGTCTGAGTGTCGGCCTTCCAGGCCGCTACTACGACCTTCTGTAAGTGTGGTTCTTTTTATGGTTTCTTCCCTGTTACGTCACCGCATCAGTTTAATAAAAGGCCTACTTTAATAATATCTATATCATCTATCTACTAGCACATCTCTCCCACGTTCTTTAGCCTCTCAATCAATTATAGTTTAATAGTTATTATAATTTTTCTATTATTAGTAAGTATATTTTTCTTAAATATTATTATCTGGCTAGGTCGAAGGCATTTACGAAATCTAACATTAAAGCTGGGTGGAAGGGAACTAACCTATAGCCTGTTAATATTATCATGCCTTTAATAAGTAAGCTTCTTTTAAATAATTCTAATTAGACTACCACTTTAAAGTTTACAAGTTACAAATCTGACATTTGTATGTATCAGAAGCTTATCTTAAAGGATTTTAGTAATAAGAAAGTGATTTAGTTAACCCTGAGAAAATCTGTAGAGTATAAGAAGCAGGTTAAGTAATTTTCGCAGTTAATTAAGGTAATGTTAACGTATAAGTTATTTCTCCGGAAGGTAAGTAAGGCCTTAGACAAGAAGGACTTCGAATTGGCCCTTTGTAAGTGAAGGATTAAGTCGCTGGAGGCTGAGGTTAATCGGCTATAACGCATAAAGAGGAGGAGGGTCGAGCTAGATCTAATACTTTATTTACGAATATCGAGACGATTCGCGCTATACAGAAGGCTATAGAGTGTAATCTGGTGGAACATTCGGATTTAGAAGAAGAAGGCGATTCTAGTGATGTAGAGAGTTGTATTTAAGCGCTTTGAATTGATTGTTTTATTTGTTTTGTGAGGGGCGGTGGTTTTGGTGACCCTGATCCGGCTTGTTCCGCTTCAGGGGGTGTTTCGCTTCAGGGTGCACGAACTTAAACAGAGTCGAACAATAGCGCCACCCGCTCAACTACCCCTGACTCGCAAAGAGGTAAAAGAGCAACGGTATCTCCGATGCCAGAAACAACCACAATAATCCTAACATCAAAGTCGACAAAACATCCAGCCACGCCAACAAAAATTAGAGTAGCATGCATCGCAGTCCCAAGTCTCTTGTAAAAAAGTTGTTCACGACACAACTAAATAACGAAACGGTTTATGACTCGAAGATAAATTACACCCAATCACACCTCATTCGCAAGGACGTTGACAACATGGGTATACTTTGTACATTATCTACAATCCAACAAGCTCGGTATCCAGAGAGCGTCTTCAGATACTCCAGAATCCCGCGACATACACTGTGCTGAAAAGCTCCCCTCGTCGTACCTCCTACAAAATAGCCCGATTCCTGTCAGCGGTCATAGCGTCTGGTCGAGACGATTGCCGGCAAGCCACCGAGATCATCAACTCTTCCTCTGACATCCACCACCAATAAAACTCATAGGCCCCCCATCCGGTTCGTGAACCTAGGTATCAAGCTCACGCAGGGATATCAAATGGTAGCGAAACGGCATACTCGCCAAGCGTAGCCAACGAACTCATCTGCGCATCGTCCCCTGTGCAATTCTCCGGCTCGAAAGGGCGTAGCTCGAGGGCGCTTCCAAGAACCACCATCGCTCGAAACCGCGCGTCGTCCGAAACGCAGCCCGGTTGTACATGCTTGAGGAGGAAAATGAGAAGGCGAAATCCTCGAAGCGCCTCATCCTTGTCCCTACTTTGGCACATTGACGCTGCGTGGTCTAAGGGGGTCATTCCGTCTGAGTCGGCAATGTCGAGTGACGCGCCGTGATTGAGCACCAACAGTATAGACTTGTAAGAAATATGCTCTTCCATTAGTTCGCAAACATCTGGGTCCGTCTCGGCGACTGTTTGGTATAACATGCAGTGCAACGGGGTTCTCTTAGCTTCGTTTTGCGTGTTCGGGTTCGCCCCGAGCTCGAGCAGAAGGGACACCATTTCCACGTCCTCTTGCTCGGTGTATCTATCGGGGGTCAAGACGCAGAAGGTTAGGCACGTCTCGGAGCTGATGTCGATAGTCCCTCGGACGTCCAGCTGGACGGACGCGGTGTCCAATCCCATGCCCAAGGCCACCAGCTTCCGAACAACCCGATTTCTCCCTTTGAGCCACGCCGCGGTCTTGAATTCCGGCCAGTGGTGCGAAGATTCCCGCACCAAGTCTTTGAAGAGATGATGGAGGAGGCTGTGCCTTGAAATGCGACTGGAGAAATGGTCAAGTAGTATGTCTGCCATCCCCCAGTCGTCAAACCGCAGTGCCTCCCCAATTTCTTCGAATGGGCTCTGCGGGGAGTCGTGGCGCAGTTGGTAGGACTTCTCGATCCTGATGAGCCCCGGCTTGCGAAGAAGCGCGAGTCTGCTCTCCTCATCGTGTCGGTAAGGCATAAACCACTGAACAAGGTAGTAGTCCAAAAGACTATCGAAGGCGAGGCGTGTGTAATCGACTCCAGCCTCTACGAGGGACAGAACGGCGCTCCAGTTTTGAGCCAAGACTGCATGGTCGAGCGGCGTTCCCCAGCCTCCCCGTGAGCTTTCCAAGTCAGCCCCCATGCTGGCCAAGAATTCGATCATCTCGGTGGATGGTCGAGTGTAGCGCCCATCGATGTGCTCACCCGGGATGCCAACCGCGTAGTGCAGCGGCGTGAAAGTATCTGGTGTCTTTGCGTGGATGATGTCCACCCCGAACTTGTCGATCAAGAACTTCAGCACGGTTAGGTCGCCGGCTTTTGCCGCGCTGTGGGCTGCATTCAGCCCCTCGGTGCCCCCTATCTCGACCCCAGCTCCTCGCTGTAGCAACAAAAGGGCAGTAGTAGTTTTGCCATGACAGATTGCATGGTGTAGCGAGGAAAACGCAATGTCTTTTGGCTCGTCAAATCTTGTTGAATCACTGATCATGCAGCCACAAAGGGCTGTTGACGTGGTGTCGTTGATGTCTGCGAAGCGGTCAAGAAGCCAGTTGACTACGTCGTCGTGGCCCGCGGCAGCGGCAAAATGTAGAGGCGTTCCGCGCAAATGGCGCTGGACGACGAGGGCGTTGGTTTGGCCGTTGGGCTCGCCAATACTATCGTATTCAAAGTCCATGTAGGGCATTGTACAGACCCGGGAAATCAAATCGAGGGAGACGCTGCGATGATGGCCTGGCGAGTGTACCGCTGCGCCGTATGAAAGTGCCTTCTCCATCGTTCCGATCCTGTTGTTGAAGGCGCCGAAGATCATTGCCGAGGACCCTTGGCGTGCGATGTTGAATGAGTAGAGCTTCTTTTCGAAGGTGTCTCTCAGCACGCGACTCGTGGCGCAAAGCGCAGCAAGCGACGAGGTGTACTGTTCAGGATTTTCGGGGCTGTCTCGAAGAGCGGCACCAATCTCCCATAAGATTTCTGTTGGAAGGCGGGACAGGTAGTCGTGCTTCGCCGCGGGAGACGCCATGGTCGTTGATCTTGCGCTCTAAGGCTCATCGTCAGTATACGGGAGTCGATGATCGTGGCAGTTGGCGTGATTGGCACTTACCATCGAAAAATGTGCTCGTTTGCGAAAGTAAACAACTAGTCAATGATAGCAAAGACGCGGGGGTTGGTGAGGTATCTTGGGTAGTTCTTTTGCAATAAAGCGGGCGAGGTTGAAAGTGGCAGTTCTTGGGAGGGAGGGGCGCGATTGCAAGTTGCGTGAAAAATGAGTTATGCGCAGCAAGTGAGCACTGGCAGAAGCATGATTTCCGAAATTCGAGCTCCGCCAAAATGTGCACTCGATTTGTTTTCAGCCCCTCCGCGCAATGGCACGGTAAGGACGCGACATTCTTTGATGAGCATATGATCTAAGCTCTCACAATGGTTTGTTTATCCTACGAAAAAGGCGTACCTCGCCTCAAAGACGCAGACTGACAAAGCCAGAACGAGACCAGCTTTTTTGATTTCTGATGTCAATAACGACGACAATCTGGACATTGCATTCGTCAAACAGCATCCAGCTAAGTCAACACAAGCCACTTATTACCCCCATGTGACTCAAGGTCTCCCTTCCCGTGCAAGTCCTCTGAAAACATCGCGCCCTCAAACCGACAACTAGCAAAAGAAAGGCGCCGTCCCAGTGGTGCGAGGCTGCGCAAAAACATCACCCAGTCTTTTCCCCGCGACTAGAAGCAAGCTCCCCCAAATCTCAGACCCAGATACGTCTCGATAGTGGCGGAAGTGCCCTGTTAGTTGATCTCTCAGGTTGCGTTAGCACTGTAGGGCAGCCGGACGCTCCACCGAAACTCGACGATAACGTCTACAGGCTAGCGGGAACGTTTCCTGCCACCCCAAAGAAAATTGTAGCACACGTTCCTCAAGCACGTAGCACCGAAGCAAAATAATTGACGCAATGAACTTTGTGATTGCGTTGCCTGTTGGCTCTACCAGCTATGAAGTAGAGTCCATCCTCTGAGCCATGATAACCTCATGCTACCTTTCGATCGCCAGAAATTTGGTTCCCATAATGTACCACCCCTTCCAAAACGCGAAGGTATCCCGCTCAGCAGTTGATAACATACGAGCTCAGCGCATGGCTAGCCCCATCACCGCCGGTAGCACGGATGCATTGCACGAGCTGGTCAGCCCACACGCAAGCCGACTCCGGAGCAACGCAGTCGTTGCGGGTGTACGCTCTAATTCTCTGAGAGTCGCCGCCCTGGTAGGTGATGACGAATGACTGGAATCCGCCGGTCTTGAGGCACGTGTTGTCCCAGACGTTGACTGACTCGACGGCGTTTTTGCACTCGGTGTCGGAGAAGAGGGTGATGAGTGCGGCGTTGGCAGAGAGGGCCATAAAAAGGGCCGTGAAGAGGGCGAGGAAGATCCTGCTGGCGAACATCCTGGCGGAGTGCAAGTGTTAGACACCAGTGCGGTTTACATCTGGAGGCTGGGGTGGAGGCGGCGACATACTTGGATGGTTTGGAATGGAGTGTTTTTTTCTTCGAGAGCTTGAGCTTGAAGAGTTTGGAGAGATTGAAGCGTTTGAACAGGTTTTGCAGGAAGCAAGGGCCGAAGATAGGAAGTTCAGGTCGTTGTGTGGTGGGTGAAGAGGAAGAAACGTGGATCAGGGCAGCGATGGCGAGGTTTAAATATCTTAGAAGGTGCTCCTGCTTTGGGCAAGAGACCCTCTCGCCTGCACTTGCCATTCACTCTCCCCATCAGAAATCAGCTTAGATCGGATCATTTGCCGATGTGAATCACACCGCCTTGTTTCCAAATTACCTTCTCCAGGGGGCATCGTGTGAGATTGATGAGATGAAAGTCAATCAGATCCCCGATGACGCAACCTCTGGAGCCTAGGTTATCATGTGGTCTGTTGACACATTCTGTTTGTCTTCAAGTTGCAGACGAGATGGGAAGTACTATGCTGTGGTCAAAGCACGCGAGCGGGGCAAACATCAATCGCCGGGACCGAGCCAAACGAGTGACTGTGAGGGCAAAAAATTGCGCGCGTCACCCATCTATCTTTCAGGTCTTTGACTGTGAAGCCTTTCGCGTTGATGCGGCCACAAAGCTCGCAGTGTTTTCTTTTAAGACTTGAGTCCTACAAGCTCGTCATTCAGGGGAAGCTCCCTAAAGGGTGCGTCCTGCCCACGTCATTGCATTATCTACAAAATAAAAATTCAAGGCCCACACACATCCAAGATAAGTGTGACTGGAAGCTACGGGTTGGATTTGCAAATGCTGGGAGGAAAGAGTGTTGATTCTAAGAAGGAAAGGGCGCGCGACACACGCGCGTGGATGTAAACAGCACAGACCAATGATATGGCATGGCAACCCGAATTTCAGGGGTTCAGGGGCTGCTGCGCAGTCATCCCGCGTCAAAAACAGCAAACTCCCTCCCCTAACAGCGCACATGGTGAGGAGTCTACGCCCAGCGTGAGGGGGTATATAAGATGTGTGTTCGTGCTAGGATAATAGCGATTCAAGGCAAATTTGTGATCTCTGTCTTGGTGTCGTGGTACCTTACCTATTTGGGCTAGCGTGGCTAGGCGACCTTCACCTCACATCCTCTCCTTTTCCCAACCCATCATTGACAGAATATCTATCCCACCTCATGTCACCATGGGCAATATGAACGGTTCAGCTTACAAGGGTATACTGGCGTATATAGCTTATCACACCTCGTCACAGTCATCATAAGAGCCTTAATCACTAGAGTCTCTATGGGGAGAGCGACAGAACGCCCCGACAAAGGCTCGGGTCGAAAGCAAGGGGCCCCTCAGCCTGTGTGGGGTGTGCCTTTTTGCTGTCGAGAACACCCACGGTTGTGGTTATGGCAGGCCTGAAAGGGATTTCGGGATGCTGGAAAGGCATATCTATGTTTTGAGAATGCCTTCCTGCATCGTAAAAGGCATCGAACGATGCAGTCAAGGCCTGCAGTGTAGTAATCCCATGCCTTTCTGTTCCAGTTTGAACACTATGAGGATTCCAATAACGCATCTTCGCACGGGGAAGAGAGACTCTCTCTCCTGGTGTGAGTCCTCATGCTTTCTAGTGACCCCGGCTAAACCTCGGCTGACGGCCCGGCACTGTCAAGACTGAAGGAGGCTCGTTGTCAGGGCAGAAGAACACATTCGTCTGATGTCAAACCACTCGTTGAGGTCACGGGATCTGAGATATCACCCACAGGTTTCATTTCTTCCGACTGCCAACCTTTGGTGCCAACTCTTTCTCCTCTCACACCGCCTTTCATCCTCCCAAACAACACCGCTTCCGTTCCGCACCGCGGAACACCCTGATCGCAGCTACAGCACCGATTACCTCAACTTGTTGGTATGTTTGATTAAAAGAATAAAGAATGATCTTGCTCGCTAACAACGAAGCGCTAGGCTTCAAAGTAAAGGCAACAATCAGTTCGCACGATGGCCAAGCCGATGGCTAAGCGAGACCATCTGTCGGGGCTGCTCCCTGAGCTGCTCCTCCACATCGCTTCCTGCTCCGAGGAGATGTACAGTGCCGACGACCACCAGGCGCTCCTGTGCGCTCTCTCGTCCACGTCGCGCCGGCTCAACAGCAGCTTTGAGATGGAGCTGTATTCGTTCAACATCAACAAGCAGGGCGCATCAATCATGACCCTTGCCGCGTCGCTTGGAAGAATCGATTTCATGAAGAAAGCTCTCTCCTACGGAGCTCCGATCGAAGCCCAGGGCCAGCACCGGGGGGCTCGTCTAGCTGCCCTTCCCCGAACCGACGACGAATGCCCGAGAGACTAGCCGTGCAACTTCTTTCTCATGATGTTGAATGTCCAGGCACCCCCATTGCATCATGCCATTTGTGCTGGCCGCGACCTTATTATTGAGTGGCTGCTTGACAATGGTGCAAGCCTTTCGTCGACCTCGACGGGATTATTTGGAGGCGAGGAGGGCCATTTCATAGCTCCCTATTTGAAAGTCAATGCCCCGGGTTTCAAGCGCACGATTCCGACCTGGCTCCCCCTGCACCTCGCCATCTGCAAAGGAAGGACATCGATAGCGAAGCTTCTGGCACGCCGCGGAGCAGACCTTGGCCTTGGCTGCCCAAGCCCGTGGGACTACTGGAGCGGCATCAACAGACTCAGCGCCCTCCAATGCGCAGCCAAGCACGGAGACGGAGATCTAATCCGCTTCCTGGTCCGCGAGATCGATGGCACAATCCTCGACAACAAGGACAGTTACGGAGAGACCGCGCTGCACGTAGCTTCGGGATACTATGTTAGCGTTGACGACCATTTCACTCCCATCGAAGCCGTCGAGGCTCTCGGAGAGTTGGGAGCGGACCTCGAGGCGAAAACCAACAACGGCCAAACCGCGTTGGAAGTTGCCGTCGGATATACCCACTTCGAGGCGGCCGTTGAACTCATCGAGCTTGGAGCCGATCACATAATGATCGGGCTCATGGACGTCCTCGACGAAAACTGCTATTCCCAATGGGACGAAGGCAGACATGACCTGGCTCTTATGCTAGCCAAAATGGGAGCCGATCTTGAGGAAACAACCCCCAGTGGCACGAGGCCGTTGGTTGCCGCCATGGGTTACGGCAGCTCAGAACTAGTCGATACTCTGCTTGATCTCGGAGCCAAAATCGAGCCGTCCGGATACGGCCCTGGAGAAAGCCAGAGCTTGGTGCTAGATACACTACGGTCAGCATATCACCTCAAGACATGGCCTCTTTGGGAAGAAAAAACATTCCGGAAGCTTGCTGCACGGGGTATCGACCTGAATGCGCTCCGCGGCAACTGGTCCACAGACAAACTCGAAACCTGCCTCACATTCTATATCAGGCACTGCCCGATCAGCACCCAGATCGTCCCTTTCGAGGAGCCGATTGTGCCGAGTATCAATTCCTTTCTCTTTGAGCTCGGAGGCAGCCCGAACGCTTGCAATGGCGAGGGCATGTCGCCCATCCACTGTCTGCTGGAGTGTTTCGCGAAGAAGCTGGAGATGGATATTGTCACCCCGGACTACCGCAGCAAGCACGGGAACGAGTTGTAGTACGCTTCGTGCATGTTGGTGCTCCTTCAACATGGCGCCTCGCTTGACATCAGGGACAAATCCGGGAACTCTGCGCTAGACAGAGTGATCCATATCATCGAGTGGGCTGGCATACGCGACCTGGTCGGTGGAGAGCGCAGACTGCAGGACTGGAAGGATGTGAGGCGCGATGGAGCTGCGATCGTTCGTTTCCTGCTCGAGAATGTCAAGCCGGGCGGCATCTCGGAGGAGGAAAGGCGCCGGGCGCTTATTTATTGCGAGGTTCTTGCCTAGGAATTGTCTGGAATATCAACGGATCTGCAGATGGTTGACACGATTCTGCCGTGGTTCCGAGTCAGAACCCGAGATCCCAGGATAGAGGTAGTCCGGCAAGTGGGGGTGGAGAAATTGGGTCCGACTTGGTTCGGTGCCGAATGATGGCAAATTGATTATCAGGGTCTGGATTCGATGCCAATTGGTAGATGATGCAATGACATGGGCAGGATACTCCCTTAAGGTAGCTTCCCCCAAATGATAACCTTGAAAGACTCAAGTCTTAAACCGTTCTTTGTCGTATCTTTGTAAATACCATGAGGTGAAGCAACAAAGAAAATGCGTGATGGTTGGGAAATCTGAATGTCTATCAATTTGGGTAAAAGATAAGTAGCCGGACGAATAAGCTATGGACTACTGACGAAGACTACGAGCAACTGAGAATCGCTGCCTTGCCTGAAATGCTTAGGCATATCCGAGGCAAGGTCAAACAGACTCTTCCTCTGATAGCAGAAGCTCCTCGGAAGCTATGACGGCGAGGGCAGACGCTCTCTCCTTTTTTGAGATACATTCGGGTCTTACGCTCCCCAGGATGAAATGCATGATGCTCAATGCATCTCTTCTCCGAGCGGTCATCAAGTCCTTCCCCTCGTCCTTGTCCTCCGCTGGTTTCGCAATCTTTGCGGCGAGCCCCAGAGGGGTATTGCCAGATGTGCCCCGAACAGTCATCGAAGCCCCGCATTGGAGAAGTTTCAGCAGTGCAGAGGCGTACTAGACCTCGTTTCCAAGCTCCTTGCGGCACTCGACGGTGACGGCACCAATGTCCAGCCGTATCATCTAAGCCTCAATGAGGCAGTGGACTGGCGTCATGGATTTTTTGTTTACCTTTTTTGGGAGGGACCCATTATCCAGGAGATAGGATATTGTCTGTAATATGAGACGAATCTGGGCACACAAAGTTTCCTTTTTCGTACTTAACGCAGGTGACATTACTTACTCTGGCTCAGGCTCGGCTCAGTCCCTGCTCAGGATTTGCTCAGGTTGACTTACCTTTACTCGCTAATTACCAGTTTTAGCAGGCTGCGCGGTAGTTGGCTGAATTGCTTTAACTTTAGCTGCGTGGGCCTAGAATTGATCCCATATAAAAATGACACAAAATGGGACCTATTTCGTAGTCTTGGCTTTCCTCTTGCATTTCTGTACTACTCACCTGACCGCTGGCAACTTAAGCAAGCCTCTGTCCTCCAAGTCTCGCGGTTAGAGTTAGGGTTAGCGCGATGCAACTCTCGGGAGCTGGAAACCAGCGGGATTTTGAGCGCATGAGGTCCTTTCAATCTCAAACATTAGCATATCTGTACAGCGCTGGGGGTTCCAACATCCTGAGTGGGAAAAACGGAACTGACCTGCGTTCAAGACATCTCTGCAGTATATTGAGATCAAGGCTGCCACAGGCATGGTAGAACTCATGCATGATGGCTGCTCAAAAGTGCAAAACTTAGAGAGGGGAACAAAATTTGGACAGTTACAGTACCCCACCTCGCTAGGCCAACTGGTGGGCAGTCGAGGCCTCCCATAGCTCTTCTAACAAGAATTCTTCAGCAATTTTCCTGAATTGACGAGCCCCCAGATTTAGCGCGCGTACCGTGTCTGTTTCACGCCTCTTGGCCAATGGAACCCGATTCATGCCCATTGTTCCCAAAATAGGCGCTGGTGGCTGCAAGTGGCTGAAACGCTGCTGCCGCGCAATCCCTGCATCAGCTCCGATGACTTTCACCGAGAGCCTTCTCCTGATGTTGGATAAAAATGATGATGGCATTTCCTTCACTGTTCGGCCATCTCACGAACCTAACCACCCCTTTCGGCTTCCTAAGCACGCAGTATTTGACCTCCAGAAGTCCCAGACTCACAAAACATGAGTCGAGTTCCGACCCCCCTCACCAACCCACGCAACCTCTTCTCATACGCCCGGGCACTGCAGGGCGCGAACCTCATCCACAACACAAAGCCTCCGGCTAGAAAATCCGGCAGCGATGAGGGCAACGACGATTCTGGCGAATGGAGCCCAAAAACGCGGGAAGCGCTGGCTTCGTTCACAGAGTTGGCGCTGCTTCATGCCCGCGCCCGGGCGCAAGGCTTCGTGAACGCTGATAAATCCTATCCAGCGCTGGATAGCAAGGTTACATACCCACAGGGATGGTGCGGCTACCAGATTCGAGACCTTACGGCGCCAAAGGTTAAGGACTTCGAGGAGGCTGGCATGGCTCTTGAGGAGGCGGTTGAGAAGGGAATGGATGTTGGGTATGAAGATGGGCGACTTTCTGAAGAAGCGGAGTGGTTGTCGCGACTTCAGGTTAGGGAGTTGACATCGGACCAACAAGGGGGCGAGATGGGGGACCGATACTGGTGAGCGATTACTCCAGCAGCCTTTCTCTGACATTCTGTTCTGACAACCAGTTCTAAGGAAGTCCTTCGGAAAGCGGTACTACATCTCCCATAAACTAGCCAAGATGAGATTGAGCACTCCTCAGGATGAGCAGCCAGGAGCGCTGCACAAGGCTACTCGCTGCCAGTGCGAGACCTGCACTGCGGTTTCAGAAAGGGACAGCGGGCGTTGCACTATCGACCGGACTGAGGGTCTCAGCTGCAAAGCCCAGGATGGTTCTAAAATCCAAGGGAAGATACCAATCAACTCCACAATTTGCAATGTTGTTGATGGCGACAATGAAGATGCATGGGTGACGGACGAAGAGGACGAGGAGGTGGTAATCGAAGCATCGTCCAACGAAACACGTCCGACGAAAGCCGAGAATATGCAAAACCTCGCCGGGCCAACTCCCAGGAGTTCAGACCAGTGGGACACCGAAGCGCCCCCGAAGCTACCAGACCCAAACCCCCAGATCGAAAATGAGGACGGGGATAAAGAGCTGAGACGAAACACTTCTTCATCTGCTAAAGACGGTCCCTCGAATACCAGTACTGTGGAGCCGTCAAATGAGACACGACGGTTTCCAGCCGGGTCTATCATCGTCGAGGTCTACGGGTCGCCTATGGAGATAGGTGTCGATGAGCTCTGCACCTTTTTCTGGAGGAATGTTGCGGACGGTCCGTGCGAGGTCTGCGGCGGCGACTTCCAGGACGACAAAGGCCCTCCCATCAGAACGATGTCAGCAGGTCCTGGCCGTTTCATTCTGCAAAATATGACCGAATGGCCTAACTTCTACATTCGAGTTCATAACCGGCACCTGGACTGCATCGAGAAGTGTCAGATCCCTATCATACCCGTGTCACACGTCTGGAGCGAAGGAATCGCACGAGCCAACATGGAGCAGAAGCTGAATGTCGATGCCATCACGGAAGTGTTCCTTCGCCCTCTTTCCATTCTCCAGGCCGCAACACTCCGGTTCTTTGAAGTCCTCCAGGCGCCAGTTGAGATCTGGCACGACTACTTCAGCGTCCCACAGTTTTGCCGCGACATTCAAGAGCGGCTTCTCCTTGCTCTTCCTGAGATCTACAGAATGGCTCCTTTCATCCTTATCGACCTCGACGACATCCCCGCCGCCACGATCCGGGGAATGTTTCCCATACGAGGCCAAGATGATTTACCTAGCCTGATGCAGCGTCTGTCCTGTATCTCCAGCTTCTTTAAAGCCCACTGGTTCAGCAGAATGTGGGTCAATCTCGAGTATGCGTTTTGCAAGCGCGCGTGTGTTTTGACATCCGACAACTGCATCCTATTTTGGAATGGAGCAGAGGAGACTCGCGACTCTTTCAGCCTCTTCCGCCATCACGCTGCTCAAGAGGCTCGCGAAATTGATATGCAGATGTCGCTCATACTACCGCCGCATCTTCACAAGCAGTATCAGCAGCAGAGGCAGGGTTACACCGTCCTCGGACCATCTGCATATAGGCGTTTGAGCGCAGGACAAGAACATGACCTCACCTACGGCGAAGCTCTCGAGCACCTCTCACGGCTTGACTGCAGGAACTACCGCGACAGGTTCATTGCCATGGCTGGGATGCTGTCGATTGGCTCCTACCGCGACACCACACTAAGAATCCCGAAAGATGCCGCCGCGGCCTGTCTGTGGATCGCAAAGGCCTGTCTCCAGCGGGGCGATTACTCGCCACTTCTGCTCACCCCTTGCCAGGAACAGCCGTTCCCCTCTGCGAGGTGGCTGGTTGGACACGAGAAGATGAGGGATACTATGTGCTTCCTGGGAAGGCAGACGCATCCATCAACTGGTGTCCTGCCGGTCCTCGACACGAACGGGGGTCGGATAAAACTGGAGATGCAGTACGTCGGCGAGGTTATCCACTCGTGGTATGTGGACTTCTGGCGGAGAGACGGTGACTACGACGACTTCATCAATTTCAACATAGTTGCTGAAGAGATCCTCTCTACGACCGGTCCCAGCGCTAAGGACTTTGTCAGCGCCATTCTGCGAGTATACTGCGTTCCGCTGTACATGGTCGACCCTGAGATTCCGAACAGCCTTGCTGAGTATGAGGCGCTCGAGAAAGACTTTGTTCCCCGGCTGGAGAAGCTACTAGCGGAGTATGGCGGTGTGATTGGGGCATCTTACGACAATGTGGAGGAGATAACTCGCATCTCAAGGCTAATGATCAAGCTGCTGAGGTTGGACAGGCCGTATCGGTCGAACAGACACACCAAATACGGACCATTCACTCGGCTCACCTATGCGGGCAGCTTTTCGGCTTCGGAGTACTACAGGGACTCAATTGATCTAGTGGAATGTCCCAGCTGCGAAAAGGCCTTTGTGTATCGGGTGTACCACTATAATGGCGGGAACGAGATGTTGAATGCCTCGGTGTACAGGATCCAGGGATTGGGATATGAGGGAACGCTCCCCAACGGCGTGGGCCTTGTGGTTAAGAATGGGCGAATCGTGGGCAAGATGGTCTATGGGACGCCAGCGTGCGAATGTGTCGAACTGCAGCGGCAGTTCTTGGCGCTCAGGCGCGCAGGCGCCTTACCGCTCCAGGCTTGCCTGGAGCGCAGGGGCCTTGGATCATGTGCTCTCCCCACACACAGGGAGCTTCCATTTGT
>Ga0247760_1002420_pt1 | contig 14183 bp, 19 predicted proteins | sample UWRJL171409R4_FD_179936 | JGI IMG/M metagenome (GOLD analysis project Ga0247760, IMG submission 179936) | Plant litter microbial communities from Arlington Agricultural Research Station in Wisconsin, United States - UWRJ-L171-409R-4 | ecosystem: Environmental > Terrestrial > Plant litter >...
AGAGGATGGGATATAAAGTTGTGAGGAGGACGGCGGCGGATTATATGGAGGGGCATCGCGGCGACTTTGAGGGGTTCTTGGAGGAGCCGCTGGATACGTATGCGGCGAAGATTAGGGATACGGCGGAGTGGGGCGGGCAGTTGGAGCTGAGCGCGCTGGCGAATGCGTATGGGGTGGAGATTAAGGTGGTGCAGGATGGGAGGACCGAGGTGGTCAGGCCGCTGGAGGATGGGGAGGGCGAGGGTGAGGAGTTGAAGACGTTGTGGCTTGCGTATTATCGGCATGGCTATGGGCTGGGGGAGCACTACAATTCGCTGCGCAAGACCTCTTGACAGATACAGAGGCTGCACGGACTGGTAGAGACCTTTGGGGGGTGTCTTCCTCGGGGCTGGAGGTGATATTGTCGTCTACTTGAGCTATCAGACATGGCCCCATACGGAGATGAAGTCGAACACGTTCCCGTCCTCGTCAACTCCGGACTGGTGCGTTCTGGCCGGTTTGATGCGAGCTAGCTGCCGGAGCGCGCCACGGGGGGCTGGAGTTGTTGGTACAGATTGGAGCACGAGGCCGTTCTCGTTGTATTCCAGTTCCTCGCCGGGGCGGCTGAGATGGGCAGCATATGCCTCGGGAACGAGGCCCCACGGAGGGCCGCCACTGGAAAAGTCCTTGCCAAGCGGCCACTCGAGACAGATTAGCCTGCCTCCGTCCGGGTTCAGCAGCTCCGACATTCTCTTTGCCCACTTTGGTCGGCCCTCGGGCGGCAGCGCGCAGAAGAACTATGCAAGGCGTCATGACCCATCCAGCCCAGCGAGACGCGGATAGACAGACAGGCAGGCATAACTAATGAATAGAGAGGGTGAAACTCACGGTGTAATCATAAATAAGATCGAACGAGCCAGGCTTGAGCGAGGCATTCTCCCCGGCAAAAAAGTCGGCCTTCATCCACGTCACTTCCCCTCTTCGCGAGGTGATGCCCTGCCTGGCGGCGTACATGGCGTCGCCGCCGTTCTTCTTCTCGTTCTCAGCGGCCTCCTGCAGACTCGCCTCGGAGACATCTAGCCCAATGACGTCGTAGCCAAAGGCGCTGAGCAAGAGGACGTCATGGCCGCGGCCACAGCCGGGCACGAGCGCACGGGGGTTGGGTGCCGAGGACGTGGACGTGGAGGGGAAGAGCTCGCGGTGCTCTTCGAGGAGGTCGTTCAGGGCTAGACTAGGGCCGCCGCGGTCCCAGGGGGTGTAGGACTCTTTCCAGAGTTGGTCCCATTGGGCGCCGTGGGCTGAGAGCGGATGGCCCAGGAACGTGGCTTTGAGGCGGCCGACGTCTGGCGCTGGGTCTGTGGAGGGATCGGGGGAGGTCATGGTGTTTGGTCGATGAGTAGTAGATAAGAAATGGGTTTGTGAGTGAGTGAAGTTGGTGTTGAGCCCCGTAGTTGTTATTGCTTGTCGAATCCCGGGCGTGGGGAGAAGAGGGGCGGATTCAGATCCACCTTCCGTCTGCCCGTCGTATGATCGGGATGGATGGGCGGTAAGGGTTGCCGCGCCGTTTCCGGGGTCCCGAATTCCGGATTATTTCTAGATGAATTCCCACGGCCCCTATCGTCGATATGATACTTAAAGAAACACTATCCTGATCTCATGAATTTCTCCCGATTTTACAGTCAAGCCGTCCGTCCGGTCAACCACAGACGGGACGTTGACGTAAGGTCCACAACTGACATGGCACCCCTGTCACCATCGCCCAGCTTACTACCAGATGCAGTCTAGCCCGCCCCGGTTTATCACCTCGATAATCGGAATTGGTCCGCCCTCGTCAGACCTCGGCTCATGTCCATAGCTCCTTTCCTATCCAACTTGAACTTCACACGGAATACCAAGGGCAATGAATCTCCTCGCCATCTGCACACCATCCTCCCGTGCATCCCACGACCACGACCGAGACTACGGATAGAACCCCCAGCAATCAACAATCAACAATCACCCAACCCCCACACTCCCACCTACTACAATCACAATGGACATCCCTAGCTTATTCAGCGTCAAGGTGTGTTACCCCTTTTGCCCTGTGGCCCCCACCACTTACTAACCCCCTCCCCCCTTTAGGACAAAGTAATCCTCGTCACCGGCGGCGCCAAAGGCCTCGGCCTCATGATCTCGACCGGCTTCGTGACTAACGGCGCGCGCGTATACATCTCCTCGCGCGACAGCGCGGCCTGCACGGCCGCCGCGTCCTCCCTGTGCGCGCTCGGCCCCGGCACCGCGATCGCCCTGCCCGCGGACCTGTCCTCCGAGTCCGAATGTATCCGCATTGCGTCGGAAATACAGCAGCGCGAAGGGGTGCTGCACGTGCTGGTGAATAACAGCGGGGCGACCTGGGGCGAGAGCTATGATTCGTACCCGGACAGTGCGTGGTCGAAGCTGATGACGCTCAATCTCCAGCGGGTGTTCACGCTCACGCAGGCGGTGACGCCGCTGTTGGAGAAGGCGGGGCGGGAGTCGGTTGCTGCTGCTGCTGGTGCTGGTGCTGGTACAGAGGGAGGAGGGGTGGTGACGGATCCGGGGAGGGTGATTCACATTGGCAGTATCGACGGGATTCGCGTGCCGCTGATGCCGACGTTTGCGTACAGCGCGAGTAAGGCCGCGTTGCATCACCTATCGAGACATCTGGCGGTGGAGTTGGGGCCGCGGGGCGTGACGTCTAATACGCTTGCGTGCGGGCCGTTTCCGAGCAAGATGATGGCGGCGACGCTGCGGGACTTTGGGGAGGAGATCAAGGGGGCGAATCCGCTGGGGAGGATTGGAATGCCGCAGGACGCCGCTGGGGCGTGTTTGTTCCTGGCGAGCAAGGCGTCGGCGTTTGTGAACGGGGCGACGCTGACGCTGGATGGCGGTGTGTCGTTGATGTCCAAGATATAATGGTGGAGTATGTGTTATTGTACAGTGGATAATGGTGCCGGCGTAGTGATCACGTTGGAGCTCACGAATATCAAGATGGTTTAGTCCCCGTTGCAAGCGGCGCAAGGCCGCGCTCATGTATTCTTGTGGTGAATAACCCTATTAGAGACCATGGTCTTCGCCCCACTCTTCCATCCTCTATGTCGGGAATCCCATCGACCGAGGGCTGAACAAACTGAGGATAGGTAAGAAACGTAGCCCTTGCCGACGCATGGCAGCAGCTGTAAAGAACAAATATCCCCCGGCCACCATTCCCAGACCTCAACTCCGGATAATGCCAAGTAAAAGGGATATCATACCCCATCCAGATACGCCAGAGTAGTAAATGAAAAGAAATACAAGGCCACACTGTAGACATCTGAGATCTTGCATACCATTAATGACTCTCTTCGCCCCTAGAAATTTGGCACCTCTGATTGCCGCGGGTATAACTCTGGCAGAAATAAACCGCTGATAGAGAACGAGCCCAGGTCTAGTAAAGTATAACCTGGCAAGCCCCGGTCTTGCCGATGCAGCCGCGGTTTTTGCCCAGCTGGATTTCCAATGCTAATAAATAGTATCACCGGTTGTCCCGAAGTCTTATGTCAGCCCTGCGAATCCAAGTCCGAGTTCGCAGAGAGAGCCGGGGTAATTGTTATCGGCTTTGCCTCCTCGTGAATCGGAGCTGTGGGAAATGTTGCAAAATAATCTGCGATCGAGAGTAATGTAAACCGAAAACCGTGTTGGATTGGTAGGAAAGCGTCGAAGATAATGGTAAAGAGAGTCAAGATCCTCGAGTCGTATCTGGCCGACTATGACAGGCCGATGCTTTCCATGTCCCGCATCAGGCAAGCCATCTGCGCTCGTTTTGCAGCCTCGGCAACAAGTGTGAAGTCTTTCAGGAAGGCATCTGTCGAGGCAGACTTGATGTGCGTCGGTTGCGGGGCAGCGATCTTGGCCGAAGGCGACTGGCGTGTTGACGACAGCATCGACGCATGCTGCGTCGTCGGCGAGGTGATGGGAGCGTTCATGCTGGGCAACAGTGTGTTTCTTCTCGAAAAGAGAGGAGATATTATCGCAAACGACTGAGAGAGGACGGAAGAGAGAAGTCAAAAGCAGTCTGTCTTCGGGGAAGGCTGATGATAAGGGAGGATCGGCCCGGAAGTCTCTTCGGACGAGATCAGACGAGCCGTGCGCGGGTAGTGGACAGCAGATGTTGTATCACCACTGCCAAGATTGATGTATTGGCCGCTCGGGACGGAGCGTTTGCTTTTCGATTCTTGCGCAGGGTTCGAGATGAATGGCGACACTTCCCCTCGGCGAAGTGTTTGAGCGAGACCGTCTCCAAGGCCAAACGTCCAGGCCAACAGGCTAATCGCGGCCCAATATGTGGTAATTGGGGTCAAGGACGGGATGATGCAGATGCGAGACGCAAAGCGGCCCTGCTTTCTGTCGGTCTCTTGCTTCTAGGTTCTGCGTACAGTGCTGGTATGATGCCAGTGGAGATGCAAACGAATGCAGGCGGCTTGATAAGATCGAGGGTAGCAGTAGGCAGATGAGAGCCCCGTATCGTTGGTCAGAATCGGGCGCCGTACATATATGCGCAGCGGGCTGGGACGGGACGGTTCTTGTCGATGCGAGGGAGGGGCAGAGACAAGTGGTGAACGGGCAGAGGATGGCCGGATGTGGGCAACGTCGGATACGTGATCGGATTGCCTGCGACACCGGTGCAAGGGAGAGATTCACAAGCAGCCTCGAGCGACTGAAAGAGAAAACGAGAGGGGGGGCAGCCTTAATGAATCACATTCATCGGATGGGCACACAAAGGGATCCCGGAGGACTCGGCGACCAACGGGACAATGTAGCGGGCCCTTCTTCTCTTGATAGACTTTCTTGCGGCCGACCGATATCTTTGACAAGGCCCCCCCGCTGGAACGGGCGTCATAACTACCCCACAGCCCCTCATCTTTCTCCATCCGTCTTTTCCTTCGCGCCTTCCATCCACGTTCGAGACTTTCGCTCCACAGAGCAGCGGGGAAGAGGACCGTCTATCCGCTCGTCCTTGTGTCGAATCTCTCCTCGGCCTTCCAGCGTGGGACCCAGGCCTTCGCTTGCCATGTCGTACCTGTCGCACTGCCGCGAAGATCTCGAAATCGCTGCATCGTTGCGTCTGGGGTAGCGTAGGCGTGCTGATTGCTGTGTGCTCTCCATGCTTTCACTTAACTGGAGCACGTCGTTTAGCTCGTGGGTGGGGTGCAGCGTAGTGACCCCTTGAACCCCCACATTCTCACTGAACGGAACCCGACAGTTGACGTCGCCGCAATCCGTCGACGCAATGTTCCTGAATGGCTGACGCACATGCGCACATCATAGGGCACATCACACGGCACTGACACAACGCCTATCATCTTGGAGTAAGCATGTACCCGCGGCGAAACATATTGCAGCAATCAAGATGGACGAAAGAGTGCCGCAACGGTCCTTTCCCCACGGGGTCGAGACGCCAAAAGTTGGAGATTCTGGCGTCACTGGCACCGTCCCTTCACGTGCTAGATCCACTAAGATCAGAGTTGGAGTTACTCTCCGTAGCCTGCAGACGTCGTTCCCTTTTGGTGGTGGATCGAGATCGAGTCAATCACTGGAGGACCAAGCGGTATCCGGGCTGACGGGCCACAGCGGGCCACGGGGATCTCTAGAGATGCGCGGGAACTGCTTCGGAACTTGCACCTCCCCATCGTCTGCGTTTGATGGCTCTCCTGGCCCGGCGGGGGAATTTCGGCCATTATTCAACCCAGGCGAGCGGAGCCTCATCCCAAGTTTCCCTCGGCAGGGCTGCATCTCGAGGGGATCCCCCGGGCCCATCTTCCGATTTTGCGTACTATTATCCGCAGACCTGGCGGCCGCCCGATGGCCCGATTGAGGCATGTACGAATATTTGGGGATAAAGCGCCGTCCACGGCGGGAATGCCATGCGTGGTTTGATCCAGTCGAGCCAGAATCAGCCACTTGGGACCGGTGAGAGTCGATTCAGTGCCAATAGATTAAGCGCGAGATTTTGTATCCAGATCTCGTTCCGGCGGCACTGCAACATCGATCTCCGATCGCGTCGAACGACGAGTGGGACTACAGTGATGACACTTCATCGGACAGCCGAGTCGGTCGAAGAACCGCCGGTGGCAAGAGTGGCTTCTTTACCCGCCCGACGTGCCGATAAATTTCCAGTGGCCATCTAGAAGATGCACCGAGATTTAGAGCGGTGAGAGAGGTTCACCTTCGGGTACCAAGGCCCCGGCCGGGGGAAAGGGTCTCCTTAGCCAGTGCGGAAGATGCCTCATCTTCAAGGTAGCCGATGGGTTTTGGTGTGATATGCCATCTCTCATCCGAAGAGACTTTGCTGTTTAAGCACAAAACTGTGTGAATATTCCTCCACTGCATTTTCGCCCGGACAAGAGAGACCCTTTCTTTTGGCCTGAACCTTCGTACCCGATTCTGGAAGTTCTACCGACGCCGGGACAAATGGTAACATTAGCGCAACTCCCTGTCCGATCTCGCCCACTTTAATCTGGAAGCATGCAACCATTGTGTGCTCATGCATGTGACAAGTATCCTTCACTATCTCGGCTTCTGTGCAGATTAGATTGTGCGCTCTACCTGCCGGAACTGGGAAAGCGGATCGCACCATACTCCCTACCATTGACGGAGCAACAAAGAGTGCCGAGGGGTCGTGTGGATAATGTGTGCTTCGCGATCTTGCCGAACAAAGGACAGATGGCGAATGCCAAATGGCAATGTTCTCTTCAGGCGAAAGACGAGGCGAGCCAAGCTAAGATTGAACCCCCACCTCACCGAGTCTAGAGCTTGGGCCACTTTGGTCAGGGTACGTACCCGACGCACCCGATCGCATCGGTGAATTTTTTCATGCAGCAGCGGGAAGAGGGTCCGCGACCCACCACAACTTCGACACCCTGGGCCGCCCGAACGATTGCGGATTCGAAAGGGCGGGTCACTAACGACGGAGCGCGCAAGCTGAACACGCCGAGCGCGACCTTGAAGCCGCTTCATACCACACCAAAGGCACAATGACAATGGCGTCGACTCCTTGGCAGTGGCCGGTGCCCCGGCCGCTGCAGCAGCTGTTCGACCACTTCCCGCTGCTCACCTACGGCGCCACCGAGCTCCCGGCCCGTTCTAAGCCCGCAACCTCCGACTCTGTGCCGACACTCTACGTCTTCATCTCCGAAGATGACGCCCGGCTAGGTGCGCCGAGTTTCAACCCCGGCTGTCTCAAGTGGCAGGCAAGTCCCCCTCCCTACATACCCCCGCGAGCCCATCTAACAACCCCCTCAACAGACCTTCCTCCGCCTCGCCGGCGTCACCTTCCGCATCCTCCCCTCGACCAACCACGCCTCCCCAACCGGCGCCCTCCCCTTCCTCCTCCCCGCGCGCCCACTCAAAATCCCCATCCCCGCAACAAAGCTGCACACCTACGCCCTCCAGAACGGCACCTCCGCCCCAACAGAACCCTCCTCCCTCCGCCTCGACGCCTACCACTCCCTCCTCGACCTCCCCCTCCGCAACGCCTGGCTCCACGCCCTGTACCTCGACCCGGCGCACACCAAGCTCCTCGACACCTTCTACACCACACCCGCCTCCTCATCGCCTTGGATCCGCGACGCCCTCCGCCGCCAGCTACGACGCGCCGCCGAAGCGGAGATTCTCAAAACGGGATCATATCTCTCCGCCGTAGCGGCAGGGACGGCGGTTGTAGATGAGCAGCGGGTGTACGACGCGGCAGGGGAGGCGCTTGAGGCGCTAGCGGCGTTGCTTGCGGAGAGTGAGACGGGGTGGTTCTTTGGTGCAGAGAGGCCGACGCTGTTTGATGCGGGGGTGTTTGCGTATACGTATCTCATGGTGAGGTATCTGTGTGGGGAGGACGGGAGGTTAGGCGAGCTGGTGAAGGGTGCTGGGGAGGGAGAGCTGGAGGGGCATCGGAGGAGGATACTGGAGGCTGCTGGTTGGAGTGAAGGGGGGAAGTGAGCTGGCTGGCTGGCTGTTGTGTATATGTATATGTCTATGTCTATACTACGGTCTGGGGGCCATGTGTGTGTGAATAAGGTGTGTTGAGGCGGGAGCCTCAAGCCACATATATATGTCTACTGTACGATAGGGAAAAGCACTGTCGGGCTCGGGCATACCGACTAGTCTGCAGGGTAGAAGAGAGGAAGTTACACTGTTGTTGGCCGGAGCTTTTATTGCATATCATCTACGTTGGAGCTTCACCACTGAATCGGGCATCAGATGAATATCATATATGAGCTGTCACAAACCTACACACGTAGCAAGAACATCCTCTCAAGCCTCCACGCCATGATGTCGACCCTGGGAGATACTATCCCCGCCAGAAACTGACGATAGTGGAGCCGACAATACCGCAACCCTCTCACTGCCAAGAGCAAGGATACCGAGTCAGTATCTTCATCCACAACGACAACAACAGCGATAGTGGTTTAGTGGTAAAATCCATCGTTGCCATCGATGGGCCCCGCGTTCGATTCGCGGCTATCGCAAGTCTTCCTTTTTGCCTCTAGGTGCAAATGAATATCTCTCTTGGGGATGTCATGGGGGTATGAGTTTTGCACTCAACTGGGGCACATAGGTTCCGAACCCTCAGATACATTGTGCGGAACGCATACGCTTGTAGTTGGAGTGGTGAATTACCTACTTACAGGCCTTGTTGGCCTAGATCTTGTACAATATAGTTGTTGCTGGTTCGTACTTCATACTTACATGAGGGACGTCCTCATCCTAGTCTCTGTATTTGACTCCCACGAGCTATAAAACGCAGCTGCAATTGACAAACTGAGCTGCAGTCGCTCTCCAGTACAAGGGGGAAAACCTAAGCGCGCGAGTATCAAAGCCGAATTCAGAAAACCAAACGAAAACAAACTGCCCAGCGCTCTAAAAGGCAAAAACCGGCCGGGAATCCTGTGAACCACCCCCAGAAATGCCTACCCACGCGCCTTGAGTGCGTTCACCCGAAGAGGGTTGATAGTCGTGCCATACCCGTTGTAGAGGGCTGAAAGGAGGAGAGAAAAGACCGAGACAGATGACCACCAAAGCCCGAAACGCCAATGTCAGTGATGTATGTAAAGCCGGGAAATGGTATTCTCTCTAGCGGTGACGGTGGGCCGAATTAGATCGCCTCATACGGAAAGAAAGACGCTCTTCGAGTCGGCTCCGCTTTTATGGCATCGCCGGTTTCGGTATGTCATTGATAACACTCTGGACCGTAACGAAGGCCCCATCACCTCCATCCTGCCGCAAATCCTCCAGCAGAACTAGTGTCTGGGCAAAAACGTTTTCCAAGGCTGCGCGGGACGACTTGCCAAGGGACACTGTGTTGCGGGCGATCTAGTTTAGCAGGGCTTCCGGAGAGAAGTGTGACAGGGAACTTACTTAATATTGCCGAGTTGAGTTCCTCGGCTACCGCAACACGGCCTGTCCCATCTAGCAGGTGAGCAACCTCTTTGACTTTGAGAGGATTCGGATATGCGATGAGCGCAAATATCTCGTCTAAATGCTTCGAAACCTCACGTCGCGGGTCGTTATTGAACTCTGAGCGCAGCTCCATGCCGTATTCGAGTGCCTCGTGCGATAGCTTGCTCACTACCGCGCTATCGATACCGTCTTCAGTTTCCATTTGGTCGTCCCACGAGCCGTGGACGTCGGCCTCGAGCATTACTTCGTCATCTTCACCCTGCCGAGCCCGCGAAGCACCCTTCTTCTCTATCAAGAGGTTGAGCTCCGCCTCTTTACGGATCATCTCGATGAACTTGCGGCAGCGGAGGCGGAAATAGACCTGCTCGTTATCGGAGAGAACCTTCGGGTAATAGCTCTTCGTATACTTCAGCGCCCGGTCTATGTCGCCGTTGAGGATCGCCCGACGAATACGCTGCCTGTTGTTGGCATCTTCGTCATCTTTTATGTTAATGCCCTCAATTTCCCTGTTGCGGTCCAAATTCAGAGCCTGCTTTTCGCCATGTATTTCCTCCGCAAAGGCTCGGGCAGTTTCCACATAGCCGTCATGCTGCAGGAATTGCAAGACCTAACTTCATTAGCACATGACGAGCACGGGGATACGTGATGCACATACTAATTGTTGGATAAGATCGGTCTCATTCATCGGGGGAGCAAGTTTGGCGGTATCGGCATTTCTGATGCTCTCAGATATCATTTTTTGTTGTTTCTGGACACGCAGTGTCAGTGTCAGTGGTTCGTCATCGACATAATTGTCTTCCGAGGAGGCCATGATCGGGGGTTGATAGCGCCGATGTGACAGGAGCAGGGCATGGAAAAAGGCCGCCATGGAGAGTCTAATGATGATGAAGTACTGAGCAGAAACACCGGGCTTTTGGGTGATAAAATACCGTGGCGAGTGAATGACCGTTGTTTGGGTAGCAGGTATTCACTTGAACCCCCCTACCGTAAACTTCCATCTCAAACAGTTTGGGCTAGCAAGCTGCCCGACAAGGGCCCACTGGAAAGTTACCGTTACGGAGTATGACATACCTTCATGTAGCCATCGATATCGAACAGGAACGGCTGCTGGCCAAAGTTGACCAAGACGTGGTCGCCAGGTTTTCTAAGACCGATGGTCGGATAGAGCTTTCCTTTAACATCCTTGAAGTTGACGTCTCGAAACGCGATCCCTGGAAAGACAGGTGTTAGCGCTGATCCGGACGGAGCGCCCCGCGTTAGATAAAGGGTGCCACACACCGAGATCTTCACCGTTCTTCGTGAAGAGCGCGTGGCCCAACCGGAAGTTGATCAGACATCCTATTGTGTCCCCGGGGCCAAATTTCGGGCCATATGGCTTTCCTACGTTCTGGGCAGCAAAGCAGTGGCCGTCATCCCCATGGTAGCCCCACGACTCCGGCTCCCAGCCGGGAGCGCGTTGGAGTGACACCGTTCTACTCGAAAAGCCAATGCCGATGGTGGTACTGTGATACATCTCCCGGTTAGCATTCCGCGGCGACCCAGTACGGCGGCCATGCCTCCGTGGGCCTGCAAATGACCTACTCTTCCCGTTTTCTGTTCATTATCAAAACTTCAAAGTAGTAGACCCCGCACAATGCGGGCATGTAGTGATCTGCGCGTATTGCGCAGGCTTCGTGGTCCCCGGAGCTTCGTCCTATATGTTTCACCTCGTAGCCATCGCCTAGCACGTCAAGGGCGTGGTCCTTGTCGTCTTTATTCCACCGCGACGGGAGCAGGCTAACCGTGGCATCGTCCTCCACTGTAGGTGTTTTCTCGACGACCTCAAACTGCACTCCCCTATGCGAACCGGCGGGGAGCTTAGAGGCCTGTGGATGAGCATTCGCTCCGCTGGCCAGCCCAGTCACCGACTGTGCCTTTGCCGCGTGGCCCTCTCGTTCCGCGGCTACCCTTGCTTTGTGTGCGTCCTGGAGCTTCTGCAGGTACACAGAACCACGGAGATACGATGGTGACAGAAACGTCGAGCTGCTGGGACTAGGAAGCAGGCTGCTGAAGCCGTCGTCGGAGGCGCCCCCGTTCGGAAAGATCGGATCCTTGCAAATGTACGGCTCGAATGAGCGCGAGAATAGCGGCAGGCCGGCGCCGAGCCGCGGCTGCCAGCCCATACTCGGCAATCCCTCCTCCCCCGGCGCTCCGTTCCGCCCGTGTGACATCCCTGCGTTGAAACGGCTGTTCTGCTGCGTGGAGTAGAGATTGTTGTACGTCTCGCTGTCGGGCGAGGGATTCAAAAGATGGTGGAAGTTGGGTCGGGATGGCCGGGAGAGGGCGGACGCGCCCGAGACGACAGATGCGTATGAGCTCCGACGCTGGCCCACGGGCGTTGGGAGGCCGGCGGAGGACATCGGGTCTCCTCCGAAGCTCGAAGAGCCGTGTTGGAAGGGATTCGTCATGATGAGGGGTCGTGAGGTGCCCGGGGGGCGGGATGCGGAGAGGCGGCCCTCAGTCTGGGAGGCCCGGGTCGAGTGCAGCGCTACCCGGGACTTGGTCGTGGAGCTGCTTATCGGAGGCACGAGTTGGCACGCGGTTGATCGGAGGATATTGGGCTCAGTGGGGTGGTGGATGGTCGAGATAAAGCGTCCGAGACAGCCCAGACAGGGGACTGGCTGCTGGCTGCTGGCTGCCCAGAACCAGGCCCAGCTGCTGTCAAGCGGTCGTTTGCCGCTCCGCTATGTCATAGATTCCGCGAATCGCCGTTGTCCAGCCTCCGCTGTTACCAGAGTTACTAGAGGGGAAAATGCGACGGCTCAAACGTGGCAAGCTGTGTGTGCAAGTGTCCAATTCGAAGAATGGGTGATTTACGCGCAGATGGCGAGATGACCGTGGAGCTGCTTGTTGACTCGATGCCCTTCAATCACGAGGTCAAACGTTGCGTGATGACTTGGAACCTGGAAATGGTTGGGGTTGGACTTCAGCGGGATGGGGGCCTGGAAGCCCTGGGTTACGAATTCCAGTGAAAGACAGGCGGGACATGGGGTTGGTCAGGCGCTAGCCTGTCAACTGGTCCACAGCTTTCAGCGTGGAGTAGTGCTGTTGGGTGGAGGCCATGCGCTGTAGGGACGGGTCCGAACGCGGGATTGGAGCCCGCTACCTACCTACCCGCGTTTGCTGGTCGGCCCTTGTCTTGATGAGGGGCTGCGACTTTCGCGTCCAGCCCGTGCGTGCCTCAGGTATCCACTTCGCACGGGGACTGACTGATGCGGCGGTGGACCTCGCCAGCTCCCTTGTGTAGGGGTCAACGGATTTTCGATTGCTTGCTGATATCTTCAAGATGTCATCTAATGCAATGGTGATTCCCGAATCCTGTTTTAAAATGCACAGCAAACGATGTGCGAATCGATTTGCCCCATGTCACCCGGGTGATTTGGTGTTCCTGTGGTGGACGTAGGGGCACACCTGCTCGGCTCGATTGGGGAGGCGTCCATCAGTCCGATGTCATCACCATCACTCCCAACATTACCGACGTCCTCGCTACCATCTCAGGAGGCGAGAGTCATGATTCTCGCATTAGTGTGTCAATATGAGCAAACTCACTTGCTTGTCTACTACTCAACGTGGGTCGTGTCCAGGTGCCAAATGCAACTCCGTCTATTGATGTTGATTGCTGCCAACGTATCTGTCCCAGATGCAAATGCCCCATGAAAAGCAGTTGAGGTATTGTACAAATCCCAAATGTACAGGATCCTGTCGAACCTTACGCCGGCAAGATACTGTGCGCCGTCAAGACCACAATGCCACCTCAATTCCCAAACGCCTTACACAGATTTATAGCTCCATGCCACGGCCAGCCACGACCAGCCATGCCGTATCCTTTTCATCGCCTCCCTAACACCAGTAACTCCATAAAAAACCAACGAGGGCCGAACTCCAGCTGCTGTAAAACCATGTTCCGAAACCGGCAGGGAATGACGCGGTTAAGGATCCGAGTCGCGCATTTATGCGGCTGCGATTGGCAGTGATGCTGGGGAGTTGGCAGCAATACTAGGAGCACTCTGCATCTCTACATCTACTCCGTTGTGGCTTGCTTCGCTCTTGAGCTGACTGTTGTTCTCTTTGTTCTCTTTGCTGCTGCCCTCAGCCGACGCAGGGGTGGAGTCGTCTACCGAAGACTCGGGTTGGAGCTTTGGGGGCGCGGTCCAGCGTGGGATTTCCCAGACCACGCCCGTGAAGCTCTTCAATGTGAAGTTGCCCTTGGCCCATCTTCTACATGGCTTTCCGGAGCGATCTAGGGCTCGGAGCCCAGCGTTGATGGCGCCTTGGTTCGCCTTTGGGCCAAGCTTGTGGGTACTGAGGCCGCCGCCTCGGCCGCCTTCGATAGTTCCATCCTCGCTGCGACCATGTTAGCACCGTAATGTGCAGTAAGGCGACGAGTGTATATTCAGGCGCGCGATTCCCTGCCAGGTCTTGTCCTGTTCAGGGTAATGTGCGCGGGGATTGACTTACAGTCTCTGCTTCTTCTTGGGACCGGGTTTGCCTCGCACCTTGGGCTCGCCATTGCCGTTTGTAGCAGCAGCTGCAGATCTCTTGACACCCTTCTTCTTAGGACCATCAGCCGGCGGTCCCATGGCGGCAGATTGCGGTGCAGGAGTGCCGGCAGCTGGGGTGTTCGGGGTTGAGTCCGACGCGTTCTCGGTGGAATTCGTGGCGGCAGGGAGTGTGGTCGAGGTAGCGGGCGACTCCTTGGCCTCCTTCACTGGCGA
>Ga0247760_1002421_pt1 | contig 14176 bp, 9 predicted proteins | sample UWRJL171409R4_FD_179936 | JGI IMG/M metagenome (GOLD analysis project Ga0247760, IMG submission 179936) | Plant litter microbial communities from Arlington Agricultural Research Station in Wisconsin, United States - UWRJ-L171-409R-4 | ecosystem: Environmental > Terrestrial > Plant litter >...
CCGGACTGCCCGGGGCGGCTGCCGGGTTGTGGACTTCCCAGTACACGTAATTGTCCGGGGATATCCAATCTCTGGCCGTCTCGAGCGCGTCGTACGCCATGTTGTACATGGTGCTCCAGTGGATGTCGCTGAATTCTAAATCCCGAAAGGCATAGCATGCGACGGTCCATTCGTTGCGCACGCTGTCGACCTGCGTATTACCGCCCCCAAACAGCCGTGTGACGCGATCGGCGATGGCCGTCGCCAGCAGTTTCCGAAGCGTCGCCGTGTTAGGAAGTTGGGTCATGCGTTGGTTTTCGGAATTGCCGATCTCTTGAGCGAGGATTTTTCCTACCACAAAGGCTTTGCCCGCAGGGCCCGTGTAGCGCTGGTTAGGCGCCATGGCGCGTTTGTCGACCTTTCCGTTGTTGGGTTGGGTGGTATTTGCGGCGGCGGCGGCAGCGGCAGCGGCAGCGGCAGCGGCAGTGTACTCACCCGGCGTCGTTTCCGAAACAGGATGCCGTGGTGAGGGCGCCGGCGCGGGCGTGAGCGGGTTGGACATTTCCTTGCGGAAGAGCGAGGGCTGAGGCTAGGAAGCCCAAGGTCAAAAAGAGGTGATGGAGATAGATGCATTTTATGTTTCGTATTCAATTGTATTGTTGTGCGTATATGTGTATGTGAGTGTGAAAGAGTGACTCGAGTGTGATGTCTTTATAACTCGGGCAAAAAATACTGGCCTACTTGTCTCTACTTATCCTTGGTTCTTCTCTCTCGCACTTCACCGTCTTCTTTTTCTTCTTTTTCCTCATTCAGATAAACTCCCAATACTAGGGATACAACACCACCCTACATCCCTACCTTACAATAGTTGCAAGGTGGCGACTAGTTACTTGCTCCAATTTGACCGCAAGTCAGCTCAGGAGCGATAATGCTCATGCTTCAATTTCAAATTTGAGGTAGCCTCGCCCACTCATACTAAGACGCTACGCAAGGCTGCCTCCCGTGATGTGATTCTTTACAACTGGCTGAAAACAGAAGGTTGCGTGGTAGCGCTGTTGGGCTTTCCTAATTCTTTGTAGTCTAGTCCAACTGTGGTAGATCGTATCTTACTTTTGACGGAGGGCTTGCTGAGGTCAGGGGGGTTGGCCAGAAACAAAAATGTTTAGTGCCTAGGAGGCATCTTGGCATGGCAACTTTCAGTCAGCCACAACAAAGATCGCGGTAGCCCTCTTCTTTTCCACACTGCTTCCATGCAAACAAGTCTACTTCAACAAAATAACCCTCTCCTCCGCGCCCGCAACCAGAAAATCCATCATCCGCACATATGCAACACCCAGCCTCCTAACTGGAATATTCTCATCACTGTTCGCCTCCACAACCAAAAGACAAACATCCGGCTCCAGGCCAAGGTAATTATTCTTCCCCGAATAATCCGGCTCAATCCAATCCAGCTTTGCCGAATATCTCGTCTCCCCTACCCCATTTGCGTGCGGCGGGATTCTTCTCACGTCCTTCTCGCCTCGTTTCAGAAGCATCGGCATAGTCAACATGTCCTTCTCAAACCCCGTCACGCGGAGCAGGCGAATCATTTCCGTGTCGCGTGGGAAGCCGCTACTTTGTCCTTGGCCGTCTTCGTCGCCTACCATACCGATGTTGAAGATTATATCCCCGCGAGGTGTGGGGTGGGACTTGTTCTCCCAGAGGAATAGTGCGTTAGCTAAGAGCCGACGGGATGCGGGGGGGTAGTTTGCCAGCGGTATATCCAAGGACAAGGCGCGGATTCGGATCAAGGGGTTGGTTGCGTTCTTGTTGGCGGGCGAGGACTGAAGTGGATATTGGGACGGATTGCAGAGCGTGGCGGGGTCCCCCGGCCGGACAAAGTGGATTTGTGGTTTTGGGAGGCCGAGCTTGATGTTTTGGTCAGTCGGAAATTCCGGCGATGGGCTATCGAGCTGCCACGATTGGTAGGTCACGGGGATACCTGGAAGAGAGAGCCACGTCCATGAGGGAAGATCGGTCAAGTCATCCAAATTGTCGTTCATGTTCGGGACCGAGGTTGTTTTGGAACCCATTCTGCCCCAGAGGAGCAGGACTGGAAAGATTTCGTCGGAAAGCGGTAGGGAGTGAAGGAATTTAATGCCGTACATGGTCGAGAGACGGGCTTCCAGCCCCTGGAACGCGCGATATCGATCGTTGGCAAAGGTCAAGTTGCGCATCGTAAAGAGGTGGACAATACCCTCGAGTATCTCTCGTAGACCTTCGGTAGAGCAGAATTTGCTTGAGGGCAGGGGGCGGAGAGACTGCCGCCAATTGTCGACCGGGTAGTACCCTTTCCATTTATCCTTGTCGTCACGGAAAGTTTTCTGGGGGTGTTTCCAGCATTCGCGAGCGTTCATCTCCTTGCAAACAAAATAGACCTGATGGTCACCCATGAAGATGGATCGACGGCTGAGAAAGTGCTCCTGTAGCGTCCAGCCTCGAGTCGCCCAGACGGTTTGGTATTCGATCAGTCTGGAAAGAGCCTGCAGCGGAGTGGCAATGCAGTATCGCCGGCCGTTGGCGATGGAAAGTTCTTCGAACCGTTGGTACGTGTTTCGTGGGCTGTTGGTGCTTGCCCCTGGCAGGCCATGTTCCACTCCCGATGACAGAGAGACGATTGTGAAGGCGCTATGGAAGTAGACCTGATCCATCTTGGCGATCTGGTCGGCCAGGACGTCGGGTTCGTCTTGTGGGATGCACATAGCGTCGATCCAGATGTATCGCTCCCGCAGCCGCTTCGTGAAGACAATTAGGTCCTCAAATGTCCGTGGAAGACGTGCTGGGGTAATGAGATCCTCAGGTTGCTTTTGAAGTGGTCGAACCCCGCTCTCAAATGACAGTGTTTTGCCCTCCGTATCATGCACCATCTTGACCTTCCTATTCGCAGATGCGCCCCAGACATAGGACAGCGTCACATACCTTATGGGACGTAAACACTGTACGATGCGTCGCAGCTCGACATCAATCACACGCAGCGAAAAGCGCGAATACCCAAACAGGGCATCTGGCTCGCCCCCTCCACTCTGATCGTTACAGCTCTCGTGCTCCGTCTCGCAAGTGTGGATCCAGTCCGAGACGCGAAAGTAATCAGCCTGCATTGGATGCACAAACTGCGAATTGTCCAGGCTGTTGGTGTTGATGTGAAAATACGAGCTTATCTGCGTCGGGGTGGTGGCAAGAGTTACCCAGAGGATCGTCCAACCTTCCAAGGTTGGGTTTACGCTGATCCTGACTTGTGTGTTGGCAATATCATCCGACACATTTACGCCGTCGATAATGGACCGGTCGAGGTGGCCACGACAGTCGCCGCAGCAGTGGTCGCCAGCGCCGTTGCGAAGGAGGTGCCATACAAGACGACAAAAGGGGCACTTGGCACCGTTTGTCGCAAGCTGTCCGAGCGTGCCGTAGGGGCGGGAGATTTCGGACTCGTTGGAAAAGGCCAAGTCGATGCCGATCTCAGTGCAGTTTTCGCAGAGGGTGTTGCTTTGCGAGCGGGAACTGAGGTCTCTCTCCAACCATTCGTAGGTGTTTTGGAAGAAGGAAGGCGTGAGGAGGTCGGCCTCCCCGCGCAGTTTGTTGCTGCTACCCATGTTTGTGTGAGTTCATGAGAATTCAGCTAGGCGGGGCCGGCTAGGATTCAAGATGAAGGCTGATGAGAACGCGGGGTTCCGCCAAGAGCTCCACGTCACAAAACAAAAGCGGGTTAGTCCACCCACTCCGCAACTCGCTAGGAAGGGGCCTAGGCATCTGGTAGGCAACTTTTCATGGATGGATGCATGGTGATTTCGACAACGTGATACCGAGGCGCGAGCTAAAGGTAAGCTCAAGTCCAGTTGTCTACCCAGTTACCGGATAGAGATCTCTACCTTTTCCGCACCCGGGTCAAGCCCTTCCTTCACTAGAGAACGTACCGTTTCCGCTCCGCATTTAGCGCAAGTGTCCGACTTTCTCAATCCAGCGTGTAGATAGCATTCCCCGACCACCGTGTATGATGTCCCTTCGTCGTTCGGCCGCAAGACCACGGGGACCTCAGCCCCGTCCAGAAACCAAACCTCATCCTCCAGTTGAACGTTTTCCGGACCAATTCCTAGCGTGTATTCCGTAGCAAACAGTGCCCGGCCTCGTCGGTTTTGGTACAGCTTCTCCTCAAAATCGTTTAGTTCTAGGCGGTAATAATGTGAACGCGGACGTTCACGTTCATCGGATTCTTCCCAAATGTCCCATTTGCAGAGCTGGGCGGGCTCGGGCTTTTTTAGTCCATTCTCAATGAGTCGTGCATGAGTAGATTGAGAACAGAAGCAGGCCAACTGGTATTTACCTGTTGAAAGGATTTCGGAAACCTGCTCCAACGGCAGCTCTTTGTAGGGCCTTAGCGTGCTCAGCTTTCCTTGATATTCATCAAGAAAGAGGCAGTTCGAACAGATCCCGCCAAAGGAAGGAGGGATATCCGGCGTGAAGCGCAGCAGATTGCTAAAGAACTCTGGCTTTCCTAGAGACGGAACGATCGTTTTCCAGAAATGGAGACGCTCTGGACAGATACGCGTGCTAACATTGCTCCATGGTCTAGAAACCCAGTGGCGTTGGTCACGCAGCCATCCCGCGGATGATCTAGTGAACAGTTCTAGGGATCCTTCAGGGAACACATTTCCCAGCCATCGCCCAAACGCCCGCAGTTCGAGGGAAGTGCTTCCATCTTCCATGAAGGATGAATTACCTGCACTTTGGACCAGACCCTCGACAGGTATTTCAGAGACAACCCGGTGGGTGTTTTCGGCATGTGATTGGATCCGTGGAAGGAGTGGCAGTGCTGGCAGGGTCCAGTCTGGCGCCCAGGAAGGGATCGACAAATCCGAGTTTCCGTGTACATAGGATAGAATCTTTAACGACCGCGATGACTTGATGTTAGAGGTCGCCAACTCCGTATAGACGGCTGCTACATCTCTCGCCGGCGAGTAGTCGACGTCGAGGGAGACAGCTGTTGATTTGTCCACGAGGCCCAGGATGGCGTAGACTTTATCGCGAGCATCCTTACAAGAGCAACTCCGAGAGACCTGTAAGATGCTTAACAAATCCAATTTGGATGCCTTTGGTCAACGCCTATGAGTTAGTCTTTCGGAGTAAGGGCTGAGTATTGCAGAGACAGGCGTTGTACTGACCGACGAGCTCATCAAGACGTTGCCACTTGTCTCCGCCATCGCCAGAGCGTAGCTCAACACTGGGGGCAGTGGAATCGCTTGTCCCCAGTACCTGGCTGTAAGGATGGATTGGGATGACTGGATATTTCTGATCATGACATCCCATTTTAAAACATGCGGTCCAAAAACCACGGTGATAGTCTTGGCGACCGCGATTTCCTGTAGGACCCAGACGCGGTGAAACCATCTCTGCTGGAATAGCGGAATGAAGCTAGTGACGTCCGGTATAGCCCCTTCACAGTCTGCCGCGCTCATGTAGTTCACCAGGCGGTATGCTGATTCATCGCCTTCGCCCAGGAAAACCACCACCTGTTGGGCGCTGCGGAAGGTCAAAATCAGGTTTTTTACCTGATGGTTTCGCTCTTTCACATTTGACTGGTCTATGCAGATAGCATCGACCCAAATGTGACGCACCTTGTTCGGATCTCGTAAGCGCTGGAGTGCGGTCGCGCAGTTGGCCGTGATATTGATGTAAGTCCGGCTGCTCCGGCACCACAACCTCGACGAAAGGGTATCTGTGCCGTCCTGGGTTGCCCACGTGTACGAGACGGCATCATACAGAGGATATTGTTGCATATTGCTGATCTCGAGCTCGCCGTAGAGTGCGCCGCCAAAGTTGCCTGGCTCCAGGGCCAGAATTCGGAAATCGAGGCTGTGATCGAGTGGCTGATATCGGTACCGCCGATCATCTGCGTGAGACCATTGAAGGGTGAAGGTGTCGTCAGCCAGCGGTTGTTTCTGTACTGATGCATATATGTCTTGCGTTGATGGCAACTCGGCAGCCTCGCCGTACAAGAGGCAGAATCCACAGGCCTCACAACAATGTATCTTGGCAGCCCTCAATTCGCGCCACCGGTGATAGCATTTGCTCGACGGCACAAGATCCATGTTTCAGGGGAACTGAGTTGCGACGACGGGTTCGTGTTGGCAAGTCTTCGAAGAGGGCTAGGCTCATATCAGGCTCGCGACGCAGTCAGACAGGGAGGGGTATTTATTGGGGGATTGCAGTAGAGGCGTCTCTTACAGCGGGGGTGGCGGAGCGTCGAGGCGAAGGAGTTGCGGGTCGCTTTCTAACTGGTGCGCCATTGGATCTCGACAGTTTCGTTTTGTGGGACACATGACTTGGTTCGGATAATATAGCAGGCATAGAAAGGGATGCATGCCGACAGAATTGGCAGGAGGAGTGAAAAGACTGGATGCTGGTAAGGTCTAGTTGGCTCTCCAAGTCAAAATGCAGGCAGGTGGGGTGGTGATGGGATAATTTCAGAATGTGCCTTGCCGATGCCCAAGAGGAAGGTGAGATGCAACTCTCTGCGTAGTCGAGCCCCGAAATCCGTTCGAGTGCATTATGATGTGGTGTATGCCTTCTGCAACATTCTATACTCCTCCAAATTACTCCGAAAACCTTGCTGGGAAAACTCCGACTATTCTAGACGACAACGTCTCATCGTACCTCGGCGCCGTCAGCGAATGCAATTTGCACGAACTCTTCATCTTGCACAGATGTTTGCCAATGCGGGCCAGGTGCTCGGTATCATCAAATCCTCCCCATGTGCAGTCCCCTAAATCGTGACAAGGAACTAGTCAGCGGGCACCGCTGCCCGTCGCTTGTCGGTTCTGTTAGTAATTGGAAACTGAAGGAGGCCCGCCCATGAACTTTCCTGTGAATCCTGTCTGGGTCTTGATCTCGTCCGGGTCAACGATATTGATCAAGGTATTTGCCGTCGACGATGGCGTAGCCGTCAATGGTCCACTGCTAACGCGTCGATTTCTCTGTGAACTGGGGGGTTGCACCTATGACGTTGGAACGATTTACGATTTGACTGTTCTGGTGTTTCTGGTTGAGGAGGTGACATGGTACAAAGGTGAGGACTTGAAGTTTCTTTTCCCCAAAGTGGTTTCTTTGCAGGTATTGGCAGGCTCGTTGAAACTGCCGGCTTTGCCGACCATCTGATGGGACTCGAAACACTCTCGACTGTCGGCAATTGACGATATGGACGTGGGCGGCGGGGCGGCAGCAAGGTGCCCAAAGTGCCCAAAGCATGGTATATATACGAGGTTAAGTGAGATGCTTTCACCGATCCCCCCTCGGGGCACACAACGGAGACTTCGGTTTGGCACAATGGCTCAAGGGTCATTGGAGTCACTACTGTCGTTTCGCCCCGGGGGGGCTTCGAAGGCACCGGGTTCGAAACCCGGTGTAGTCGCACGCCACTCCCCCTTCTCCGACGGAGCAAAAACCCACCGGGATTTTTCGTAGCCACCAACCTCCCCTGGGAGCTTGGTGGTGAGCTTTTTGTTTTTCCTCTTCCTTGAGAAAAGGATTCTCTACGGGTGGGGCGGACCTAGTCTGGGATGGATGGAGGCGGCTTGCCCTTCGCATTCATTGGCGGCAGCCGCAAAATCTCTGTTTCAATAAACGCTGCCGAGGCCGCCACGGCGTTCTCCGGGCACTGCCCCACTGTCGTGCACTCACGCAGCACTGCCCAGCCACACCATTGTCACCTCAGCGGGCGGAAATCTGCAGGTGATCGGTCCCGGAAATCTGGTCTACATTGATCCGAACCGGAGGGGTGAAGGCTGAGTTTTGGGGTAGGGGAATTAGCCAGAACCATCACCGAAGCCTTCCAACCCAGCAGATTTCGACAACCGAGGACCAAACAGCACGCGACTTCAGGACTCCTTCAACATTTCTTCCACGGATGTCACAATCGAAATCTAGTGGCAATGCCGATGAAGTGGGCACTAGCGACGAGAGCAGGTACGTTGAATTGGTCATCTGGTCAGCGCGCCAAGACGAGACAGTCCCAATCGCTAAGACTACATCTCGACTCCCTCAGGCAGGCTGCCGCGTTGGAAAACTTCGCCGAAGCAGTGAGAGCGTTCCAAGCTGTCATTCCGGCGGAAGAGCGCGCAGTATTCGGTCAATTTGAGAGCTGCGAATCCATGTTGAAATCGCTCGAAGCCCAAGCTGCCAGGAGCCCAGAGAAGAGCCGGTTGCTGCGATGTTGTAAAAAGATCAGCCACTTTGCCCAGAGATGGCAACCATTCTTTGAGATTACTAGCATCTTTGTCAGCTCCAACCCTGAATATGCTGCCCTAGCGTGGGGAGCCATTCGGCTCTTATTCAAGGTACCTACCTACATAAATACCCTCCTCATTCCCAAGTTTGTTGTCTGATGGGACTCCGGCAAACAGCTCTGTGGTCAGTACACAGTTTATTTCGAGAAGCTTGCTGAGATGTTTGACCGCATTGCGTTCAAACTGCCTCGTTTCGGGCGGCAACTCGAGTTTTTTAACCGGAGAAAGCATCACCGCCCAGATATTGATCGGAACACGGCCTTGATTCGCATGCTCGGCTTTCTGTATAAGGATATCATGCAGTTTTGCCAAGAGGCCTGCAACATCTTTTCACCAAAGCATAAAGGCGTCCGGTATAAGCTCAATGTAATCAAGGAAGTGTTTTGGACACCCTTCGATGTCAGATTCTCAGACTTACTCACGCGCTTGGACCGACACGAGGAGATGTACGAGTTGGAGCTCTCTTGCGCCGACAGAGAAGAGCTCATGGGGCACTACGAGACCTTCGAAGCCTTCCTCGTCAAGTTCAACCAGGACCGGGAGACCAGGGAGGGGCAGTCCAAGAGGGACGAAGCACTGATCCTACGACAACAAGTCCGCAATATCAAGACTTGGATCCAGGCCCCCGAGTACATGGAAGCCCTGGAGCGAGAGAGGGAAGTCTGCTCGGGCATGTGGCTCCTGGAAACAGACACCTACGTCATGTGGAAGCAATCTTGGATTGATTCCAACATACTCAATAACCCGGACGCTGACCAAGCGCCGGGCGCACTCTTCATCTACGGCTCTCCGGGCTACGGGAAAACCGTCCTCTCTGTCAAGGCCATCGAGGATCTGCAGTCGCACACTAACAGCACCAGCGATGAAGAGGAGGCAAAAACAGTGGCATTTTTCCACTTTGACAAGTTGAACCCCCGCTACCGCGAGCCATCGCAGGCGTTGCGAGCCATCTTGACGCAAATTGTCCACCAACGCCAGGAGGACAAAACATTGCTCGATGCAGCGATGCTATTGATGGATGTGGAGGGTTCCGGTCAAGCGGTTGCTTCCGAAGGCGAGGTTGCCGTACTTCTGAAGCTGTATCTTGAGCGGTACTCATCCACAGTCCTTGTGTTTGACGGCATCGATGAGTGCCTATCACCCAAGAACTTCCTCGACAAGGTCTACGCCATCTGTTGCTCGAGCAGCTGCAAGACAATGATGTTCAGCCGACCAAATATCCCTCTCCCTTTGGCCTGGCAACAGCGCTCCCGACAGATGCGGCTGCAGCTGGGCGCCAACAACCACGATATCGACGCCTATGTCCGACCCCGCCTGGAACAACTTGTCTCTTCTGGTCTAACTCCCGGACTGGACCTCGAATTTGCCGCCGCCCAAGTGGTCCAGAGAGCAAATTCTTTGTTTCTCTGGGCCAGGCTCTTAATGGACTACCTCGAGTGCCCTGCACTGACTCCAGGCGAACGGCTGAGGGCGATTTCTCAGCTATATCTTCTCGAAGGCCTCCATCCTCTCTACACCGAGATTCTCGGGACCATCCAGACCAAGTACAGAGAAGAAAAGGACACGGCGTATCGGGCTTTCCAGTGGATCACTGTGGCTCACCGACCGCTCAAGGTGTCTGAGCTCCGCACGGCGTTAGCCGTACAGTTGGGAAGAAGCATATCCGAATGGAATTACATTGCCAACTTCCAACAGTCCTTGGTCCAGATTTGCGGTGCTTTGGTAGAGGTTCACCAAGACTCGACCGTCCACTTCATTCATCTGTCTGCAAAAGAGTTTCTCACCGACCCACGGCGGCTCTCTTCGGCGGCGACCTCCAATCTTGGATTCATTGACATTGCCACAACGCACATGCGCACCGCCAGTTTGTGTCTGTCTCATATACTATACGACATTCCCCACGAGCCGTTAAGCGGGTCAAGCACCGTTCCGGCCGACGCTGCCGACGTAGAATCGAAGTTTCCGCTGCTCGAGTACTCACTGGACTGGCCACGCCATGTCATTGATGGGCTACAGTCACAGAAATGGCTAGGCTATGCTAGATTCTCGCATTCGCTCGTTGAGTTCTGCAGAATGGTTGGCGAGTTCCTCCTGGCTAGACGCGCCGTGACAGTGTGGTTTGAGTCACTCTGGGTGTTCCGAGTCGTTTCTGATGTCCGCCGTCTTTCAGACAACTTTTCCAGCGAGGCGCTTCACCGAGCCCAAGCGGAACGTTTCTTGAACCCAGAAGCTCTACAAGCGGTTATAGACGTTGGGAGAGGCACCGGGCTTCTGGCTCTGGATGACGAATACCTGCGCCAGGAATGGGGACACTTGCTAGCCCAGGCGCCCTGTGAACTCTGGGGACCAAGCATCAACATTTTCCATTCCTCCGAGCTTCTGCTTGGCACGGAGGAAGGAGCTTTAGTTCCGACAGCCGGGGTTGTAGAAGGTGTACGCGACGCGGAGCAGCACTTCCCCGTCGCAAACCCGGCATCAAACTGTCCCTCTGGACCCCTTCCAGATGCAGCCGCGATAGAAACTTTGTTACTCACTCAAGTCTCCCAAGACGGCAACCATATCGGATCCGTGGTCTTAATCCCGTCACGGTAAGTCTAACGCCCACAAACGCCGGTAAATACAGGCATGGAGTCTTGGGGACACTGACAAAAATTGAAAGAGACTATTTGCGAGAGCAGTGGCGTCTTTTTGGCCCAGAAGCCCCCACAAACGACGAGGCTACACATGCACTTGCGTCCGACCTTGAACATGACGACGACGGAGGCGGGGAATATGACATCAGTCTGCATGGAGTTCATGAGAGAGCCTCTATAGCCACACGTCTATCCGCCGGCTGGAGAGCTTGCATCCAAATTCGCCCGACATCCCAGGATGTCGATCCCTCTAACACGCAATCCACCCAGGCGGTCATCGATATCCCGGCAGACCAGATATTCCAGATGTTGATGGTTTCGTTCTACCACGACGAAACCGGGAGCTGTAGAGCTACTGCCGCATTTGCCCCAGACCTCAGAACAGCCGTTGTGCTGCGGTGCATTGTGCGCATTACACCTGCCGGTCACCTCGTCCAGAACATCGACAGCAGCGAAATCAGCAGGGTCAATGAACGTATCCTCCAGGATTCCCGCTCAGTATATACCAATCAGCTGGATATTTCTAACCAAGTGTGGTACAAGGTGCTGTTCTCACCAGACGCCCGCTATCTTTCCGTCATTCAATCTGGCCCCGTCTTCATGGCCGATGACGAATATCATTACCTCGACGGGGAGTTTTACCACTGCTCTGTCGCAATTCTTGAAGATCTGCATCCTGGAGATACCAATCTTTTATATCAGGAAATCTCATCTACCAACCTCATGGATGAGATTGGGGGTGTCACCAAGCCCATGGCATTTCACCCCTCGGCGCCCTACCTGGCCATTGCAAACACTGAAGCCGTCTACCTCTGGAAATTTGACGAAGACGATCGACACCCCCGGACACTCTTCTGGGGTAGAGTTGATAACCTGACATTTTCCTCAACGGGTTCCTTTCTCGCAGGAGAGCACAGTCGCAGTCACACCCCGGTCTCATTTTTGGTGGATTACGAACAGCTACATTTACTGGAGCGCCACGATTCTATGTCAGCAAGTGAAGAAGAAGAAGCTAGTGAAGGGAGCTCTACTTACTCGATGGATCCCGAAGACCCTGGTACAGAGGATGAGGAGGAGGAGGAGGAGGAGGAGGAGGAGAATGGTGCAGAGAGCCAGCAGGCATCAGTCCACGATCAGATGCAGCCAACCCATCCTGCCTCCCCACCTGATCTCCAGTCATCTCCCGATACCACGGCCGCCCTGATCAGCACTCGGACAGATTTCTCTTTAGCCAGTGTTTTTGCAGGAACTAGCACCAACGTTCCCAGAGTACAATCGGCCCACGATACCCACACGATTTACACACAGTCTGGCCTACGGCACCACTCCGTTTTGACCACGGAGCGCAGAGCCGGGTCAATAACTCTACAAGCATCTTCCTTGACCGGCACAGTACAGACGGCCGATCTCCTCCGCGTTCCCAAATCCGTGCTCGATGAAGGGTTCCACACCACCATGATCATCCCCTCGACGGATTCGGCTTTGCTACGGCTGGTGCTGAACCAGGCTCCGAAAGCGACATATCGGTTTGGACAGGCTCCCGCTATTCAGTTCCCCATAGTCATTGATCGACGCAGGGAGAGCATCCCGGTTACGCGTACAAAGCGAGCACTGGGTTGGGAAGAGCAGAGGCGGGATGGGGACAAGAGGCTAAAGAGCGCGACACAAGATCCTTGATCAGAGATTATCTAGATAGGTACCAAGGTACCTAACCTTCAGGACTCAGTTGTCCGGTCGGTGCATGTCACTCACCGTTCCATCACAGATTTCGACAACCCTCCCATCCAGGCCTGACCGGGGGTGCCAAACTCGGCAATATGAAAACTCCCCAAGTAATTATACAACATTTCGATACTGTCCGTCAAACAAAACATCCACCAGCAAAAAAACACCCCCTTTTCCCGCTAGCCGCAATCCACGCTTTGGTATATCACTATCACTATCCCACACCTCCCGCAGAAACTCATCATCCGGTGGCTCTCGCTGCAAAACCAACTCCCGCAACTCAGCAATACTCTTTCCCTCGTACGTCTCTCTGTCGTCTTCAATCCGCAACTCAAACAGCGCTAGGATCTGTCCACACAGAGCCTCCAACTCCGGGTCATTATCCGGCACGTCCACTAACATCCGCGTATAGCTATAGCTATAGCTATAGCTAGGCTGCGCCTTCACCTGCGCCATGATGGATTCACGCACACCATTGTGAATCTCATCAATAATAGTGCCGAAACATCCTTCCAATTCACTACGGAATGAAGTTCGAAAGAGGGTGAATTCCCATTTGGCGAGGCGGGCACGCTCAAGGGTGGTGAGGAATTTTTGGAGTTTTGTGTTCCTTGTGGGAGCGGTGTTGGTATTCTTGCATGTTTCCCTTTAGGTACTGTATTTTTTGGAGGGTTTGCCTTTGTAGTGTAGTTTTGGGTTGGTACCTAGGTAGGTAGGTAGGTAGGCAGGTAGGTAGGTAGGTAGGTAGGTAGGTAGGTAGGTAGGTAGATAGGGGGCGGGCTTAGGCATTTTACTATCTGTTGACGAGGGGAAGGGGTTGATGTCATGTCATGGAATGTGGAATGTGGAAATGTGAAGGAGAATAAGTTTTTATACATGTACCTACCTACGTGCGGAAAACAAAATATATCCATGATACCCAGGCACACACACACACACGCAATGGGGTGGATATTAGCGAGACGACCAACAAGCTGTTTACATTCAGGCTGAAGCTGCAGTTTGCTCTCTGACTAATTTGGGCATGTTCATGTTGATGCTCATTGAGCGCAGCCTGATCTCCTCCACATGCAGTCATTTTGCACCACTTGCACCTAGGTACGCACACGACTTACCTAGCCGGCTGCGTTGTGGTCTTGGAATAGTTTGTATACCAGTGTAAACTGACCCCCTCAGAGATCAACGGTCAGTCTCTTAATCCTACCCAGCACTCCATCCCAAATCTGCACAAGACTCCCATCCAGCTCTGACGGCGGCGCAATCTCCTCCAGAGAGATAACGTCCAGCGCATTCTATAGATGCCAGACACTATCCGCCAAGCAATACATCCAGCCAAATACCGCTGCGGACCCATCCGCGGGCTCGGCCCATGTTTTGCGGGGTCATAATCCACTTCCACCACTTTAAACCAGGGTTTTTTCTTGACACTTTTGGCTTTGGCCACCGAATCTAATACCTCTTCATCGACTAGTAAAAACACCCCTTTTTCTCCGAGATGCAAATCCCGTCCTCCTCCTCCTCCTC
>Ga0247760_1002422_pt1 | contig 14167 bp, 8 predicted proteins | sample UWRJL171409R4_FD_179936 | JGI IMG/M metagenome (GOLD analysis project Ga0247760, IMG submission 179936) | Plant litter microbial communities from Arlington Agricultural Research Station in Wisconsin, United States - UWRJ-L171-409R-4 | ecosystem: Environmental > Terrestrial > Plant litter >...
AGGGTGGGTAGTAGGATGTATTCTGGGAATTGCTATGCTGGGCTGTGGTATAATGGGCAGGCGTTTAGGTTTGGTTATGGGTGCGTTGTTTGTTTTTTTGGGGGGTGGGCAATATTCGTACATATCATGAGTAACGATACTGGCGTTGAGGTCAGACAGGACATGGGAACACCGGGATCAGGATAAATGATACCATAGTTTGAGTAAATGTTGAGTTTCAAGAAACAATTGGTAGTGAATGGTCTACAGAAATGGAATGCTGGTATGCAATTAATTGCCTATTGCAAACTTCCAGGGACTGGGAGGCGGTGTGGTCATGGGATTTCGGTGTGGCAGGAAGCTGTTGAAGCCTGTGTCATGGCAAGCTGCATGCCCCACACGAAGCTGTGGTTCCCGGTTGGCTAGTTACAGCGTACGTAAAAGCAAGATGGTGGGGCAAGATTATCCTTATCAGTGGAAACGCGGGGTATCCCAACATGCCCACCTCAGTCGATGCTTGCGACGGTTGATATGAGGGTAAAGGAAACGGAAGCGCCCGGGGATCCATAGTTTCAATTGATGTTGCAATTGATTATTTCGATTTCCGAAATTCATGTTGGCTTAGCCATTCAAGTCGGTTTTTGAGTGCTTGACAGAAAAGAAAATTCAAGATGCATCTAGTGCCAAGAGAGGTTAGTTGCACATCAAGCTGCAGAGTGAATGAGTGGGCCTGCTCACACACCGCGACAACCTCAACAGCTGGACAAGCTCGCTATCTCGCAGCTAGGATTCCTAGCACAACGCCGCCTCGCACGAGGCGTGAAGCTGAACCATTCTGAAGCCACGGTTTGTTTCATTCTCTCCTCTCACTCACCCTTCTTCCCACGTAGCTGACCCATATGTCAATATTGAAAAAAAAAAAAAAGGCCCTCATCGCAAATAACCTCCAAGAACTCATCCGTGATGGAAACCACTCCGTTGCTGATCTCATGGCACTGGGCGCCACGATGCTCGGCCGCCGCCACGTGCTCCCTGAAGTTCCTTCAACCCTTCACGAGATCCAGGTAGAAGGCACCTTCCCTTCAGGGACCTACCTCGTAACCGTGCACAACCCCATTGCCACCGATGACGGCGACCTCGCTCGTGCACTGTATGGGAGTTTCCTCCCCGTCCCCGCCGCGGAGGTTTTCCCCCTCCCCTCGGCTTCCTCTTCCGTCACTGAGAGGGCCGTAACGCCACCTGGTGCAATGACTTTTGCCTCTGAGCATATCACTCTCAACGCCGAGCGTGATCGGATTTCTCTAAAGGTTACGAGTAAAGGAGATCGCCCCATCCAAGTGGGTAGCCATTACCACTTTATCGAAACGAACCCGCTGTTGGAATTCGACCGGGCTCGCGCGTATGGCTACCGCCTGGACATCCCCGCGGGGACGTCGGTGCGGTTCGAGCCGGGGGATACCAAGACGGTGGGGCTGGTGGCAATTGGAGGGAATAGGGTCATTCGCGGCGGGAATGGTCTGGCCTCGGGGCCGGTGGAGTTGGATAGGGTCGGGGAGATTGTGGCGAGGCTGCAGGAGGCCGGGTTTGCCCACGTGCCGGAGCCGCAAGGGGATGCTAGTTTGGTAAGGGAGGCGGTGAGGATGGAGAGAGCGGCGTATGCGGCCATGTTTGGGCCGACGGTGGGGGATACGGTGAGATTGGGGTTGACGGACTTGTGGGTGAGGGTCGAGAGAGACATGACAAGGTATGGGGATGAGTGTAAGTTTGGAGGTGGCAAGACGCTGCGGGAGGGAATGGGACAGGCGACGGGGCGGGGTGATAAGGAGACATTGGATCTGGTGGTGACGAATGCGCTGATCCTCGACTATACTGGTATTTACAAGGCGGATATTGGGGTGAAAGAGGGGGTTATTGTGGGCATCGGGAAGGCTGGAAACCCCGATGTCATGGACGGGGTGAGTGAGGGGATGGTGGTCGGGAGCTGTACCGATGTCGTGGCTGGGGAGGGGAAGATTATTACGGCCGGAGCGCTGGATACCCATATCCACTTCATCTGCCCTCAGCAGGCGTGGGAGTCACTTGCGTCGGGCGTGACGACCATGTTGGGAGGCGGGACAGGTCCGAGTGCTGGTACCAATGCCACGACCTGCACGCCCGGTGCCCACTACGTGCGCCAGATGCTGCAGGCGTGCGATACGCTGCCCATAAACATTGGCATCACGGGCAAGGGCAACGACAGCGACCCAGCGGCACTCCGCGAGCAGATTGCGGCTGGTGCTTGCGGGCTCAAACTCCATGAGGATTGGGGCACCACGCCGGCTGCTATTGACGCGTGTCTGGGCGTCTGCGATGAGCTGGATGTACAGTGTCTGATTCACACTGACACGCTCAACGAATCCGGCTTTGTCGAGTCCACCATCGCCGCCTTCAAGGGCCGCACCATCCACACGTACCACACCGAAGGCGCTGGCGGTGGCCACGCCCCGGATATCATCAGTGTTGTCGAGCACCCCAACGTGCTCCCCTCGTCCACCAATCCCACCCGCCCTTACACACGCAACACACTCGACGAACATCTCGACATGCTCATGGTCTGCCACCATCTCAGCAAGGACATTCCTGAGGATGTCGCCTTCGCCGAGAGCCGCATCCGCGCCGAGACCATCGCTGCCGAGGATGTGTTGCACGACCTTGGCGCCATTAGTATGATGTCCAGCGACAGCCAGGCTATGGGCCGCTGCGGTGAGGTGGTACTACGCACCTGGAACACGGCCCACAAGAACAAACTCCAGCGTGGACCACTATCCGAAGACGCCGACTCTGGCGGGGCTGATAACTTCCGCGTCAAGCGCTACATCGCAAAGTACACCATCAACCCGGCCCTGGCCCAGGGTATGTCCCACCTCATTGGCAGCATCGAGGTGGGCAAGCTTGCTGACCTCGTCGTCTGGGACCCGGTATGGTTCGCTGCGAAGCCCTCCCTCGTTATCAAGAGTGGCATGATTGCCTGCGCTATGATGGGCGACCCGAATGCCTCTATCCCGACCGTCCAGCCCGTCATTGCGCGGCCCATGTTCGCCCCACTGGTGCCAGAGACGAGCGTGCTGTTTGTGTCCCAGACAAGTGTCGAAAGTGGTGTCGTCGCGACGTATAACCTGCGCAAGCGTATCGAGTCTGTTAAGGGGTGTAGGACGGTGGGGAAGAAGGATATGAAGTTCAATGACGTTATGCCCAAGATGAAAGTCGACCCGGAGAGGTACACTGTTGAAGCGGATGGGGAGGTTTGTGTAGCGGAGCCAGCGGTGGTGTTGCCAGTAACGCAGAGGTGGTTTGTTTATTAAGATCAAGTTAAGTTGCGGCGGGAGCAAAGGGGTGAGAGGAAAGGAGCCGGAACCAAGAACAAAACGCAGAGGGGAGAAGAGAGAAGAGATGTAGGGGACTGGACAATGGAAGCGGCGTGGGCTGGGAGGGGATGGAATGTTGCTCCAGGGTGAGGAGAATGAAGTATTGCACGGTTGCAACAAGAAGACAATGAAATATCGACGAGGGAGAGTTAAAACCAAACGAGCTACCTACGGCAGTTGGAAATGTGTAACGGCCTTGATGAACATAAACCGTGTGATTGCGAAAAACAAACGAGTAGGGAGACTGTGTTGGGTTTTTTTGTACTCAAATAAGAACGATATATATACGTGCAAAGAAATTGAGCTGCAGGCTGGAGATGGAGGAGGAAGTGAATGGGAAAAGAGCAAATGCAAGACCGCTCCAGTGAGCTAATGGTAGACTACCCCCAAAAACGCGGGGAGAGCTCAACCGAGGCGGGAAAACAGTCAGGGGGGAAACACCCACCAAGCAAGGTCCCAGCATAGGTACGCAAGTATCTGGTAATAAAGATACCCTTACAGATGAGAGCAGTACATACTCGAGCTATGTGGTTACCCCACACTGAACACACTCAGCAACAAGTAAAACAAGTAAACGTAACAATATGCTCAAGCTCTCTATCTAACAGGTACCTACCTAGGTGGGTAGACAGGTAAGGCACATTCTATAGTATTCAATCACGGGGTGCTTAAACACGTCACTATTCACAACGGCGAGGAGCCAACCTCGCCAAGACCAAACAAATCTCACAACGACTCAAGTCGGTTTGCCTAGTCCTGGGTTACCAATATTGGTGCCACCATGCGCTATACAGAACCTAACACACCCCGGATTCATACATATACCGACAGACAAACAAACCTTATGCAGTGTATTTGCGAAGCACTACCTACCACGATAGACCAGACCATGTAAGGTATCTGTTCAGCTAGTAGTGGACGTCGTAATGGCGCCAGGGGAAGACTGGGTCAGGAGGGGATCAGAACAGAATGCTGTGACTGGTTTGTCACCCAGACCCAGGCCAGCCCAGACCCTGTGTCAAACCATATGGGGTCTAATCAAATCATATCCATCAACGCGTTGCCACTTGCGGGCACTGAGCTGTGGCGTCAACATGCTGAGGATCCAGGAGGGGTAGACAGCTGTCACAGAGCCCAAGATGTCACTTACTCGCAAGACTTAAACATAAACCATTTATCAAAGACCAATGCGCCATAACACTACAGGAGAACGATAAATACAGGCTGGAAATAGAGATAACCCCCTGTCCAGCCAGATCAGAGCTGCTCGTATATCCTTCCAAACCACCACTCCCACACGTTTTCACCACAGCCCAATCCCAAAATGTTTCGTCCGTCATCAATCATACAGAGTAAGAAAACCGACATGACCACGGCCCCCCCCAACCTATCCCGAAGAGAGCCCGCGAGATCCCCTTAACTTCACCAGTGCAGTTTCTGATAAAGTGCAGCGGCGAGAGAGGGTATCATCAAACACGAAAACCGAACCGCCAGAGGTATCATAGGGAGAGAAAAATGACCAACGAGATAACATGCTGAATCTCGCAATCCCCTCTTAACCGGTTTTGGTCTTCTTGCGAGCAGACTTCTTAGGTTCCTCAACAAGATCGGCCGCCGCCTTGGATACGCGCTTGCGCTTCTTCGCCTCGGGGCTAACGGGCGTAGCCGCAACCTTAGGGGGCTCCGCCTCGGTAGCGGGTGTGGCCGTCTTGCGCTTCCGAGCAGCCTGCTTCTTGGGGGTCTTAGCCGCAGGAGCAGGGTCCTCATCAGACGCCTCTCCAGGGACCGCACTCTCTTGAAGCTGTTGCGCAATGGCGTCTTGGTCATTGCCAGCGCCTTCCTCAACATCCTTACCCGAGGGTTGCTCGATGTTGAAGTCCTCAGCATATCGGAGAGCTTCAGCGTCGTTCATGTTCTTAGCCTCGAGGTTGCCGTGCTTGTACGAGTGCACACGAGCATTGTAGAGGCGAAGGTTGTACTGGTACGCATTATTCCACCCGGCTTTCTCAGCAGCGTCCATGGAGCTCCATCGGCGCTGGCCCTCTTCCTGGACGGCGCCCTTCGGCACATCTTCTCCCAAATCCTTGGCGATAATGGGGCGTGCTGTCTGCATGTACAAGAAGTAAGGCGTCAGAGGACGCTTGGGCGCGTTGGGATCATGGGTGCGCTTCTTGCGCTCCTTCTTCTCCTCAACGGGCACAGGCGGGGGACCAGCACTGAACTGAGCGAGCTGCCCAAGGCCAAATTGCTGCTCGAGATCAACACCCTCGAGGTTGGTACCCTCACCGAGGAGCAAATTGGTCTGGCGCAGGTAATCCTGGGAAAAGCTCTTAATCAGATCCTGGATGGTTGAGAGGCGTTGATAGACCTAATGGCTGAGTTAGCACCAATGAAGCTGTAAGTGGTAGAACAACAACTTGGGATCCGTGCGTTGGCGATATGTGGGACACGATGGGGGTAAACAACGAGCTGGGGCGCGTGGATGCTGTGATAGAGACAAGTTCGCGCAATGTCAGATCCTGGTGTTGCACCAGGACCAAAAGCGCGTAACCCCCCGTGATCAAGCATTGCCAGTAGCTAAGAGACCATACATCTACAGTGCATCAAGTCCTACAACTGCATTCGTGGTGTCTTGGGCTGGACAAGTGCTAGTAGTGAGATGCGAGCCGGCATAGCGTCTTGGGGAGAAAGTGGCGTGACGCCATTGTTGGGGTGCGGGGACTAGATGCGGTGCGTGCGTGCACCAGAGAGGTAAAGACGTTGCTTACCGAGTCGCGAACGCGGATGAAATTGTCAACATCAATAACGGGGGGTGCCTTCGCAGGCGCCACGGGCACGGGTTGAGGTGGTGCTGCGACGACAGGCTTTGGGGCCTCAGCGGCCTTGCTCTTGGGCTGGCGCGGCATGGTTTAAGCTTGTGTGGTGAGGGTTGCCGTTTGGAAAGGGTGTGGTTGCGGGTGGATGCAAAGCGTCAAAAGGTAGCGGGGATAGCGCAGCAATAAATCGTGGCGGTGATGGCGGATGGGTCTGGCGTTGGAGGCGATGAGAGTGCTGAAGACGCCAAAATGAAAGGTGAGAACAAGAGGAAAAAAATTCGGGCGAATTTTGGGGGAGGTGGGGGGTACCGGAAATTATAGGTGTGGTACTGGGAGGGGAGCAGCAGCGCTGATTGAGTGCTGAAATTTGGGGAACGAGGAAAATCTGGCTGCTGAGCAGCAGTGGAGGCTCCCCAATTGAAATGGAACAAAAAAATCACTCTGGGCGCTGGGCCCTGAGCAAGGGGCTCGCACACAGCCCCAACTCCAAATAGGCGCCCACACCCCGCCTACCTATGCCTCGTGCCTGCCCTGCCTGTCCCGCTACCCTCCGCTTTCGCACCACCGAGGGCCAGTAGTGCCTCGTACAGCGACTTGCCCTTGGTGCGACCGACGGAAAGCGGACGCTTCCCAGCCCCTTCCAATTCCGCCCAGCACTGTCACCCGGCCTCGTCTTCACATCGCTTCAGCAGTCTCACTCTATCGTCATGACTATGACGCTTTTCCAAATCATGATTCGAGGGCTTGCTTGTCGCGGTCAAACCCAAGCTATATTGGTAATGCTGCTTTTTGCACGTTGTTTTGTGTCGTTGGCGCGCCGTTCGCTGCGCTGTGGCCGTCCCGATGCCTCTTTGATTTGGGGCTGTTGTTCTTGAGGTACTGGCTGCAACGACCGCGACGGATTCATAGGTACTTGATGCCCATCGTTCAGCGGTTGAACAGTGAGCCGACCGTCGCACCCGAGCTTGCAGAAAACATCCAATGGGGTTGGGCCTCGACCGTGCTTGAAGTGGCAGGGGTGATTAGCAGCGGCCACTCTTGATTTTCCCTCTGCTGATTTGGGTCGTCAGCATTCGCCCACCCGACCCTTCTCCCCCTCCACCACGAGCACTCTTGCGCCCGTCATCCCGCCCACCCTCACTCGCCATTGCAGTCCTCCTCAGCGTGCCTCCATCCCCAACTTGTTCACAGCATCAATGCGCTATTGACCCGCCGTCACAACAGTGGTCGCGACGCTTGTAGGCAGCATCCAAATGCTGATCCGAATCACCCAAATCCCTTCCGTTTTCCAATTTCCGATACCACTGTGGTTCAGGTCCAAACGCTGCATTCGCGCCTCTGGCTTCGCACGCTCAACGTCTATGCGACTCCAAGCCAGTGACACGGATGAACGCATTCGCGCCCGTAACCAACACCTGAAATTCATCAAACATCGCCCGCCATACTTTTTGCTTCATAGAATATTTGACAAATATTTGACATCCCCGGTTACCACAACACTCGCTATTATGATGGTGTATACTAAGTGAAGTAATACCACGTAGGAATCCTCCTACCAATCGGGCACAGTGTGCATACAATCTTCAAGACGACAGCTCCTGGTTTTGCAGCAGTTTTTGCCAGGCAGTATGAGCTGTTCACCTTGGGGATGTCTTGAGTCTCGACGCGTCTCAACTGTTTGCCTCTGCTTTCCATGGTGGGGCAAACCAGTGCAAATTCTTGGCGACGCTGTGACCTGAACCTCGGCCACGTCATGGGACTAACACCTCAGGCACTCCCCAGCGACAGAATCTGGGAGTGTTTCACAACCCCGCTTTCCGCGAGGTCGACTACTTGCACGTTCTTGCATCGCTTGGCTTCCGGGGCAGTGCGGTTGAGCGAAAATATGGTATATGTCATGCCGATTATTCGCAATAATTGCTGCAATTTGCTCAACTTTTGGACAGGTTAGCACTACGGTGAAGCCTAGGATCAGAAGGCATCTGGATCTGGGTCAGTCTACTTTGCACACTTCCATCCTCGTAGGTCTAGACTCGCACCATCACTTGGAGCTTGGGCCAGTTCACCTCCTCTCGAAGTTCTTCCGCGATAGCCCAGGCGCGTTTTGACGGTTCGCGGCGCAAATTCCATCTGCCCAGCAAAACAAAATGGGATGGAGTACGACGCGACCCATGCGAAAACATTTCATATGGCGATCTGGTCAGGCAGCAACCAGATTCCACGTTGGTCGCGGCCCTGCAGGTTGGCGGCATCACCTAACCTGGCTTCACATCCCTCTGGGCGGCTTGGCACATCGGTACTTGGGGTGGTGAGAGTAGCAGGGGCTACAGGTACCCCGCGAGAGAAAGCTCTCTAGGGTACTAGGTAGCTTCCCCTCCTCCAGCTGCCCCTCCTAGATGCCCCGCTCAATGATACAAGCTGAACAGGGGCTTGGCGAGTTTTCTGATTGCCCAACGACAGTCGAGATATGGCTACCTCTGGAACGGCCCCAGGCCGTGTAAGAATCAGGATCCCTGCTGGCCCTAACTCTCCAGCTTTCATCCCCTCTTTCTGAGCTTCCCAATTCTCTTTTGCAACCATCTGATCCCCAGCTTTCCAGTCTGCTACGCATTAAAGGTAATTATTTTCATCTTTCTTGTCTCTGGGCCATCCCTAGGCTGCTGCTCTGTTCTCCAAGAGCCCCTCTTGAGTGCGAAGATTGCGAGGACTCGATACACCTAGGTAGTTATCTCCCAGAAGAAAACTGACACAACCAGAAATCTCTTCATAGTGATACCCCACCATCAGAAACATCATGGCTACCATCAAGCCATACCCGTTCCTTCTCGGTCTCCTCGCGCTGTTCCTTTTTGCGCGTCCTGCTCTCGCCTTCGGTGCTGGTAATATCGCTGGCATCTCCAAGGTCGAAGGTCAAAACTGTAGGATCACCAACCCCCCTTCTCTAACGGTGATCTGATCTAACCACCTTGCACTCCTTCGATCAGGGCGCCACGGCGATATCGAAGATGCGCTCCTCCAGATCCTCATGGCCCGCGCTGTCGGCGGCAAGAAATTCGACAAGCTCATGGTCTCGCGCGTCTACTTTGGTAACTGGCTGCGTGACTATTCCCAGGCCATCGACGTCGGTACTGTCAAGAGTGTCTCTGCCGAGGCCATCCGCCTGCTGCTCTGCATCTTGGGCTTCCTAACCTTTGGCTATGGCAGCCGTGAGTTCGAGGTAACGGCCGATCGTCTTGGCTGCTACCGTCCTGAAGATCACATCGACAATCCCAAGAACTATGCCGACAATGAGGATGCTAGAAACTACGACCGTCGTTTGCGAGCCCCTGTCGATGAGGGAGTCGAGCTGGGGATTGACCGCGAAACTGGCATGAAAAACTACATTGCAAACGAGAGACTTAACATCATGACCTCTGCCAAGCACGTTCGTCGTCTCTTTCAGAAGTGCGTTGAACTCGGCCGCTCGTACGGTCGCAATAACAACAAGGATGATCTCTACGAAGCCCTGCGCCTTCTGGGAACTGGCCTTCACTGCCTCGAGGGTATGGTACGCAACTCTCGACTTGGGAACAGGTGCTAACGCGGCGCAGATTTTTATGCTCACAGCAACTACGCCGAGCTTGCCCTCATTGAGTTGGGCGAGCGTGATATCTTCCCCCACGTTGGCCGCGATACCATGATTCAGATCCCTGGCGCCCGGGGTTCAGTGTATCCTTTGGTCACGGGCACCTTTGGTGGTGTAGATTTCCTACACTCAGTGACTGGTGAAGGTACACACAGCTCAGCGGCTCTTTCCCATGTGCCAAGCTAATATTGTGACAGTTGCCGACAAACTCACCCAGAACGAGATCCAGGACCTTGAGGGCGTCCTCCAGGAGAGCCGCAACAAGGACACTAGCTACCTCCGTGATCTTCTGGATAAGATTCCCGATGGGCTACTGGGTGGTGACAAGAAGGCGAAGATGGATGACATCCAGAACAATGCAGCGGCCGCCCAAATGGAGACCGTATCGGTCTCTCCGCGGGAGCCCGAGGAGTTCACGCGTTACATCCAGCAGGTTTTCGCCCAAGTCAAACCTGCTATCGAGTTCCATGACGAGGTCCTGCAGAGTGTCTCCCAGGCCCTCTCCAAGGTGCCCATCTTGCCCAAGATCATCGAGCAGCTGGAGGAACAACTCTCGTTCTACGTCTTCTCCATTATTGCTCCCTTCATTATCCCTGTCATTGACCAGGTCAAGAACGAGCTTGCTACCGGTGCCACCGAAATCATCGAAAGTAGCAAGAACGAGCAGCTCATCGTGTTCCATGATGATAGCTGCACCGATCCGACCCATTCCATGTTGTCCAAGGATCACTTCTCTAATGTAGGTTGATTTCGACTTGCCGGTAGATACCTCGGAGTAAGCTAATGCGATAAAAACAGATTCTCAACGAGATTGCTGGCAAGTCGGCCTCTAAGATGGTGTCGTGGGTCGTGCCGAAGCTCATGGAGTTGTGGGATGATGAGGGCGCCGATGTCAATCGCACCTTGGATGTTATAATCTACGGCGTCCTCCACCACCCTGCCCAACGCGATGGGGGTAGCCAGGGTGCCCGCGAAGGCCGCGCCCTAATTTTCCAGACGGTGGAGGAATGGTGGTCGCGCATGAATGAGGACGCTAAGGAGGAGTACCGCCAGAAGCTGAGCCGTCGCGGTGTCGAGCGTGGTGAGAACCACAAGGAGGGCGTTCACGATACCGGACACGGCTGCGGTGGTAAGCTACACATGCACAAGAACTTTACACCCGAGACACTTGAGGACAAGATTGCCGGTGCGGCTGTCAATGCAATCATGGGTGGCGTCAAGCAGGGTGTCTCCAACCTCTCTCAGGGCTCCGGCCTCTCCGGAGGCTCGGGTGGATCAGGCCTCGGTGGATCAGCCATTGGCGGCTTCATTGGAGGCTTTCTCGGTGGTGGTTTTAACAGAGAGAACACTGAGACCTCCCGTAGCACTGGATACACCGAGGACGGAGGCTACAACGAGACGACGACCGAGTACGCGCGCGAGGGCAACCGCTATGGCCAGTCTCAATACAGCGAGACGCGCTATGACGACGGTAGCGAGCGGCGCGAGTACCGGCGTTACGAGCAGGAGGAGAGCAGCCGAGGTGGGTACGGAGGCTACGAGGAGCGTAGAGAGGAGCACAGAGAGGAGAGCTACGGGCGGCAGGACAACTATGGAAGTCGCGAGGAGGGTTACGAGAGAAGTGGTGAGTACAGACGGGGAGACGATGAGTACCAGGAGCCCGAGGAGGAGAGCTCCGGAGGCGGTTTCTTTGGCGACGTTGCTAACCGGGTGAGGGAGACTCTCGAGGAGACCGAAGAAGATGGTAACAACCGGGGTTGGGGATACTAGGCCGGGGTAGGTTTTGTTGCAAGATCAGATATGTGTCTTTCTACCTGATGTTGCGGGAGATCTACCACAGGTCAGGTAAAGAGAGTGAGCAACGATGGATTGGAGTGAGAGGAGGGAAAATTAGAAAATAACACAGCTAAAATTACCCAGCTCAGTACAGTGCAGCGAATTGGAAGCTGTTCTCATTTCTCACTCTCTGACTGAATCGGAACGGAGCTTAACACCGGGTTTCTGCAACAGCAGCCTATTTTGATTCTACTTCTGCCCGCCCGTTAGCGGGGACGTCATCTAATATCGCTAGGAATTATACTAGTTACCTAGGTACCGGGGCTGAAGTGAAGTGGGACGAGAGAATAAGTGACACACGCGGGGGTATTTTTTCTGGGTAAGGTTGTTCAGTGAAGCGGGTTGGAGTGCGGGGGAAAATAGTAATGGTTAATATATCATCAGATGGCCAAGACGAAAAATTGCGGAGGTGCGCTGTGATGTGCGTCCGGTTTCTGATTCTGCCTGGTCAATTGAAGAGGGGAGAGAAGACTCGGTGGTGACTCGATTGTGTTGGTGATTGGCGAAGTGCGTCAGTTGGCTCAGTTCTACATTAGAGTTCAACCACGATCCATCTTCACGGACAAGAATCGTGGTCGACCGGTGGGTATTCCCCTGGTTATTCTGCACTACCCGCACTGGCTGCGGTGCTGATTCCGGTTCGGTACCTACCGGATGTATTCTCCCCCCTACTCAATCTATCTCTCCATCTATACCGGGCCGTTCGGCTTAGTCGTTAATGCTGGTCTGTAGCGACAGTGGCATTTCTCGTGGGTTGTTGAGTCTTTATTTTTCTTCTTCTGTTGTTTCTTCTGTGGGGATTCCTTTTTGAGGAGTTTCCATCTATCTCAATGGTAGGTGGTGGGTATATAGGTAGGTAGGGTATGGAGGTAGGTCTCAATGTGGTGTGTAGGTGTAAGTGGTGATGAATGTGAAGCTATGATGCTGCGTGGGTGGTTTTCGATGGAAATCTGACGCGGCTGACATAGCGGCCTCCCCCCTTCCAAGAAAAAAAAACACCTGGAATGCATGCAAGTGAGCAAGTAACTCCATCTGAGTGAGTGCGTGAGTGTGTGGCGGGAAAAGGAAGTGGGAAAGACGGCTTGTTTGTTGTGATCCCCCCCTTCCCGCTTCTGGGGTCGGGTTTGCTTGTATCCACTCCACTACCCATGGATTTCCCCGTGCCTTAATTCTAATGTATTGTATCGCACTCGAAACATACGGTAGCTATATACTATAGAGGGGGTCGTTGGAGAACGCGCCACCCCTCTGAACAAGCGATATTGATATTGAGGGGACACCATGAGGTCTTGCTTCTGATATATCCTGGGGTGGTCGCTCACCTGGTTCTGGGCTTCTCCGGTTTTCTTTTCTCTCTCTCTCTCTCACACACACACACATACACACATATATATTCCAACCCCTGTTTTATTTCCTGTCTCTGTGAGGGTTGTTTGGATCTCGATATCGCTGGATTCTTCAAGTTGAGTCTTGGATCGTGATCGACCAAGGTGTGTTACTTGGCTATGATTCCACCTCCCTTGAAGTTGGAGAGACAGACTGAACAAAACCAGATGCGCCTTCCCATCTCGGCTCTCGTTACCATCCTCCCCTTTTACCTTGAGGCTGTCGTGGCCCAGGGTGCACAGGGAACGGGGAAGACAACTCGCTACTGGGATTGTTGGTAGGTACCCCTGTTTTTTTTCTCTTCCTTGTATATTCTAACAACCCCCCCAAGCAAACCCAGCTGTGCCTGGCCTCGCAAGGGCAACTCACCCAAGCCGCTTCTCACGTGCGACAAGAACGACAAGCCGCTCAACGATGGAGGCAACACGCGTAGTGGATGCGATAGTGGTGGGGGTGCCTTTATGTGCTCCAACCAATCTCCCTGGGCCGTCAACGAGACCACGGCCTACGGATGGGCGGCTGTCAACATTGCCGGGAGCAACGAGGCGGCGTGGTGCTGTGCGTGCTACGAGCTGACCTTCACCTCAGGCCCTGTCTCGGGTAAGAAGATGATTGTGCAAGCGACCAACACGGGTGGTGATTTGGGGAACAACCACTTTGACATTGCCATGCCAGGAGGTGGTGTGGGTATTTTCAATGGTATGACCCTTTCCCTACCCCCATTTTTGTGTTTTTTCCCCCCTAACTTATAAAACTACAGCTTGCACCAACCAATACGGTGCCCCTCCCAACGGCTGGGGTGAGCGTTACGGCGGTATCTCGTCCAAATCTGCCTGCTCGAATTTCCCCTCGGCTCTCAAGGCTGGTTGCAACTGGCGATTCGATTGGTTCCAGGGCGCCGACAACCCGAGCGTCTCGTTCCGGCAGGTGGCTTGCCCGGCCGCTATCACCGAGAAGAGCCAGTGCGTGCGCCAGAGAGATGTCATCGACCAGACCCCGACCGGGCCCAGCACTGTGCCTACCTGGACCCCCTAGGAATCGTGGGCTGAGAGTGGCAGGTTGAGACTGCTTGGGCTGGACTGGTGATTTAGTGTAAATATTTAACATGTCATTCTCGGTGG
>Ga0247760_1002423_pt1 | contig 14160 bp, 16 predicted proteins | sample UWRJL171409R4_FD_179936 | JGI IMG/M metagenome (GOLD analysis project Ga0247760, IMG submission 179936) | Plant litter microbial communities from Arlington Agricultural Research Station in Wisconsin, United States - UWRJ-L171-409R-4 | ecosystem: Environmental > Terrestrial > Plant litter >...
CAGTCCAATCGCTTATAGGGGTTAACCGCTGTAAACCTACTGGAAGAATTCTGCCGGCAGAAAAGAACCGAAAGCGGTGAGCGGATTCTTTTGGTAGGAGCATCCGTATAGCCACGAAAAAAGGACGGTCAACCAGGTTCATAAAGTACATGACATAATGTCGTGCCAAGGAGCTAGTCAAGCCACCTAAGCCACCTGTGACCAAGAGCTTGCTCTCAGCTGTGGCTGAGCTATTTCCTTTGTATATAAAAACCACAACTCGCCCCAGCTCCCGCTGGGGGTCATATAGAGGAATATACCTTCTAATAACAAGCTCATGCCTCTAGTTCCTCCAGCGACGGCATCACACATAATCATTCCGAGCCGGCCTCTCGCAAAGCCTGCTCCCTCCTCCGTTCCAAGAGGTCAAGCATTTCCAGAAACCTCGGAACAAAGGCGTCGGTTTCCACCTCAAAACCTCCGTGATGTCCCGGCACGACAAAGATGGGACAGTCCAGAATCTTTGCCTGCTCCTCCGCGGCTCGAGCGTAAAACGCCTCTTTGCACCGCACCGCTCTCATCACCCCCACGCTCGTCTTGTTGGCTTTTATCCGCCAGAGATTCGGCGTGTACCCCAGCAGAGAAGGAAACTCATTCTCCCAGAAATTCCGCCGGTTCTCAGCCTCGGGGGGGACCGTCGCAGGAATCCCTTTGTCGTCATACCCGATTAACCTCTCGGCGAATTCCGCAGCCACCCTTTCGAGTCCGAGGGTTTCGTGAACGTCGATGAGATGCAAGAACCACTCGAATACCTCGGACGCATCGGGGAGGAGGGAAATGAGAGGTGCCTCATGCGCAATGACATGGCCATTACGACCTATCATTTCGGGGAAATCGTGCGCAAACTGCAGAGCGAAAATCCCCCCACTGCTACTCCCAAAGAGAACTGCTGCCGTGTTAAAGCCGAGGGCGAGGATGATGGCGCGGATATCGCGCGCTTGCTGTGGCGGGCTTAGACGCCTGTTTTTTTCTCCAGCCGGTAGTTGGCTCGCGGACATTTGGCGACGATCAAAAGTCACGCTGGTGAATTCATGTTGTAGGTCTGACGATAACATGTTCATCATGGCATTGAATTGTCGGCCGTGGCCATTTCCTCCGGGGATAAACACGACAAGACGCGGGCCCTTGCCTACATGCCAGTAGTGGAGGTCACATCCCTCATTGTGAACAATTGCTCTGGTTGGGTTGAACTCCATTTTGCTGATGCCGAGATTTTTGTGTCGAATTTAGTTTGCGTTGGGAGACCAGAGGGGATAATTCGAGCTATATCTAGGGGGGAGGGGGAGAGAACTGTAAGAACGATGTGTCTGCAGTGAAGTGCGAAGCGAGGAACAAATACACAGGCAGTTGTACGCCTTCAAATGGTAGTTGGTATCATACCTACCTCTCAAAGGGTCGGTATATACCCGTAGGAGCGGTACGCGTACGCACGCCGGCGTGACTCACATGGTACCGTGCAGCGATGGTACCATGCAGCAATCCTTTGATGCATGGGAATGCTTCTTATTCGACCAGACCGTTTCATGCATTGTGGGGAGTGACATCGGGACTACCGGAAGGCTGTCATGACTTTCTTAAGTTTTAACTTTCCAACTTGGGAGTGACGGGAAACCATATAGCTGACTCCTATTGACCCGTAGGTTCGGATCTTGCATGGCCCAAAAAAAAAGGGGGGGGTGATGTCGATGAATGGGGTTCGTGTTCGTACATGTAAGGGTTTTTTTTTTTAACTAAACCATTTTGTTTCTATTGTTAGTCGTGGCAATCATGTATTATTCGTACTCTTGATTCTGACATTCAAACCGAGAGAGTTTCCTCGTCGAGGCCCGAGATGCGAGCTTTTGTTGCTGGCGCTGTTTACCATTACTGTATCCCCATACCTACTACACATTCTCACAAATGAACTCTCCCCCTCCGCTATACCCCCGGTCCATCCCTCGCCGGGTTCGCAAATCTCTAGTATCTTTCATTAATCGTGAACCTAACCCTCATGAATTGCTACCCAGTCTCGAGATACGACACTATGAGAGCGATATGGTGTTGGAGAGAGGGGATTGGGGTAGGAAATTGATGGGGGACGGTTGAGGATGCCATAGCGGTTGATTTTTAGGCTGAGAGTAAGGGGGTAAGCTCAAGTTGCTATGTGAGATACCAGAGTTTACAGAGAGCGAGCATCCGAACAAGCATCAGAGTCGTGGTTAACTAGGTACATGTAGTACGACAAACAGAAAGGGAAAGAAACACGCGCCCAGAGCACTGATAATCCAAAGCAGTCAAATACTGGAAGAACTCCAGAGGGGGGAGGATCATCAACCAGTCCACACCGCTGGACCCGGCGGCTTATAGTTCATCAGCTTCAAGTCCGCCATATCGACCAACCCACCCAACGATTCCTGGTCATCTGGCACGAGGAACCCTACCACCACATAAGAAAATCACGTCAGCACAATTTTGACTTCTGGTATTAATCTCATACAGACGGGAGACAGACAAGTAAGAGAGACAGGAAAAAGACAGGGGACTAACCAGGGTCATCATCCTTATACGTCCCCGGAAACCTCAACAATTCTTCTTTTGGGGGAAGAGTCCCACCACCGGGCCCGATGATATTGACAAACGCACAGTTTACATAAAACTGGAGATAGCCCAGCCGCGCCGTCGGCATGAAATTCTCGATGCGCATCAGATATTTGCCGGGAGGGGTGGTTTTGGGGATTGTAAAGTTGAACTATTTATTACCATTCATTAGTATTCCGTTGTTATTTAGGTAGGTAGGTAGGTAAGAGAGAGAGAGAAGGAAAGGAAGGACATACATCGCCCACGCCAGGCCACAGCGCCCAGGTGATATCGTTAATGGGCCCCGCATAGGCAATCTTGAACCAGTCGCCATCTCCCTTGTAATTCCGCAGGTCGTCGTTGGGCGCGCGCGAGAGGTAAATGATTCCCGGACCGGCATGCCAAAAATGCGGATTAGGGTAGTGGTAGCGTTCATCCTGGCGGTTGCCGTTGCCGTCGGCCGAAACGCGAAAGCCGACTTCAGAACCGGCGAGGACGTCGGCGATTTCAGTGCGTGCCGCGGAATCAAACGCGAGACGGCCGCAGGTGACGTTCTCGTTGTCAGAGCCGATAATGGGATCGAGCTTCCAGCCTTGGTAGCCGGGCCTCTCACCGGGTCGGGGAACCACAATTCCCGAGACATCTCTGGACCAAATTTGTCAATATTGCCGATTAGGTGGGGATGGGTCTGGGTCAGATGTACAGAACGTATTGCCACTCTCTGGTTTCGGTGTCGTTCACAAGCAAAATTCCATGAATGTCTGGGATGAAAATTCAAGTTAGTAGTCGAATACAAGTAGAGGGATATAAAACTGGTAAGAAAAAAAAAAGACTTGCTGTGTCCCAGAGCAATGGGCGCAAGCAGCCATCCCAACACCGCAGCTAGAAACATCTTCATCTTGGATCTGATCTGATCTGAAAATTCACTGCCACTATTCGTTAGATGTTGAATCTCCCCCCTTCAGTGATACAAAAAACGAGAATCCCTCGCCCTTCTTAAACCATTCTATCTATCGCTGAAGCAAAAATCCTACCTTCCCCCGGAGGACTCGCCGAAATCACCGATCCTTTGAAAGGGAATGAACCCAACCCTAGGACTGGAGGGAACATGGAAGGATTTAGCAACCAGCAACCATGTGATTTGATAAAGATGGCGCTAGCGCTAAAAAAAATATGAAATTGAGAGAGGGAAGGGCCGCGGGCTAATATAAAAGCAGGTTTATTAAACACGCATGCATGTAGTATAAAACATATCCAAAGTGCGGGGAAAAGCCAATCCTGCGAAAGGAACGACTTTGTTTAGGAGCCGAACCAAACATGGAAAACTAACTCTCTGTGTAACGGCGGAATTCTGAAAAGTGCCGATGAGAAAAGGAAGGGCCCGGGTAAGTTGATCGCTGCAGAACTGGGGCGCTGTTTCACTCACTGATATGATACAATACCCACATGTTGGCCGACCGGGCATTAGTTTGATGACGGAGATATCGGTGCTAGAGGTTTTGTTGCCCAACTGGCATAATATACAATGCTACACTCGAAATATTGCTGGTGGGGGACTTGGAGAGTGTCTATGCAATATAGAAAATGAACTTAGGGTTAGTCAAGCCAGAATATGTAGGCCTCAATTCTAACATTCCAGTCAAGGCCTGGAAACGTCCCCGTGAACGGCAAGCTTTGTACTTTCCTATTAAGACTCAGGACTCCATCATCAAGCCCTCAGAAATAGGAAACTGTCGGGTAGGCACCTTACCTTAGGTATGTATATAGGGATCTTGAAAATTGCCAGGAGTAACGTGTCAAGAAACACCACGACTCAGGATTGTCGACCCAATCAGCTTCTCAAACTGCTTGAGATGCCGAACCCGTCTCTCAATCTCTGAATGCTCCTGATCCGAAGAACGCAGGCCGCCTTTGAGCGCCAACTGCACTTTGGACATTTGGCGAGACTCAATGATCTGATGGGGACGCTGTTAGATTGAACACTATCAACAGAAGACTGGATGGGATTGTTATCCCTACCTCCTCAACCGATGTTTCCATCACGTACCGAACGGCGCATACATTCTTGCTCTGACCCATGCGGAAAACGCGACCAATGGCTTGGTCTTCTACGTATGGGTTCCATTGCGGTTCGAGAATGTGTACGCGGCTTGCTACCGAAAGGTTATTCAGTCTAGGTATTGACATGAGTCGCCGTGTTAGCTTGGTCGCATCCCTTACTAGAGTCATTTGGATGATGATGATGAAAATCAAAAGGCAAATAGAAGAATGGGAAAACTGTCCAGGTGTCTTACCCGACTGCCCCTGTGCCTATCGTCATGAGGAGGATCCTAGCAGAAGCGTTGCTGTGAAATTCCGCGAGGATTTGTTTTCGTCTTGGCGGGTCAACATCGCCATCCACGCGAAGAAATGCGATGCCTTCGTGACGGAGGACCTTGGCAGCGAGGTCTAGACTTCGCTTCCAAAAGGAGAATATTATGCTGGGTTCGGTTCCTCATTAGTCTTTTATCTGAGCCTGTTGGTTACGATATGGTCTAGTTGTCATACCTCTTGTCCGTGGCGTAGTGCTCCCTGATATCGTCACGTAGTGCTATTAACTTGGAGGGATATGTTTCCTCGCTTGCCGTCTCCTGACTAGCTGTGGTGATGCTATTGGCCTCTGGGCCTTGTGTTTGTGGGCTCGATATCTCCATTCCTTCCATGGGATCGCCGGGGACGATGGAGTTATTATTTGCGGCCTCAATCGCCTCGAGGTCCCGTTGACTGCAGATGACGCATCTGAGTGAGCGCCGTGGGCCCGACTTCTTGGACGATGGATCGTTCCCGATATCTGGAATGACGATCTCGGTGTGGCATTTCGAGCAAGTAGCGTCGCCGCTCTGGATGAGCAAACTGACTTCTTCGTCGGGGAGAAAATGCTCAGCGACTTCGCCATTTGCATCCGGATTGGGTGGCGCCGGATTTGCTAGTCCCATGTTGCAGAACATCCGAAGTCGCAGCATAGAAGTCAAGATTGACCGATTACTCTTCTTCGTGCGTCGGCTGTTGATCGCAGCCTTGATTGACTTTTCACACTCGCCAACAAGATCATCGTACGCTTTTCTTTCAAGGGGAGAGAATCTCGGGCGATGCCAAACCGAGCTGACGCCCAGAGATGACAGAATCGTAGATGTGCTCCGCCTGAGACATATCGAACCCAGCAGAAGCTTTAGGTTGCGATAATTTGGTCTTGCAATTCCACTTGCCGTCCGACGCCCGGTAATATATCGCTGGAATGTTGCTGGCTCTTCAAACTCAGGGACGCGAAGGAATCGGACAAGGGAAGCGAGATCACTGAGAGAATTTTGAACCGGCGTGCCCGTCATGCACCAGCGGTGGGCTGCGGACAGGCTGGCCACAACGCTGAACTGTTCGGTGGAGTGATTTCTGATCAGGTGCGCTACACGAATGTCCCACCATGTTAGCCCATTTGCATGCGCGCATGTTGTCTGCGGAGACCTGGAGCTCATACCTTCATCAAGCACCAGTCGGTGCCAATAGAAGCGACTGAGAATACTCTCACCCCGTTTGAAATCCGCTGCCACTGTTCCATAAGTGGATATGACGACATGATAAGGGAGATTCCCAGATGATGGGAGACTCCGATCACGTCCGTGGTAGCGATAACACTCGAGAGTCCCGGGTATGACATGCCTTGGTGGACACGGCCTGTTAGCTATTAACGCAACACCTATCAGTTGATGAGGCCACAGGGTGGAATCCGTACTTATTAATTTCATCAATCCAGCCATCGAGAATCACTGAAAAATCCTCCGGGTGAATAGCCGATAATTGATGACCAAGTGTTCGAGGGCAACTTACAGGCCGATGGTACAATGACCAAAGTGGCTTTAACAGGCATCAACGGTGTCTTGCCCTCTATGTTGAATAACCCGCCGTCGGTGGTGAATTCATCTGCGCGACCAAGGTTGGCTACTATGCTGGCTATCATGGTTAGTGTTTTGCCAAGCCCCATTCCATCTGCGACGATACCCCCAAGCATGTCGTCAGCTTTTGGGCTCTTCGAGCCTGTTATAATATGTCTATATCTATGAATAGAGTTAGTGTCCCCTACAAGGCTCCTACGGCCGGAGCAAGCTAGATGTGCCTTGGGTCTTACATTGGTGATCCTGATTCGTAACTGTTCATGCGCCATAGGCCCCGCAGATTCGCATCTTGGATGGTCTCCCTGGACAGTACGAAGCTAACCGCTTCCTTTTGGTGCCTGTAATAATAATAAAACCATGTCAGCGACGTCGCACTCATTTTGGCGGGTGGTCAAAATCTTACGGTAGAAGTTTGGTCTTGATCCTGCCGTCGATATCGGCCTCGACGAGATATGCAGGACGAGGCAAGTTGTTCATGACCTCTCTCAAATCTACCTCATCCTCCAGATCGCCTTGATTAACCCTACCAGCCCGGTCAGTTCCTTGGTCGAATGACTCGGGCGGAATTGGCGGCAAAACCGCGCCGTTGGGAAGACGAGATTCAGCGACGGCAAGATATTGCGGATTCGCATACTCGACACCAATTGGCCTGGGGTTGGGATGTTGCAAGAACATGCGGTATTTTGAGAGGTCTCTAGCCAATGATTCTGCAATGGAAGAGGGGCCGCAGAGAATGATAGCGATTGTGCACGAGAGGTTGGCTGGGCTTATAATTGGGGAGATGTTAGCTCTCGCCAGCGCCTGCTGAAATTCCGGACGTGGCGCCACGCCGGTAAATTCGACATGCTTCGAGGTAAGCGGCTTTAGGGCGAGGTGTGTCTTTTTGTTTATGGTTGCAACAATGAGACCGGCTACCGTGATGTTGCATCTCTCTTCCAAGACAGCTATATCTAGGGATACAAAAACCGTCCCGTCCCAGTTGTGGATTTCGCCGGGGACAATAGCCGCGTGGTCAACATTGCGGTTGATGCATATCTGAACATCTTTCAGCTGTTTCAATATGATCAACGCAGAGCGGCTTGTCAGCACCCAAGGATTGGTTCATGCTCCTAGCCTCCACTGGATCCTAGCCACAAAGGGAGCGGAGGTGACACATACCATGCCGAAACATACTCTCTCATCTAGGGCCTCGTATGTAAGGCTCCGGTCGGTGAGAACGGAGGATTGGTTTGTAGGGAGTTGGGGCGCTGGCAGCGATGGCAATAATATGTCGGGCCCTAGGTGTGACCTAATACCCTCGTCCATGTCCTGGGTGAAATTGGGGCCATCTGGATTCAGATGCTGTACATGTACCAAAGGCCACCGAGACCGGCTCCCGGAGCTGCGCGATGATGCGCGTGACCAGGCGCCCCAAGTTGGCAGTTCTAGCTGATGTCTTTTGGGGCAAAGGGATTCTCCATCCTCGCCCCTAGTGAAATCGCCCTCGTCCGTGTCCCCTGCTTCGTGGGGTCGCTTGGGTGTCGACGGCGACATGACATATGATGTGACGACCTAGGTGACTGCTCGGGGTTGCGAGAAGGCTGTCATCTGTAGCTCAATCAATTGCCTTGGGCCGTAGCCCATGTTGGACTGTTTGACTGATCACTCGGAATCCTCGAATGGTGGTCCCCGATCCCCCCCGGAGAGGCCTCCACCGCTGGTTAACAAATGTACAAGCGGATACTGCTAAGTTAGTAGGTAATCCTGGGAATTTCAGATAGTAATTTCTGACTAAGCCGCTCTTTATCCCAAATCGAAGATCGTTGATTCCGCCCACTCCTTTCGAAAAATGAACCAATTAAAACTCGACATTACGCGCCTATGGTCTAGCGTTCTGCATCGCCCTTCTCAGATTTCATTTCCTGTTCCTCTCTTCGCGCACGTGACTACTCGTCAGGGCTTGAAACGCTCTGCCCGTAACGGAGAAGCCCGCACTCCACCGCCCATGCCGAGTTTGTGTGGCGCACACGCTTGGTCACCCTTCCAAGCCACCGCACACAAACCTGCCCGCAAGAGCACGCAGGCCCGACGCGCAATTTGCCCATCCGTCTGTTTGTCGTACCTCGTTTGGGCTGGCCCACCTCCGCCATCACGTCACCCAACATGGAGAAACCGGCCGCCAAGTGGGCCAGAACAGTGTTTCGAGCACGGGGAATTCCGAATACCATCAAGAACCCGGAAAGCGCCGCATCCTTTTTGCACGCCCAATTGCGCATCCCACTTCCAGCAAGCATTCGCGTCTTCTCTCTCGCGACAGCCCTTTCCTTTGGTGGGATCCAAACTTCTGTGTCCAAAGTTGCCACTGTCAAGTTCTTGGAGGTCCCCCGGCTCATCCTCGACGACCCGGGTGCCGAAGAATGGTCAGTTAGCATTGATGCTGACTTCGATCTCATCCTGGACACGCACTTCATCGGCATGACACCTTTGAACGAAGTGACGGGAGCTGATCATGTGGCCGAGTATGTGGGAAAGAAAAAAAACGGGACCTCCTTGGTTTCATGAAGCTGACCGCATGCAGTTGTATTGCCATCTCTGGCCTTTCGAGTCACCCCTTTGGCTCGTGGCAGCCCAAGGGGGCGGACCACTCGTTTATGTGGATCCGGGACAGCTTGCCAAAACACCTGCGAGGCACCCGGGCACTTCTCTACGGCTACAACACCAAACTCCACGAGAGCAATTCATTCCAGCGCATTCCAGATCTGGCGAGGGAACTGATCAACCAACTTTCGACATATGGCTGGGGCACGCAGTCGTCAGTGCATCTTGCATTCCTCGCCCACAGTCTCGGGGGCCTTGTGCTCAAGCAGGCCTTGGTTGAACTCGACAAGAGTCAAGACCCAGTGTACAAGAATATCCTCGCTGCTGTCCGCGGAAGCGTCTGCTTCGGTGTCCCTAACCTCGGCATGGAGCAGACACATTTCTATGCCATTGTACACACCAATCCGAATGAGGCACTCGTGCGTGACATTGGCGAAGACTCAAACTACCTCCGGCGACTGGACCAAGACTTCGCAAAACGCCCCTTTAAAAAGCGGATCAAGTGCTACTGGGCTTTCGAGACAGCAGAGTCTCCCACTGTAGTTGTAAGTAAACCATTGACAGAACGTGTCTTGGGCGTCCGCAGGTTACCATGACCGTGTTAATTGTCGGTAGCGAACCGCAGATCTCGGCATTGATCGAAATGGACCACCCGCTATCTTGGTCAGTCGCGAGTCTGCAACTTGTCGATTGCTTGAAGAAGACTCCTCCCTTACCTTCCCAATCAACGCCACCCACTCGGACATGGTCAAGTTCACAAAGGACTCGCACTACTATCATGTCGTTGTCTTCAAGCTAACAACAATTCTTTCGCCATCGCTGGTCACCCAACAAGTTGCAGGTGAAACCGCCGCCACGCACAATCCGGATCCTTGCGAGGAAATATCGTCTTCTCGCGGTCCGGTTAGCACCGGAGCCACTGGTAATCCGAGCGATCAGATACATTCAGGGGTCAAACTCCAGTGTAGGCTTTTCGGTTGGAACTTCCCTGATCCTTGGCTTACGCTGCATCTCGCTAGACGAGCTCGAAAGCTTCCGCCGCCTCGCCGGACTTACTGTGTCAGACAATAGCGACTTCGCCGGCACAACCTCTGCTCAGGTCCAGAGCCTCATGGGTGATATCCAAGCGGAACAGGAGCGACGGGACAGTTTGATGTATATGAGGAGGCTCGAGCCTTTTTTGGACAGTATGCAGAAATTCAACGAGGCCGCTAAAGATACCGCCACATTCTCCGATCTCCCCCAGGCCATGGCATATGTTTGGGTAAGGGTAGATATGATGGTCATGTTACGCCCATCACACCAACCCCCAATATCCCGGTGGGTAGGTACTGACAGAAGCCACAGGGACCGGCGAGCTACATACTCCGGGTAAGTCAACCTCCCCAATCTGCTGTCAACATAGTCCCCTCGAGTACGGATTGCTAAGTTGAACTCTGTCCATCAAGACGGTATCCACAGTGGACGAAGCGCTGAATGCTGTACTCGACGCCTACCAGCGCGTTGGCGAACAGATTCCCATTGTTCAAAACACCCGTTTGTCACAGTTGTCGCCTCTACTTAGAGCTATCACTTTCATGATCTGGAAAGACGTGCTCCGGTTTCACCAAGAAATAATACGTCGGCTTACCGTCCGTCGTAAGTATCAAACTACCGACGAAACGATTACCTAGGTAGTCCATTGCTAATAATGGCTATCTACAGAGTGGGAAGAGCTCTTCAAGGCATCATGGAGGGATTTGGAACCTGTTATCGACCACATCTGGCAATGCCTTCAACAGATCAGACGACTACTCGAGAGTTCAACATCTGTGCTACAATTCGATGAGATCTGTCGACATCGACAAGCGGAAATGCGGAGAATCGAAGCCGAGCGATCCAGGCGAGATTCCGAACGCAGGGGCCTAGTCTCCCAGTGGCTACCTAATTTCAACTGCGAGGCAGTCCAGGAGCAATTCAGGGAGAAACGGTCCATCTGTAAGGACCCTGGTAGGTGGCTGGTTGACGACCAACGCTTTCGACACTGGTTTGACCTTAACAGCTGTCGGGGCCCTCTCCTGTGGCTAAGTGGTATCCCAGGCGCTGGTAAGGCACCCTTGGAGCACGCCCGCTCGCGAAGACAGTGTCTCACGATTTACATGAACAGGTAAAACAGTTCTAGCCTCCATTGTTGTTGACGAGGCCAGACGTTTAAGAGACGCGAATGTCGTCTTCTTTTATTGCAAGCATGACGAAGAAACGCGGAACACATTCATCAGCGTTGCGAGATCCGTCCTCGCGCAGCTCCTCGCTCAAAACCCCCACCTCCTTGCATACCTGCATGAAAAGGCCTCCTTGACCGGCGACGAGGCCCTTATCTCTAAGCCGACGGCAAAAGAAATGATTCGAACAGCACTTTTGAGTTGCGGCAAAACGTACATCATCCTTGACGGATTGGACGAGTGTCCTCGCGCCGAGAGGATAGAAATTAGCAACTTCTTTCGCGACTTAATTGAATCTGCACCTCCCGTCGACATGGATCCGTGGAGATGCCTGTTCGTCAGCCAGAATGATGGAGTGGCTTTGGAAAGTTTCCGCCACATCCCCGCTATCAAAATATCTGATGAAAATCAGCACGATTTGATGGCTTTCGCTCAGGTCTGGCACGCAAGGATTGAGACCAAGTTCAAGGGGCTGCGGGAAAAGAACTACCACATTGCTAACATCATCGCCGCGCGGGCTCAGGGTGGGTACTAAGCCCGAGTGCTTGATTTCGGGCCAGGAAGTGGCTGGCTGACATGTAACAGGCATGTTCATATTCGCTGAACTCTTTGCCAAGTATCTTGAGGACCAGTTCTCTCTAAAGGATCTCATCGCCGAACTGTGTCCAGAGAGACTGCCCGTTAAGTTGGATTATGTGTAAATCTTTTTTCCCTACGGTGATCATCCTGTTTGGGATTTAGGCTAACGATCACACAAGATACGAGCGTATTCTTCAGCGTATCCTCGACTGTCGAAGTGACCATGTCCTCAACCCACTGAAACAAGTCCTTGGCTGGATCGTCTGTGCTCGCCGCTCATTGCAATGGCGCGAGATACAGGCAGCATTTTCCCTGAGCCTGGAAGATGAACGCGTAGATCATGACAGGCAGATTTCCGAATCTCCCAAAGGACTTTTCGCTTCCTTGGTCGAGGTTCACGTGGATGGAACTGTGGAGCTTGTCCATGGCACCGCCCGAGAGTACGTCTAGGTTCTCCACAAAGCATTTCGGTCGAAAATATCTGACGTGGAACAGGTACCTCATCCGCACCAAATTCATAAACCCCCGAGAGGTGGACTACTCCATGACTCTCATGTGCTTGGAATATCTTTGTCTCCCCCAAGTGCACAAAGGTAGGAGCGATATCGATACTGAGCTAGACCTCGTAGAGGGGACTCATCCGTTTTACGACTATGCATCAGCTTGCTGGGCAATGCATCTGCAGAGTGGAACTGTGGGTTTAGAGCCCGGGACAGAGCTCGAGCATCTTCAAGAGACACTTGAGACATTCATCGACACACATTGGTCCGCAGCACACCAGAACCTCCCGGACTTGAGAAGGATTCAGAAAGTCATCTCTCCACTTCAAAAGTCTGAATCCTTCGACAAGATTACGCAAGCGGTCGGGTGGGCAAGGAAACAAGCCGGCAAGCACGGTCAGGGTCCGACCAAGGACGAAGCTCTCGACCTGTGGCAAGTTACCGCCAACATCAGATCAGTCCTGGAGCGCATGCACACCAATGGCCATAATACCCCCGCCATGCAGAGATTTTACGGCCAAAACTGGTTCAAATGCCCCCGTGTCAACTGCTACTCTTACCATCACGGTTTTCCAACTCGAGCGGAACGCGATTCCCACACCAACAGACACGACCGCCCCTACCTCTGTATCGTCTCTGCATGCCCATACCAAACCTTTGGCTTTGCCGCCGCCGACGAGCTCAAAAAGCACCTCTTCGAATACCACGCCATCGACCTTTTCGACAATGACGACGACAACGACTTCCCTGACCCACCCAAGGAAAAAGCCAGCTCCACCAATACCACTAAAGCACCATCAAACTTCAGCTGCCACTTATGCAACAAGAAATTCACCCGCAATCACAATCTCAAGGTTCACCTCCGCACCCACGATGGAATCAAGCCTTACGCCTGCACCATCTGCGGGGAACGCTTCACTCGCAAACCGGATTGCGACCGCCACGAACGCGCCTGTGGCGATAAGCCAAAACCCTACGTATGCGGTGGCCCGCTTGCCGATGGGGGCAAATGGGGATGTCAAGTAGGGTTTGCCAGGCCCGATAAGCTAGCTGACCACCTACGAAGTGGGGCAGGACAAAAATGTTTGAAGCCGTTGGTATTGGAGAAGCTCAAGACGGGAAGCGGCGGCGAAGATCCGACGGGGAACATCTTTGGGGATCAGGCGGACGCGTTACTAGCGGTTGGGAAGATGTTGCCATCTTTTGGGGAGTTTTGCGCGCTTTGTGGGTTGGATAGGAAGATTGTTGGGTTGGACGGCAAGGGGGAGGGGGAGGGGGAGAAAGAATTTCCGGGTAGATAGGTACCTAGGAAACCTAACGTACCTATTGAAGCATCTAGTCTAGGTGTCTGGAAGAGAAAGGGGTTTACTGCCGCGACCACCCCCCCACACCTTGACAGTGCTAGACGGCTGGGCTTGCTGCAGGCCTGTTTTTATATGGAAAATCTTTGAAATTTCCATGATCCTTGTCCGCGCCAGTCCACCGCAGTCCGGCCAAGTCGCCGTCAATCCAAGTCGCCGTCAATCCAAGTCGCCGTCAGTCCAAGTCACCGTCAATCCAAGTCGCCGCGATCATTGTAACGGCGCGCCGGCTTCAAATCGATTTGGCGGTGCGGATTGACAGCAAGTTGGATTGACGGCAGGCAGGCAAGTTGGGTTGATGGCGCCCTGGATTGATGTTGCGTGCCTTGCACGATTGACGGTGCCTTGTCCCGGCGGTGGCATCGGCCAAGTGCTGTTTTGTATGGGAAATGCGGAAATTTCAATGCAGCTGGCAGGACAG
>Ga0247760_1002424_pt1 | contig 14156 bp, 14 predicted proteins | sample UWRJL171409R4_FD_179936 | JGI IMG/M metagenome (GOLD analysis project Ga0247760, IMG submission 179936) | Plant litter microbial communities from Arlington Agricultural Research Station in Wisconsin, United States - UWRJ-L171-409R-4 | ecosystem: Environmental > Terrestrial > Plant litter >...
TGGGTAGTTTGCGACAGGGCCTAGGGCACAGCATTGGCAACAGCACCTCAACCAGTGGGTCAGCCCAAGGGCTGACTAACCATACCACGGCTGTAGGGCATCTAGGGCACCTGCCGTGACTGAGGGTATGGGAAATATTCTGCTTTTTAAGGTAGGTGGTTAGGCAGGTCCTTCCCACGTACCCGCAGCATCTTCGCCGTAAAGTTTCGATCTAAATGAACGGATCAATGGCCACCTTACGTAGAATCAGGCGTTTATCGCGTTCAGAAAGCTTCGGTAGCCGGCCACGGCCAGGTTTCGAAATTCCGTAGTCTTGGGATTGGAAGCGTTTGATCACGCCCCGCACGTACACCTCCGAAACGCCCTCGTAGTGGGCCACCGCCTTGGCCGTAAGACCACTATTATACCTCGCTGCGATCCGGTTGCGTTTTCGGGGCGTAGAGTGCTTAAATTTGGCTTTTTTGATGGGCGACGAAGGTATGGGGGCCATTTGAAGTAGGGGGGGTGGTTTTCCGGGTTTTGAAAATTTTGGTTGCGGGTGCGGGGTTGGGCGTTTTTTTTCGGCAGGGACTGTAGACGCGCGCGCGCGAAGGCGAACCCCTGAGACCCTGGCGGCCACAGCAGGGCTTGCAACGAATCAGGAGATAGTATGCCAGATCCAATATGCAGCCAAGTTACATTGGCAACCCACCACTTTGACACTCTGTGGTGGATGGAGCCACATGTCAACTTTTCAGCTCGTGGACGGCGACGGATTCTCAGCGTCGTCCTCTTCGCATAAACATCATCAATCAGTGAACGAGAGCCAAAAGTCTGCCGACGCCCCCCCCGAGATAGGAGTCGTGATGAATCCTCCTCGCCGCTTTCGCTTTGATAAATCGTCAACGCCACCCTTCGTTCCCACTATCCAATCCCTCACGATCGGGTCCGATGGGAGCATCGGCCCGTCGTCTGCCCTTGCCGACGGCGTGGAGCCCATAGGCGTGATCCACCTCGTCGAGGGCATATCGGATGAAGTAACCCTTAAGCTCAACGAACTGGTCCCATTTCTTCCCGAAAACCTCCTCGCCCTGCATCGATGCGACAATCTGGCCGCAATCAGCGACGACTGGCAGGACGAGAGACTGGTTTTGGCAAAGTGGTCGAGAGAAGCGATCCAGCAAGCCGAGGTATGGGCCCGCGAGAACAGGCTGCGGCGCTTCAAGTCGCCCTTCGATATCAACGATTGTGACCCGGAAACGTCGCAACTGGACCATGAACGGTACGACCGCACATCCGACCCATACCGGTTGTATGATCCTCTTGTAGAGTTTGTCCTCGAAAAAGAGGAACCCGTCCCCCCGCAAGACCCACCTACCGCCAAGGTAATCAAAGCACAGGTGTCGCGAGCCGAGACTCGGACCCAGGAGCCAGCAAAGTCGGACAGGCCGAGCAGCTTGGATACAGCACCGACATCTCTCCTATTGCAACCCGCCATCCGCACTGCGGGAGAGGAGCGGAGTATCAGGCCAGCCATGCGTCGAGCCGAAACGGATCTGGAACGAGCAAGAAAATGGGTCGATAAGTATAGAGCAGCAGCGCCCGAACCGGCCGTGACTCGTCACAGCATGATAGCCCACTTGGCACGTGAATGCATCTCCATCTACAACACCTCACAGGGTGATATTATCCAGTGTAAGTCGATCTGGAGCAGAGGGAGGGAGGCTGGCGTAACTCTCTGACCTCGATTACAGTTGTCATCCTGTTTGACCCTCCCAGGCAGCACGCTATCAGTAGGGTCCGCTACAACATCCTAAGTGGTGGACACCCTGAGACGGTTAAGAAACATGACTCATCGTTTGAAGACTCCCCGAGCAATCTTGACAAGTTCCTGCGTAAACTCCAGTTCCCAGAAGAACCGGACCTCGGTATAATTATCACCAGCATCACGGACGCCCTGCTGAAGGTTGTGTTGGATGACCAGGGCACGCTCTTTTCCAGGATCAGCCAGGCACTCGACGAGATTGAGCTTTCGATGGAAAGAGGGAGTCGCCCCCCTGAGAGCTGGCGAGAATACCCGCCGAGATGGAGAAACCACTTGTTCCACCAGATAGAGACCATCCGGTACTTTCAGACACTGGTCTCTTCCGAGGCCGGCATGTCTTCTGATGCCGCATCTGTCGGCTCACTCTCGTCCCGTTCCACTTTGCGCGGCAAAAGTCTCAAGTCTCTCCAGGTGGCGGAGAGGAGACTCGAAGCAATGCTGGCAAGAGTGGAAGGCACATACCAGGTCCTCATGTCAACCATGAGCATCCTGGAAAGCGAGCGGGCCATTGCGCAGGCCGAGGTTGTCATGAGGCTTACCGATCTTGCCTTCTTCTTTATCCCGCTTGCGTTTGTGGCGAGTGTTTTCGGCATGAACATCAACGTATGCGTTCCCCAATCAATACTCTCTCTATCCTCTCTCTCTCTCTCTCTCTCTCTCTTTCCGGGGGGGGTTATCTGACGAGTTCATTTAGGAGTTCGAGAACAACCTGACAGTCTGGCTCTGGGTGGCTGTATCAGTGGGCCTGACCATATCGACGTACGCCATACGCTTTCGCCACCCCATCTCCCGAGCTGTCCAGGCCTCCCCCCGTGCCATCCGCAGTCTCCGCTGGGATCTCTTGGTGTCTCGGTTCCGCCGACGGACCCAGATTGTGCGATCTGTTTCGCCGCTCGTGCGCCTCATCGTCTTCTACGGTCTCTATTTCGGTCTGCTCTGGGTCGCCCGAATACGTCTCACTCTTGGCGACAACTCAATCATCGGCATGATGGCTTCTCTTCCCGCCTCGATCGCCTTCTTCAGCCCCATTGATGGCATTCGGCGAGAATTTCGGAAAACCTACGCAATCATGATGATACCGACCGCCATGTTCTTTGCGGGCGTGGGCGTTGCACTGTGGCGGCTATGCATCAGCTCCCTGCCAAACAGCACAAAGCTAGGCCTGGCATTCGGTGTTGTCTCCATCCCGGCGTTCCAGACGACGGTTTGGAGCATTCTGCCAGCCTTTCTTCCACCACGGCCGCAGCGGCCAGCCAAGAGAGACGATGGGTATGACACAGTGCCACCTCCCCCCGGGCAGTTAGGCGAGCCCACTTCCATCGCAATGGGGCCACGGCGTGACTTGCCCTGGTTTACCTGGTGGATGTGCTTCAAGGCATTATGGGCTAGCATCGTATACGTGGGCGTAGGTATCGGATTGTAGCGCTTCCTCGACAGTCCAACCATCTCCCGAGAGGTCAAACTCGGCGTCAGCCTCGGCGTCATCGCGCCAGCATCCTCCGTCGTTGGGAATAACTTGTACTTGTGGATTTCGGTTATTGCAGGAGTCGTGGTTTGGGTGATCAGCGTTGCTGACTTGGAGCTATGGACTCAGGCTTATTACAACATGCTTTGCGTTTCAATCCCTATCGCGTTGTTGGACGCGATCGAAGCCATTTGAACGCTACCTAGGTTAACCTTTAAATACGGGTTTCAATTTAAAAAAGCTTTGTAAAAGGACTTTTAAAGGTAAAGGTTTAGATTATTGCCGATTCGACTAAGAGGCGGGTCTTGGTGCCGTATCTCCCCTCTTAGGTATCACTATTTACGCTGGGCATAGCGTTCTAGTTTTTTTTTTTTAAGAGACCTTACATAAATTTGATCAGCCTGTAAAGAGAGTAAGGAAGCTAGTGACGGCGAGGTAAAACGCTCCCTCAAATGCTACCATGCCGGGGAATTTCTCGTTTAGCACTCTATGGAACAGAGAGCCATTGAGTCCAGCCGTGCCCAGCCCCGCTGTTCCCTTGGCGTAAATCATCATAATGGGTTGGTCTGCATAGGAAGACTGCTTATTAATGTTGTAAACTATGATGAAGAGCTTTAACTGTTAAAGCGATTGGGTGTTGGAATGATGGTGGTTGTTGTGACAAAATATGCTACAAAAAAAACCAGAATATTATGGTTTTATACTTGAAAAAAATCGTCCACATTCTATAAATTCACTGGCACTTTGCAATCCAAGCATCTCTAACGCGGACTTTGCTTTACTCTGTATAGCACGAGAAAGCAGAGCCTATAAAGCTTTATCTAGTCGTTCCACGTAAAATACTATACCAGTACCGTCCAACCAACCCCAAAAACGTTCAAAAGTTAGGCATCCTTACAGACTGGATGCATCCATTTTCGAAATGTGGTTTCATCAGATAAAGATTCTGCCGCACACTTGGTCACCTCATCTGACTGTCGTCTCTCGCACGTGGACCTAGTAATCTGTGAGGCTCTTCCACCGCTTAGTTGCGTCACGACCACTCTGCTGGGATGCAGCATATGATTGTCAGCTGGCTCGTCATCGGGTATTTCTATGCTGATACAAGAGAGTTGATGAGACACGGTTCGCCAAGAGCGCTTATGATCTTGAAAACGAGCAGAGAAGTGAACATGTTACACACACGAGAAGAACCAGATTGCAAGGGGATATAAATCGCAGCCCCCTCTAGACGTGGGCTGCAAACCCATGCCCCTGGTCCCGGCAACCTGCTTTCCAGCCAATCAAATCTCCAAGCTTCTACTTGCAAGACCGGTTATCTGTTTCCAAGATCAAGATATAAACCCATGACAGTCATCCACTGTCATGACATGTAGTGGCCACCCGCGCGCTAGGCCCTGTTCACCGGCATGACATTGGGTTGGTGCCTGAGGAATCCATGTATGACCAATTACAGGCGGGGTTGCACCAAGACTGGGCTCTGCCAAAAAAAGCCAAGAGCCGGTATAAACCTCCTCATCCTCATGACCGCGGTGTCAATGCAAAGGACATTGAGTATACAGATACCAACGTCGTACGCACCATGTCAGCAAGAAATCGGTTCTTCACGCTAGCAAGTACAATGTGCCTTGCGTCTGGTCATGTTCATTTGTGACTCAGTTCCCAGCTTCGTTCTGTGCCTACTTACCTAGGTAGGCAACGGCCTACTGGTGTGGTGGCGGGGCTCTTGACAAATAAAGAGGGGCTGAGTGACCTCTCCCAAGGCTTCCAGCGACTGTGGGCGGCACCAGCCGTCACATTAGTGTAACCTGTCTGAGAAAAGCCAGCCTCGATTATCAGTCTTTCGAGCAACCCCAACCCTTGAGTGCCTTGGCCCCTGTTAACTCACTCCTGTGACATGTCTCAACTCTTTTGGGTGCAGGCTGTAACAAAAGCCTTAAATTGCAAACAGTGGTATTGCGTGAATCCCGTGCAATGTGAGGTGAAGATGGAGATTAAATAGTGGTTGGTTCAATCGGCTTTCCTTGTCAGGCCAAGTGCCACGCCTAACTTCGCCAGTACTTCTTCGACCCTCCTTCGGTTTTTTCTTCTTCTTTTTCGCTGGCTCCCTAGTACAGTCGGACAAGAGAGGGTCTGGGCGGTCGGATGTCTCCATTTCCACGTGGCTGCCACAGGCCTGTCCAGGGATCGTCGGTTGCCGGACTTTGCGGTCCAGGCACGCGACAAGATGGAAACGACACCATCTGTCCAGACCAGTGCAGCGATGAGATTTGACGCAGCTGGCAACACGGCACGCCAAAGGGCAGGGCGAACGATCGGATTGGGGGGAAGGGAGATTAGCGCTCGGACGGGTCCGACTTGGGAATGCACAAAATGACCCGTTGGTAGGGGTGGCTTCAGCCACTGACCGAAAATTCGGTGCGAAAAACAACAACTTAATGCACGCTTGGACGGATCGGAGCAACGCTAGAAAATCCTTCCCCTGCACCGAAGCATCAGCGAAGGAAAAGATCTGTTTGAAGGCTCCGCGGTACTAGTTAGGTATATAGGGTACGTACTCACTACATTGAAGCCTTCGAGGTCGTAACGTTGTAATGCATCCGACGGTTTCCGGCTCTGCTCGGCTCCCAGTCAACATAGCACGTTTTTTTTTATTCTCTTTTTTTTTTTTTCGAGCACTAAACGCCGGCCAGACTCGTCATGCTTCAACAATTTCACCGGAGCTCCCGTTGTGGGCCCCTCCCGAGAACCGAGCAAGATGGCGGCTTGGACCTTGAGCTTTCGGAAACGCAACTGGCGGTTTCGTACCCTGAGATTTCGCCTACGCCCGGGCCAATATCGGCTCACAGAAATGTCTCGACGCCTAGTTACGGCCAACAGAATTCCCACGACTCTTCTGCTAGGACGGCCAAGTCTGGTCCATTCAATACACCCTCCGCATTCGGGCTGGCGCATCCAGCTCAGTTTTCCATGCAGCCAAGTCCAGCGCCCAACAGCGTGTGGATTCCTACCGCCTCTCTTGGCTGGCAAGTCCCCAACATGGACCCCTTGAACACCCAGTCGCTTATCGCTGCCCACGCGGCTGCGCTCGGGCAGGGAACACCCATCCTTTTGTCCTCTCCCAGTCCCGGGCCGTCGTTCAATTCGATGGGAGCTTCAGAGTACCCGGGCCAGACATTTGGAATGGCCAGCAACACCACAGCGGAAGCGCCATTACAGCCGCATCAACCGGTTACTAGCCTGCCAACGCGCGGACATAGTGCTTTCTGGCGGCGAGGTTGGCAACTCCTCCGAGGTTCGCCCCCCCAGGACACTAAGCCGTGTTTGGGTTGTAGGTATAGCCACAAGCAGGTGCGTCACTCCGCCAACGCTTGTCTGCTGGCAAGATTGACTGATTCTCATCACGGTATGTAGTGCGACGGTGGGACTCCTTGTCTGCGGTGCGAGAGATCCACTACAAATTCGGCCCTTACCTGCCGATACGGACTAGTTTTTGACGCGGCAGCGGAAATACCATTCCTCTGCCACATGCCGCGAGGAGCGTCCAGCCTACGGGCGGACTTGTTGCCTCGCAGCCTCCAACCTGCAGCCCATCTTCTCAGCAGGGCAAAGAAACGGCAATGCCAGGCTGCCAGCCAACTCAAGCGCCCCGGGTACGTGGTGGGAAGCCATGACAGCATCTTCTGCAGGGTTGTCAATATCCAAGTCCCCAACATCAGGGTCTTCGTGGACCCTCTCGAGCCCAAACTCGTGGAGATGGGCGTGTTGCTCTCGGCCAGCCGCCCACAGCATGGACTACCCTATGATGAACTCATCGTCAGCATTGTGTGGGAGTTTGTGGACAACCCAGCCGCTCAGCTCACAGGCGTTGGAACTGTTGAGGATCTGGTTGCCCTCCTCGAAGCTGCCTCCCTATGCGAGGCGAGATGGGGCCCTAACGATCGCACCAAGAGGCTGGTCTACAATTCAATGTGCTACCTGCTTCACTGCATGCAAGCGCTGCGACTCTCCGCTGACGGCCTATTAGCTGCCGATGCCGACGCCGCCCATGTCTACTGCGCCCAGGCACAAGAATGCACATCTCCCGCCCTTCATGGTATCACCAGATACGCCCTCCGATACGCCGAGGCGCTGTCCACGGCGCTATTTAACAAGAGGAGGTCCAAGGATAAGAACTGGCTGCTGGTGTTTTACAGCCTGTATATTCAGGGATATGTTCGTTGCGCTCTGATGGCTTTGGAGCAGCGCTGGCCGTCCGTCGAGCTGTCCGCCGCTGGGGGGGTGGAGGTTGAGAGGGGCGCGCAGCGCCTCCGCAGCGCCAGTTACTTGCAAACAGCGGTTTTTTGGTTTGGAAAATTCTCCATGAAGGGCGGGGGGACATTGGCGAAAAGCATCCAGAACGAACGGCCCGAACCTTCGGTTTACCTTCAAAAACCACTGCATTCATCACAAGCCGGGGGCAGTAGCGGCGGCGGCAGCTGGCAACAGTGGCGCAATGAGGGTGCTTCTCAGTTTCTGGGTAGGATCTACCAGATTCCTATCGACGACTCCACCACCACCAACAACAACAACAACAACAACAACCATCAACGCCATACCGAACCACCAAGAACTAGCGCCGATTCTGACTCCGAGGGGACCATCATATTCCCATTCCAGTCCGAACCCCCACCACCATCTGGGGAGCTGACAGCAGCGGTTATGGACATGGCTCCGTCGACAGCAGAAATAGCAGCCTTCGGCGTCAGTAATACTGACACCCACGGTTGGGGCTTTTCCTCTCCTGTATGCAGCACGCCTGAGCCCTCGATCCTAGGCTCTACGTGGTCAGAGACGAGCTATGAGGGAGGCTCCGAGACATCGACTTCTTATGCTGCCTCTCTATCAACCCTGACTACGGATAACTACATAACCGAAGACGATTTTGGATTTGAAACTTGGCGGGAGGGAACCGGGATAGAGCATTATGCTGAGGAATATGGAGATGCATTCATGAATGGTTGACCAAAAAAGGCATGAGTGCTTGCTTGTTGCCCGGCTCAAAAGGTAGTTTCTCTTTTTTCTTTTTTTCTCTGCATGTACATTAGGATTTCAGTTTAGCTGTGTGTGTCCATGAAGGAATGATAATACCGACCGACAGGAGAGAGTACCAGGCGGCTGACCTGCGTGCCGGGGCGGGGCGGTTGAACTGTACCGAGGTTGTGCAGAAGCCCGTCAGGACATCCGATTGATTGATATGTCTGTATTGGGGGTTGTCCCGGTCTGCGCCATGATCGGCGGCACCGCGCCCGTTGACCAAAGCTTTGCCCGGCAGCCCCCGGTAAGGAAGCGCCGAGAGGGGTCGCGGAGGATGATGTAGGGCATGCTCATGGGTCGCTGGATACATGAAAGTTGATGGGGAGCAAGAGGCGTAATCGCGAAGCTGCAGCTAGACTACGCTCCTTCTGCAGTGTTAATAGGTTGTGTCGCTTTGATTAGGTATGTTGCTCAGCTCTTGCGTTTGAGCGACTTAGAAGGAGCTACCTGCGTTCTCCCCCCCTATATGTTGACATTTTATTTCTACGGGTCCAACGAAACCTAAACTCGGCGACTCGTCCAAGTAGCACCTGTTGGCAATAGATCGCGTAACATTTTGTGTTCGTGACTTCCTCGGGGCTCACCCAGGGGCTCCACTTTTCGGGTGTCAGCTTGGGTGAGCTGGGCTGGACCTACATATGGGTGATAAACGGGATACCTTGGTATATTAGAGGAGAACTAATAATCCGGGAGTTGGCTTAATCTGACAGGCGGATATAAAGCTGACTTATGACGCGCAGCGAAGATCGGAAGTGGTATGAAAGCAACTTCTCTGATTGAATTCTAAACACGTGCAGATGCCTGTGCCAGTTGGAAGCCTAGCCAAGAATCACAAGGGCTGCCACACCAGAGCTCTATACCTCTGCTGGGGTTTCAAATGTGAGTGCCGTGAATTGGCAGTGGGTTTGGCTAGGGGGTCTGGCATGGGCATTGCCCACTGAAGTTTAGCAGCCGAGCGTGCTGTTGGCACTGCTGAGGCAAATCTTCCTGTAGGTTCCGCGCCACCTCGAGTCGGACAAAAAATTACCATCCCACTCACCCGAAATACCCTAGCAAAATGTATCACTTAGTGGCTCAATTGGCCGTATCAAGCTAACCTTTGATACACCGGCAGAGGTATACATCCCCTTGGGCGTAAATTAGGCCTGTTTCTTGGCATTAGGGTGTGCAGCCAAAGCTCAGCCTTTTTGTAACCTCTTTGCCTCTCTCTGTTAGAGCTCAGCCCCTACGAATTTTGGTGGGGCCTGAGCACTGCAAGGCAGCTCACGTTCCTGTAGGCTATGCCAAAAGAAAAGGGTATAATTTACACCCAATAGGATAATGGCTTTGCCTCGCGCGGGGCCAAAATTGCAGTGATCTTCCAAGACCGACGGTCGTCCAAAATTGACCGTCATCCAAAATGGACCGGCATCTAAAACAGCTTCCTTTGGCCGGTATGGTGAATACATACCATATCTAGCGGTGACCCAATAGTTTCTGACGATAGTTCCACATGAGGTCGCCATATGATTGATGCATGTGTGGTATGTGGTAGATAATGTTGTACGACAGCCTGATATGACAGCTTTCACTTCGTTGCAGGGGGTTTTGCAGCTACCGCCAAAGGTGCACGGTGAGCCAAGATTTATCTTAGCCATGAAGGTAGCCCTGTCACGGTACGGTGACGGTGCCTGCCTGTGGTTGCAGCTAGATGTAGAAGGGCTACGGTGCAGTGCCCTGACTGCACAACGTTCCACTTTTTGTGGTGTTTACGCATTGTGTCCTTTGGTGCCGTGACAAGCCCCAAACACTTGACAAATGCCAGGGCCCTAATGATGCCTGAGGCAATTTACCATTCAGTTTACTTGGCGAGAGTAACAACATTCTTGCAACTTCCTTCCCGATCCTAGAGGTTAAAGGGTGGTGACTCATGGGAGCCCGACTGATAATCCCGCGATTCACAGCCCAACTCTAGCGCCCACTGCGGCTGTGGCGGGCAAGCATGTTACCGATACCAGCGCATATTGTAAACCTCCTTCATGCCATAGTCTCCATATTGGTTAGTCATTTCATTACTCAATCCGGGCGCATACTGCTGCTGTGCGCAAGCACACTAAATAATGGATGCGCCAAAGGCTCAACTAGGTACCTAGGTGGGCACGTAAGGTGGGGCTCGTTAGAGGCCCTCTAGCTACAGTGGACATGGTCATTATTATCGCATTATTTAAAGTAGAGATGAAGGGTTTATTAAGGTAGAGCTCGTGTTACCAATTCGACTAATATACCAGATACCAACAGCAAGACTGCGTCGGCAGACCATTGTGGTACCTTACCGGGTGTACAAGAAATTTAACCGACTCAAGAACTGCACTCTGAGGTAGACGCGGACATGTGGCACGTACTAGTTACGAATCCGTGAACTGCCTTTTGGAAGAAACGCATCGAGTCAATGACGGTCGCTATCAGCCCCAGCATTGGACTTCGTCCCTGGGCTACCACGTGCCCCACGAACTCCCAGTCCATAACGCATAGAAAGAACGTGGAGACCAATGACCAAACAGCTCTTCACGTCGCGCCAAAGTTTTGACGCGGAGCTAATATCCGCAGTCGTGCGAAAGTTCTAGCCATCGGACGATCGTGCTTGGCAACTAGCGCGCCTGAATAAGGTACCTATCTATCTTACTGGGATTCCACCGTGTCATTCCGCTTCCGCCATCTTGTGCCCAACGTCCTGGTAAACTTCGCCTACCCGGAGCATGGAAAACCACCCAACAATGCATCTTGAACCGCTGCATCTATAGCGAGCCGTTGAATCATTGAGGGAACCGAAATGCAAAAAGGAATAGAGAAAGAGAAAGAACCAATGACTCAGCAAAGTACCCGCCGACGAATAAAAGCCGAGAGGTAAACGTAAGATACTCAAGGCATGGGAGAAGAGATACCCGGCCGAGACTAGACTTGTTGACCTCCAAGATCTGTGCTCGGTTGCAGGTCTTTGTCCAGTCAGAACAGCATCAAATCGCCGAGGAAGCTTAACCGGGCGCGCCATGCTCGTCCTACCCAACATCAACACCCAGACGACAGAGCGGCAGAGCCACCATGATTGTTTGGTTGTCCTCGGTCGAAACCAGCTGTCTTCGAAGGTGGCCCCACACCTCATGTACGCGAATGCCACTGCATCCCATCACGCTCCACATCTCTGCCGGTTTCTTGTGCTTGCACACCTCAAAGAATCGCTCCTGCCGAAACTCATCCACACCATTACCCCGGACTGCGCGGTCTTATTCCAATATTTGGCAACTGCCCAAATGGTCTGCAAGCCCCATGGTCCTGTGTGTACACCAACAGCCACGGGAGACACGGAACGTTACTCACATCTGTAGATCTGGTGATCGCGTAGAAGTAGTTGGGTACCATATCCGAATATTTGCATAGGTCAGGATCTGGGAGAGAAAGGTCTAATTTTAGATTTGCAGCTGAGTCTGTAGGCGCAAAAACAGTGGTATCAACCGGCATCATGTTTGTCCGTGCAAGCGGCCTGGTTCGCTGCAAGGAGGTTGAAGCTTATGTACAATACACACCCAATTCGGCGATCAAATTCTTGGCAGTATGCAAGCGAGGCGGGCTGCTGGAGGGTAGGGGGGGTAGACACGGCGCTGCTGGGTTTTGTACCGCGTATAAGTAGGTATCAATGGCATTCTCAGGCCTCAAGCAGGTATAGATAACTACCTGCCGGGGATTTTCAGACCACCAGAGAAACAGAACTTCATCTTCTCACCCTCCATCTTCTTCATAACACCACCCACAAACAGTATCTCGGCTATCGCCTGCAACATAATAATTCACCATGAAAAGCCTTCTTCCTAGTAGCATCTTGGTCATGTTGCTTGCGACAGTACATATCGCGGCAGCGCTCCCTCAATCCCCAAACGAAGCGGCAAAGGCGCTTAAGCCACGGGCATGTGACGGGATAAACACATCAAACTGGGATGCCAGCGGGGGCTGCAAGGCGAACTGGAGCGGCCGATGCCAGGCAAAATGCGACGAGGAAGCCGGCGCTCATGAATACTGTGGAGGGACCATTACGTCGAATGTCAGTTGGCTTTTTAACTGCGTTCCTGGATGGAAGGTCTGTCATTGTCACTGTTGGAGGTGGAGCCTGTGATATGGGCATCGACTTGACTTCTCTTCATAATATCAGTCATCACTTCCTTTCGGGATATTCTATGCGACTTTTTATTGGTAGATTCGCAGAGCACGAGGGCCATAGAGTTATCTCACAGAAGCTATGTTCGGCTTGATAGGTGGGGGGATATGCTACTGATATTGAAAGGTGTATTGCAGTGCAACCAGTTCTTTGCTACCAAGGACCATGCCCACAGTGTACCCACGTTAATCACGCGGAACTAAATAAACTAATGAATTCAGATTATTTAATCACCGTCGCAAGGCAATAATGCACTGCCCCTCATTGACGGGCTTCTGCCAGCTCAGTGCGCATTTTCCACGCAGTGCCATTCGTTAGACTCTAGCCCATTGATGCAAGATAGATCTGGGAGTAGCATCTCTGAACGGTACCAAAAGGCACCGTTTGAGCTATATCCGGTATAGCAACTTGACCCTAATACCAAGATTACCAAATAAAGTTTTTTAAGGTCCGTATAGCCGATCTTTCCGGCCTTAAATATATATCCCATTTTCCAGAGCTCATCATTTTATTTCTAAACTCCAGGGCTACCAAGTTCAACATACTTTGCACCTATGACCACGGTCCAAAAGAAAACTCGGGATCACATCCGCTCTCCCATAAATAAATTAGTAAGGGCCAGACTAGTAGTTGGGTCGGTAACGACCAGCGAATCAATCCTTGGTGCTGTATGTTTTTTTGCCCCTTATTTTTTTTCTTTCTTTTCTCTATTTTTTATCACGGAACCATAATGGCACCATGGCCGCTCGAAGCCCTTGGTGAATCTAGCTGTAGACGACTCATCGTATCCAGCATCTGCTTCCTCATAATTTGTCAAAGTGGAAAACACCAGAACCAACCTGAATATTGCGAATGTTTGATAACGTATAGTGTCAAACCGCTGGAACGTTCTACTGAGTGGTCTACAATACAGGCTGTACAGCGGCCCTCAGATTAGAGAGGGAGATTCACCAGAATATATCACTTTAGAACCTAAATAATGGCCTAAATAATTGATGGTGACCGTTGTCTTTTGGCTATGACATCTTCTTGCAGTCTACCACCTCATAGGTGCAGGTTGTAATATTCCCTCTAGGTTACAGAAATGAGAATTTCCTGAGAAGATTTTCAGAAGGCAGAATACTCAAGCCCTATTAACATCATACAAAATCCAGATTAATGCTAGTGAATCGAGTTAGATTCCTAAAACCAGTCAGGTCGTCGTTTTCCCTCGTAATGTACCATCAAGAGCATTGTTCGCTAAAAAGATATGGTGCTGGGAGCGGCGACCCATGTAGCTGCAATTCAATACAGGGACCTAGAAACAGCGGCCTTGTAACAGAGCAAGAACCAGTTAGAGCCGGGTGATGTGCAGAGCAAATTTCTACATATACATATAGATCTTATATAAAAGCCCCGTACCTACCTATCTACCTACCTATTATAACCTATTATAACAGCGCCAACTACTATAGGGCTCTTCAAGCCAATTCAACCAACGACAATTCGCAGTTACATTTACAGTTACATAACTACTGGTTGGCTCATTGTCAGTGAAACAGAAGAAGGCTATAGCGCTGTCACCTCTCTCTCACTGCCTCTCTCTCTCTCACTCCCTCTCTCTCTCTCACTCCCTCTCTCACTCT
>Ga0247760_1002426_pt1 | contig 14143 bp, 9 predicted proteins | sample UWRJL171409R4_FD_179936 | JGI IMG/M metagenome (GOLD analysis project Ga0247760, IMG submission 179936) | Plant litter microbial communities from Arlington Agricultural Research Station in Wisconsin, United States - UWRJ-L171-409R-4 | ecosystem: Environmental > Terrestrial > Plant litter >...
CCGTTCGGCAAAAGAGTGATGGAATTGCTTATTCTAGATAAAAAGGAGAGGGTGGCAGAGAGCCAGTAATATAGTGGTGGAAGGTGGCGAGTCACGTGGCCAACCAGGTGACCATATTGTATCACAAGGAGCTTGTTAGCTTAGTGTTTACAACCGAGAGCCTTATAGAGATGACGGCAAGGTACTAGTAGCTCACGCAAGCAGATATAACGTACAAGACCAACCTCTTTAGGTACCCTCTCTTTCAAGTCACCGGTATGACAAGCTCGTACCACATCTTCAACTCCTTCTTTGGCCTTATTAATAACAAGCGACGTGATGCCTATGACTTCCTTATCACTGCGATGAAGGAGCTCCAATAACCCTAACCCTTCAGGGGTATGAGTGCGCGAATAGCCAAACGATGAGTGCGCGACTAGCTGGGCCCTTGATCCTCGGCACTGGGGAAGACGGAATCATTAAGAAGAAGGAAGTCCGTCTTTTTTATCACCATCTGATCTCCCCATAGGTTACCTAACATTAGACATCTTTGGGCTCATTATGGCTGGCCTTTCCACGCCACTGGCTCAAAATCGCAATTTCATGACTTTCCATGCAACGATGCGGTGACTTCCAGCGGCTGAGACCGAAGACAAACTTAAGTGGCTAGAGCATAAGAGGTGGCGCCCAATCGCTCTGGAAAGACGGCTTGGAAGGCTTTCAGCCACCAATATGGCATGATCAAGCGTCCCTCGCAGACTCCAATCGACGTGCGTAACAACCGGGACTCAATGATGACATGTTCATGTCATGACCAAGGCGCACAGAGTCGCATTCATGAGTGGGCCAATGTCGATAACGAGCTGCTATCTGCTTGCAACTAGCGCTGAACCCGGATCCGACATGAAAGTGCCGCTGGTATCAGAATCTAGCACTCATGGCCAATTGTGGTGATTGTTGTGTATTGTTGTTGTTCTGTGGAAGAGGATCTCTGGCCTCCAGGGTCCCCTATTGCCAAGCCGGCTACTTCCGCGAATGGCTCCAATTGCTTATATAAGCTGACAGCTGGACCCGTTTTCTGCGGCCCTCGCTCCGTGTGTCTGGGTATCCGATATGGTGTGACAGATCTTGGAAGTGATCTACCCAGACAATTGAGTACCTACCGCTGCGTCTATGACGTAGTTTGTTCTTGTGACAAAGAAGGAGGTTCGAGGCCAGAACCTTGGAGAGGTTCCGGCCTGGAACCCTTGACCATGTTGTTGCCAAACCCTCAGCGTGGCCAGGAGAGGGCAGCTGAGGCAATTCACAATGATGGAGACTACAGTGGAGAGGCTCCATCAACAGAGCCTTTGTGGTGGAGCCACAAAGGATGGCTGTTTGTATATAAGAGAGGAAGGAGTAACCGTCCTCTCCTTTCCTTTGTTCGGCAGAGTCCAGTCTATTCAGTTCTATTCTATCTCTCTCGTTACAGTGTGACAGTTCTGCAAGCAGCAACGAGGACCCCGATCATGATCCCAGTGGTGTGTGTATGGGATTTAGGGAAGGCCCTGTATTGAAGACAAAACTGCCGTTGGCGAGTCTTCAAACTGTACTGGGAAGGGCTGAGACGAGAGGGAAGTTGATCCGGAAGGGTCATCCACGGAAATTGGCACCACTCGGTGAAACAGCTGTACTGAACGGTGTGTTCATTGACTGCTAGGTTTGACTGGCACCTAGGGTATGGAAACGCAGATTGGTGTCTTCGTTGCTACTGAAGGAACCGACCGTTAGCTCTTACACAGTTACATTGAGCTAGGGGTGCTGCGTTAGCCCACCTGCTTTCTGTTCCACCATCAGCATTCCACATTGTAATCGGAAGAGATTGAAAGGCATTTCCGGGAATCGTCAAGGAGGGAATGATCCAGGATGAAGTAGGACTGACATCGTAATCTGCAGAAAATTTCGAGGTCAGACCAAGCCGACGTGTCAGGAGAAGGGTCGCCACTTACATGGAGAGTATAAACTCTTGAGGATAAAGTCGTCAAATCCCCTGACTTCGCGGACTAAAAGTTTGAACAACTTCCGCCAAGCGGCTTCGTCGTCGTTTCCAAGAGATCTCATAATCTCGATTTCGTCGGCTGGTTCCATGAAGCGCTTCACAATGTTTCAACCCTTCTCTCCGCCAAAGGACGCTTCAGCTTCGCTTAACACGCCGACAGAATCTAGAAACGAAACTGGTGGAAGGGATGATGGGTCTCTCCCCAACGTCGCCTTCAGCACCCTCTGACACCGGCGACGCTGGCGGTTCTTCGGGTACTGGTCAAACAGGGAGCAGGATTGAAGCCGGCAATAGCACAAGAGGCGTTTGTGATGCTCGTAGTCGGGTTCGTGGTCATGACGTTGGCGACAGTGATGGAAACGGAAGCGGAGGTGATCCACATGGGAGTAGCCCTCCAGGTGGTGATCCTCCAGAGAGTGAGCCTCCAGGGGATGACCCCCCGACTGTCCCCTGAGGCGTATGTTCGCATGTCCTCACCAAACCTTCGAGAAAACCGTGAATGCCTGAAGCGAATCGGTGGATGCAAGACCACCTCGCGACTAAAGTAAGTACTAACTTAGGGGCTGGCCCCGTCGTGGTTTCCAGGTCTAGCTTACAAATCTGCAGACAACACCTTTCCCGAAAGCATATGCTTTCTCGTTGATGCCATGTGTTCTGGATCACACTTGACTCACAGACTCAGTCTGCATCGCATACTATCTCTGGGTACTGTCATCCAAGGGGAAAACCTCTCAATGAGCGCTGAATCAGGATTGTTGCATACCCTACTATCTGTGGAGGAATGGGCGTCTTCGGAGAAATTGCATCAAGGGTATCATCGCTTCTCGATGTATTTTTGGCTGTTGTCTAGGCCGTGGTTGATGAGTCGGAGTTCATGGGAGCAGAGACAGGCATCCGTGCCACGTTGTCCGTCTCTTTGGGTGCGACATTCGCACTGTCAATATCTTCCGCCTTAGACACTTGCTGAGGGCTTGTAGAGACCTCCTGATGTGAATGAGCCGATTTTGTCTGCGTAGTGTGTCCTGGGGCGAAAGTAATCTTTCGGCGACCCCTCGGTCTCCTCTCCGTCCTCCTATCCTCCCTCACCGGCCTTACTAACACTTCCCCCCATGGTTCATGCAGTTTCTGGTCAAGGATATTCTTCTACGCTCTTTAGTCGGAAAAACGAACCAAAAATTTCGATCTGACGAAGAACCCGTGGACTATACCTGCCTCTAAAAGATAATCTTTTTGACGTTCATTGCCTCGGTCAGAACGAGAGAGACGCGGGTCCAGATCACGCTTGTATTCAGGTTCGTAAGGATCATAGTAGCTAGCTGAAACCGCCGCTGGGTTCCCATAGTAGTTCTCCAACTCTTTAACTACATCTTCGCTGTCATACGACACCATCACAGGTGGATATGACGCTGTGGCCCACGGCGTGGAGTCCGCGCTGTCTTCTTTGATTGCATTGATGCCAGCGTAATTTGCCTCGTAATTTCCTATGGCTTTGATGGCCTCAGGCAACCCGAGGCTGTCGTCTGTCGGTGATTGAAAATGACCCGATAACCCGAAGTCGGGGCGGTAATAAGGTAAGTGTGGCACACTTGCATTCCAGTCGCTACCGTGACTTGATCCTGCACCGCTGGCCCACCCGCTAGGCAGAGAATAAAAGGCGCCACCGTCGAAGCCCCACATATTGTCGGGTGTTGGTTTTGGTAACCTTGTTCTTTCTCTCTCTTTCTCCTTCTCCTTCCCCTTCCCCTTCTGCTTGTTTGGCCCCGGTGTCATGTCGTTCGGGTTGCAAGCCTGGGATGCGCGGAAGGGAATTTCGGATTTGGGGAGGGGGGGAGGTCTAGGGGAACGACGAGGACGTAGATAGTGAATAATGGTGCTCCTGAAGACTTGGAATCTTGCCCCGGGAAGGAAACGTGAGATTGGAGAGATTGGGGACCACTTGCCCCAAAATTTAAGTCGCTGATTGCATTGATGTCTGAGGTTTAAAATGCGGGCATCTCTGTCTGAAATCCACACGACGCTAGTCTTAAAGTGGCGTGATGGTGTTGTTGGGGGTAGCAGTTGTGTAGGGCTTGGACTTGGCCAGTGAGAACGTTGATATCAAGCCACCACGCTGGAAGGATCGATCACTGAACTGGACAGGACAGGCTGGATTCATTTTTACAACCGTTGCCGACCGTGGGCTTGCTTTTTCTTCTTTTTCGCAAAACACAAATGAGTCGATTCGAGGTGCGCCAATGATGGCAAGGAAGAGGAGTGTCCGCCTTGACTTATCCCTCGGCACACAACCACCCTGGCTTTGGTGCAAAAGTGCTCTTGCCCACCTATCTTTACAGGGTACACAACCCAAACCAAGCGTCAATTTGATACACTCGCCAAAGTCGACCTCCAAAGGGTCCGAATACAATGATATTGTATAAATGTGGGATCTGGTCCATGACGTTTCTGGTGTTCATTTTCTCCCTCTGCGTTCGGCTAGTCAACAGCAATATGTAAAAACATTCTTCTGCTTGAAAAGGAACCGCTCTGGAGAGAGAAGGGCCTCGCGAAGAAAGCAGTGAGTGCCCCTCATTCGTTGATGGTAATTATTTGTAAGCTGGTGCCTAGAGAGACCTAGAATTTCCCAAGCTTCTTCTTGGTCTGATTCATTAAACTAGTTCCACGTAGCAATATCCACTCCCTGATACTGCAGACGCCCCCTAAAACTCTAACTGCGGTGTATACAGGGACTGGACCTCAATTAAATTACCATCCGGGTCCGTTACTAGCGCAAAGTCCATCAAACCCGGAGCCAACACAGCCTGGTAGAGCTCCTCTGCCTCCTTGGGATCTCTTTCATAGACGCCCCCGAGCCCGTATGATTCTGCAATCGGCCCCTCCAGCTTTGCCGCTTCGCCGGCCTTCTTGATAAAGTTCACACCAAGCTTCTCGAACCTCGCCTGCGCGGCGGGTATGTCGGGCACGATGACGCCGAAATGACCAAAGGTGTTGGCGTGGACTGTGGAAGGCACGAGCGGCTCTGTTGGGTCAGAGTAGTGGACGAGTTCCAAGAGACCCTCCATGTTATTCTTCTGGCGGTTGATCTCGCGCACGGTTTGGTATCCGGTCCCGTTCCTCCCACCGTGGCTGTGTGCCATGTAGGCGATCGAGAACTTTTCTGTAGCCCTGAAAATGAAGATGAGACGGAGGCCGAGGACTTGGTTGTACCACGCAGTGCTGTGCGTCAGATTCTGGACGTTGAGCGAGAAGTGGTTCAGGAAGTAGCCCGTTGTTGCCGGGTCCGCAGGCGTATCACTTCCTGGGTCGATTCTTGGGAAGCCAGGACCACGGCCCACCAAGGCCGAAGCCACGAGCACGAGACCGCTCGCCAGTAGATAAACCTGCGCGAGGGGTCCTTTGGCGAGCAGCATTCTGGCATGTATGTGCTGCTGCTGTTGTGGTTTATATCTGGAATCTAGGTTGATGAAAGTTGTGCTGAGGAAGGGCTCGGACGACTAGGACTGATGGGGCGGGTTTTTGCAGGCTGCCACTTGATCAGAGTTTCCATGAGTGGGTGCATGATGCCTATACTTTATATCTGTTGTGGGCTTGTACCGTGATATGGGCTGGCAAACATTTTTAGATGATGACTAAAACCCGAGTCGAAAAGGATTAAACTGCCGTGGGGGCTGAGGGGCAGAAGCGCATGTGAGCCTGCGGCAAAGTGGACTGCAAACATCATAGTTTCGGGCCGCGCGTGGAATGCGTCCTCTTTCGGCCACATCTCACGCACCCCAGATCCAATCGAACCGCCAAATTGGGGGGGTCGTCATGCGGTCAGCGAAGCGGTTCCATCCCCGATCCCACCCCAAAGCCCAGGGCTTTTCATCCTGACCGGGAAACTGCAAGGTACTTGCCTGCCTGACCTCGGTAGATTGTAGAATCTTCCATAATAGGCACGGAGGGGAAAATAATAACGCTAACTTCCGCGCCTGCCTCCTCCCCCTCCCGCCTCCAACTATCCTCTCTCAGGCTTCCAACAGTGTCGCCATATACTAAAGGCACTATTGCCGTTCGTCACCAGGTATCCTATCTGTCATTTCTGGAGTATGGCAATCCCAACCCTCAAATAAGCACCGTAACGCAGCCATGGTTGGCGTTCCCGGCAGATCCAAGGCATGCACAACATGCAAGAAACGAAGGAAAGGCGTGAGTGGCCATTACCCGCTGCAGCACGCGCGAAATGCTTCCCAAAGCAGTAGCAATGGCGGTAGCCGCTGCAGCAGTGACTTGGGGCGTCGCTAACTTGACCGTAACCCCTCTGTGCTAGTAGTGTGATCTCCAACGACCCGTCTGTGGGCAATGCCGCAAGGGTGGGCTCGTATGCGAAGGTTACGCGCGCCCGCGCACCTTTATCAATTGGGTGCCACCCGAGGAGGACTCGTTAACCGTTAGCCACACGACCGACATCGTGCTCTCGCATGGGCTGACGCGGTCCGCCTACGAGGAGAAGCTCCTTGGCCTGCACTGGGAGACCTACTTACCCAATAGCCGCGACTTTTGCTGCTCTGCCGAGACTCGCCACATCCTCGGCGGTTGGACGACTGCGGTGCGGGAACTAATCCCAACCGATACCTTGCTGAAGAAGTCGGTGTTGGCACTGTGTCTGACAACGGTTGCGCGACGAGACGGCTTAGTCTGGATGGCCGAACAAGGCCTGAGCGCTTATATCAGTGGCTTACAGGAGATGGCCGTCGCCTTGCAGGTCCCCTCGCGCGCGAGGAGTGATGCCCTCCTCTGTGCGGCGAAGATGTTCAGTCTCTACGAGGTGTGTGGACCTTCGATACCTAGGGACCTAAGCACTAACCACCCCGTTATAATCAGGCAGTACACGGCATAAACAGAAAAGAGAGAGATGCGCAGGCAAAGAGCTGGCTGACGCACTCTCACGGCGAAATTTCACTTGTACGCTTAGGAGGGCCAAGCCGCTATCAATTTGGTCGTTCACACCGACTGTTCGCCGATGGGAGACTACATCAGATATCTGTCGCTCTTAAAACAAGAAAGAGGTCCTTTTTAGCCGACATGGAATGGAAGACATTGCCTTGGAAATGGCATCCGAAGACGATAAAAGACACACTCCTCGACATCCTCGCTGATACGACCGAACTATTAGAAGAACTCGACGCTCTCAACGTATGCTTTAATCTAGACGATAAGGACTGGAGGCGAGCGGTCTTGGTTGAAAAGTGCTGGCTCCTCGACAGGGCACTCGTGACGTGGCAAGCATCATCCATGCCAACACTTGCGGGGTTGGGCGAACAAGCCGTTGCCGCGAGTACCGACTTCGTTTCGGCTGAGGCTCTAGCAGCCACCCATACTGCGACATTGTACTCAACTGCATGCCTTATCGTCTATACTACCCTAGCTGCTGTTGTGGAGCCCTACGTAGTGATGCCGGCTCGCACCAACCCCAAGACGCACTGCCGCGATATTCTCTCGGTTATCTCCATCTTCTTTCATCCGGCTGTGGGGACGTTCCGCGCGCATTTGGCGACCCTGCCCATTGCCGTCGTTCTGGCTGTTATTACTATGGCTGGACCGGGAGTCATGGAAGAGGAGCAAAGGCTGTTGATGGGCATACTTGCGCGCCCAGAAGCCGTTGGAATTGGGAGGCTACTGCATAGCATGCAAGTCTAGGATGCAGGAGAACAACGGGGAGGAGAGGAGGATCATGTCTGCGACGAGAGTAAGTTGCTGATCGAGGTGCTGGGTGAGATCCCAGTTCCGGGAGAGGATTTTTGCCGAGTGAGTGGCGGTATCTGTATCCCTGTATTTGCCAGGGTGAGCAATGCCACCTGGGCGAGCGACGAAAATGGAAATTTCGTGTGCCTAGATTCGTCTCATAAAACATCCTTATCTACCGCAAGGGCGTCTCCAAGGCCCAGTACCAGGTGGTGCTAAGTAACGGGATGCCGCTCCTGCACTAGACGTACCAGGACGTATATCTAACCAGAAGAAGGGGCTCCTGTGTCTAACTGTTATTATGTGCGACGAATCTGGGCATATGAAATTTCCTTTTTCGTATCTCACGCACGTGACGTTTCTCACCCTGGCTCAGGTTCGGCTCAGTCGCTGCTCAGGATTTGCTTAGGCAGGCTCACCTTTGCTCACCCTATGTACCATTTTCGGCAGGCTGCGCCGCAACCTGCGAATCGCTTCAACTCTAGCCGAGGGGGCCCAGAACTGGTCCCATATATAAAAGTGGCCAAAATGTATCCCATTTTTGAAACTAGCAGTCTTTGTGTATTCGTATTACTTTTAATTCTGTCACGGTAAAATAATACTAGTAAGATAGAATCAGTTAGGGAGTAGGCTTAATTTGAACTTAAGGTAAGCTTAGTGTTGTGATAAAGGAAATAAGAAAAAGACACTTAACTGCCATATAGATGAGAAACGTAAAGACATTTATTCTTTTAAGAGGGCTACTACTTAATTGTAACATTCTCTTAAGCGCCTTGGTGACACAGAGTGTAATATGCAGGCCTGCTTATTGTTACAAGCTTAGCCTGTGCCTTACCCTGGCGCCCCACGCACCAGCCCTCCGGGTATACCCTAAGGGCTGGCTCCCTCACCAGTTGTTACATCCTCCGTAAAACTACAAATGTACCACAATACCTAAAAGGTCACATCTACACCGTGATACCTATGCACCTTTCTTCAACCCCACTTATATATGTTAATTTCTAGCCACTGAGTACCCTGCACCGGTTACCCTATAGTGTGGTTGCGTACCCTGAAACCACTAGCCGAATGTTCTGGAACCCCAGAAGGTTCCAGAGGATTCCAACCCACTCCAGGGCCCCTTGGGGCCCTTGAATCACTCCGAACCTTTTGGAATTCAGGGGGGTGGAACCCCCTGAATCAACTAGAACATCACAGTAGCCATGCCAGCCACTACGTTAACAGAACTACGTAAAATGGTTCAGAATAGTACTATTCCATTATTGTATTAGTTAGTTCCACTTTACAGAAGGCTCTAGAATTCTTGCAGAGTCTCCCACAGCCTATAACAGGCCCTCTCCTCTCCTATATCTAATTCTAGTTAAGCAAGCAACTTCATTCCACTCCAGTCATTGTGTAAGGCACTGCCTTCCGGATCCTCTTGTTTCCAGCGTTAATATTCGTTGTGATATCTTTATTGACAATGGCACTGCCCTGTAATTCAGGCCTTTGTTTGCTTCCTACAGTGCCGTAGGCACTGTAGTACGGCTTAGACCAGTACGCACTTCTTTCTCTAAGCTACAGCCGCTGTACTACAGCCCTGTGGGCCCCTGAAGTTTAACGATATATAACTAGTAACACACCTAGTGGGTTTCCTCCGGTATAAGATCTGGACCTAGCCGCTAGCCTAAATGGAGCACAGATCTGCATAGTATTAGTTTTACTTCTATAGTTACTACTAGATGTGTTAAACTTCAGGGTATTACAGGGCTGTAATACAGCGCTGTAGCCTCAGAGGAAGAAGTGCTGTACTGGATATACCCTGTAAAAGTCATTTTCGTTGACCTTTGGGCTCTCTTTCAACGGGAGTAGGCCTTCGACGTCGGATTCAGGCTTAGATTTGGGACTATGATTCGATGGGAGGAGTGTGGTATATTTGAGACGAAGGGGCGACATGGATGGCAGATATTTAGCACGACTTTAATGTCGTCAGATCCAACGCCTGTCTTGGCTTGAAAGCCAGAATCATAAAGCACCCACCTCCACTCGAATGCATCATTAGACTTGGTCGTGACTGCCGTTATCTGCTCTGATATTTGCTTCTGCTTTTCGGTGACCTTGGGCACTACCGAGACTACGGCTATCAGAGACTTCCACGTCCCCTTTGCGTCGCGCTTGGCCACAAGAGACCGCATGCCTCCTCATGCAGCCGCCGCACAGATTTAGGTGGGCCAAGATGACGTTGCTCGCATCTGAGCCCCAGAGCCCGCGAGGGTAGTGCTTGCCGATGTTGCCGTGGATGCTGCCTTCCCCCGTTCATGGCGGCTCATGTCCCTCCTGCATCCACCAGAAAAGGCCAGCTTCGTGTCTCTGGTGAACCTCAGCTGCCAGCTACTCTCCAGTTCACAACTGGTTCCCCACTTTCGATTTGTTCGAGGTCTTCGGAGGACTCTCTCTCACCCTCTGAATCTTCCTTGGCAGCCGTAGACAAATAGAACAGCAATTGCTGAGACAGCCAACAGAACATTGTGAGTTGCATAAGGTGTGGCGTCGACCGAGGATAATATCACGATCGTGGGGTGGCCAAGTGATGTGATCCGACATGCAACCAGACACCAGCATACAAGCTCAATAGAACTGAAATATCAGTTTGCGCGGCGCATAATGAGCAGGTAGCGGTTGGTTACATTCCACTTCCTCACAAATTGCCAGCAGAACCAGTCAGTTGCGGTATTCAGCACCATGAGACATACAGGAGACAGCGTGCATCTGGCTGACAAGACGACCCGGTCTATCCGGTTGTAGCAACACAGCGAATTCTGGGGAGTGCTGAAACAGGACCCGGCTGTTTATGAAGAGATGTCGTTGTGGATATCGCTGCGGAATCCCCTACCACCTTGCCTTGTGGTTGGCATTATGCTCGCCGATGATATCGAGTATTAGTCAATACAAGCAACGGGGAGGACAGTAAAGGCCAAGTTGGAGGCGCCAATTGCCGCCACGGTGACATGGGGAGTGGCTAGGGTGTCAGATAAAGTTCTTTCTAGCACCACCGATGGCAGATCCGGGAGCCTGGACCAAAAGCTCAGTGCTGTAGTGAGTAGAGAAAGAGGTGTGACTTTCACGGCAAGACGCTGGAGGGCGCGAGTAAAATCTTCGCTTTGGAGCTTCGAATCGTTACCACTCGGACTTTGAAACGACGTGAGCTGAAGTTGAAGGACAGGGGCATCAAGGCTCTGTGGCATTACTTGGCTTGTAGGTAGCTATTTTACTGTCTTCTGCTCCTGGCTTAGGTCAAGCCCGACAGCGTTGCATCTCTACACCTTTGTAACCTCATCCTTCCAAACCGAGAACTCAGGCCCCACTCAATTGAGGACAACTGCCTCCCTTGGCTTCAGCAGCATGTGGTTCGTCGCCTTCAAAAACTCATGTAGATACTCCTTCTTGAGCTGAACCTCCTGCAGCCCCTCAACCGTGCAGTCCCTGGCCCTTTCTTCTACGTATGGCCCGATCGTGTTCGCCTGTTTGATAAGCCACTCCTTTGAGAAGTAGGCCTTGTCCCCTTGCGGTTTCGGTAGACACATGTCCGCATTCTGTTTCTGTATGTCTGTCGGCCAGCGCAGGCAGATAACAGTCGGCTTGCCGTCGGCCGCTGCGACTGGCGGGTATTCGATCAACCCACCGGGGAAGTCGGTGCGGACCCACGACATGTCAAGATCCGTAATGCCAACGACTTTGAGCGGAAAGCTCAGCCTCGGCCCATTGTCTTGACAAAGACCTTTCCACACAACGGAGATATATTGACCCTTCTTAGCCTGATCGAAGCCGGGTGTAATGAAGCCCGTCTCCAGGTCAAGAAAAGATGCGAGAGGTGCTTAACCATGTCGATCATGCCCTCGATGTGGTCCTCGTGCGCATGGGAATTCACCAGGGCATGCAGCTTGAGCGGCTTGGTCGCGAACATACCGAGTTGCGACTGGTCGTACCAAATTTCCTTGCCTGCTGAGAAGAAGAAGCGCCAGTACGGCCTGGTGCTGTTGTCCAATAGCAGGCCGCCCAACGAGCCGAAGCTCCCAAAGTTCCGGGGGCCGCCGTCCATGACAAAAAGCGGGCTCTTGTCGGCATTCTGCGGGTTAAACTCGACATACAGCGAGTCGCCAGGCCCGGCGTACACGACGTGCAAGATGGGGCGTCGGGCCTATCTGTCTGTGGCCGTCTTGATTCGCGCACGCGGGAGATGAAGGAAAGGGTAGTCAGGTAGCTCAAGTCTGGTCTCCGTGTCGGTGTCGCGATGATGGTGCAGGTCGTCAGGTCCATAGGTCGCAATCGCTCGCAGCAGTGCGGGTGCGTCGAGTAATGGTATTCTTTGGCAGCGAGGAGAGGAAAGAGAAGTTGTGGGCAAAGCGACTGGATGCGCCTTCCCTCGCCTCAGCCCCCGCCATGGTGGAATCAGCGATGGGGCCGGCTTTCATTTTAGGAAAGGGGAAGGGGAATGGCGGCTGCCCCAACTCCCTACCTACACTAGGTCGCGTTCATCGATCCATTCACACCATGTCCAGCCAAAGACACCTCGCCTCTCAATACTCTGCAGCGCTGATAGGCGAGCACGCTTAATCCGTACCTATTTCAGCTCGCCACAATCCCGGGAATTTCCCCCACGCGCCCATACAACTGAAATAAGTCTGATGGCTTTCTTCAACCGGACCTCGGGAATTGCATCAACTAAGTGCCCCTGTCGATTTAGCCAGTGCGCCAATGCGGCCAATGGAAAGGCAGGAAAATAAACCAAGTGCGAGCTGCACACGCTTCCACACATCAGCGGCACCTTCCGCCCTACCCTTGGTAAAAGGAGGGGTGTGTGCGTGTGTGATTAGCAAGGCTGCGTGCGGCAGCGCAGTAGCGTGGCGGCCACGGCAAAGTATTGGCACACTGAAGACCCTGAAGGGTTGCCCATCAGACGACCATAATTCGTGAGCTGAAGGAGCAAAACAGGCAAAAGCTAAGAAAGTGCATGTTTAGCTCCATGCTGTACCACAACAAAGCTTGCATGAGTGGAAGGCGGATGTGGGCAGCTCTAGCGTCCGGAGCCAGCCCAATAGTTCTTCTTCCTTTTCGTCGTGAACAAAGATGATTACTTCTCCATTACCTGTCCGTTCAAGAATGGCCTCACTTATTCCTTCAATAACTGAATATCCTTTCACATAAACTTATATATTCCTGTTCTCTGAACCTAGCTGCGAATTTGAAGCAAGGCACGGTGCCTTCTTCACAGCACCTCGCTTACTTAATCCCGAAACTCTCAGCATCCTAGTTCTATCCTTGCTCATTTTTACAATCATCGCTAAGCCTCGCTACTAAACCCAGTAGAACGGAGGTTCCTTTCGCCATCCGTATACCTCGTCCATCAAGCCCACTTGCAGATGGTGTCATCCCGAACGGCTATGAAATTCAACTAGTAGGCAGTACTTCATCAATTATCGATAGGGCCCGAACCGGCCGCCTTGTCCTGAACTGGCGAAGGCCACCTAAGTCGAAGGTCGACGCGGCTCGTCCGCGAGTGGCAACAGAGAGATAGGCTGACGGAGAGAAGGAGTATGAGAGGTCTAGAGCGAAAATCATTGTACTGATCCCGAAAGGTGGTTTCCACAACCTCCGGTTGAGGTTGTGGCTGCGGGTGCTCAAGCAGGTACGAAGCGTAAGAGGGCAGACTCGGGTTCACCACTGACGAAAGAGGGGCAGATGGAGGAAAGTGGGAAAGAGGGCTCAGATAACGCGTGAGGGTAATTATGTATAGTGGCAGGGAAGCTTATAAGGACATGTATGCGCCGAATTGCCTCTTGACCTCCTTCCAGCGCCAAGTAGCGTATTACGTCCAGTTTGTGACATCCCAAGTTGCCCAAACGGCGATCAACAACCTACTTCCTACCCCTTCACAATCCTCCTCCACCAAATCTCGCTCCTCAATCCCTGACTAATCAACCAAACATTCAAATAAACCTCCACCTCCTCCTCCCCATCCTCCTCCCCCTTTCCTTTCCCCTTCCCCCCGCCCCCACTCCCTACCACCGGCACCGTATGCACCGCGTAATTCCTCGCCTGCACCTCCCCCATCATAACCGGCACACTCGCCACCTGCACGGGCCCATGCAGCAACTGCCCCTCCGTCTTGGTATTTTCCACTGACGCATTGAGACCGAACGGCCCCGCGTACGAGAGCGAATGGCGCGCGATTAACTCCCATGAGCTAGCGGGGTCCGAATCCTTGGGGGGCCAGCGCACGTTTGTGGGTCGCCATTCGGGCTGGGAGGCGGCCATGACGGCGGACATGTACCCGTAGCGGGTGTAAGTTAGGTGGCCCGAGGGGGCGAGGCCCCAGGAGGAGGGGATTTGGGTCGAGGTGGTGAGGTTGTATCTTGGGGATGGAGG